>VAOZ01118242.1_pt1 | contig 16385 bp, 15 predicted proteins | sample 3394041 | NCBI WGS metagenome assembly VAOZ01 (sample SAMN08290431, study PRJNA428436) | hydrothermal vent metagenome | isolation source: Deep-sea hydrothermal vent chimney | place: Indian Ocean: Southwest Indian Ridge
ACTACCATGTACCTCATTCCATCCCGAAAATGGACTCAAAGTGGGATTGCCGCTCATCCACTCAGAGTTTTGCAAGAGGCTCTAAAGCTATCCATATTCCCCATGAGCTTATAAGCGGCGTCATCCCGGTACCCATACAAGGAATGGGTTGGCCTCCATACGAATGCTGCTTTGCGATGGAATACGCAAACGAATGACATGGGCACCTGGCGCCAGCTGTAAAGTTGCCAGCAATGGTTGGTCAAGCCCCAGCGATGGCCGAAGTATAGTATATCCGTCTACAATAATCTGGGTGCGTAGAAGCTGTTTGTCCATAGGTATGATGGATACCGGATGTTCTCCCAGCGAGCAGTGCAGGATAACTTTTCCTTGCGTCGTCAATGTGTCTCCAGGCAACCAATGGCGCCCCGTTGCTACATCTTCAAGGAATAAGGATTTTACACGCAGATTTCTGTCTCTTGGCATGTGCCATGACACCATGTGTCCCTTGCGCATCGCTGTAAGGATTGCATCAGGGGTTGTTTTATTCGCATCCGTCCAGACATCCATGGGAAAATTTCCCAGATATTCGTTTGCCTCTCCCTGTTTGTGGAAATCGCCTGCTGCTACGCCCCAGAGCGGCGCATCGTGCAGCCCCTGCATATAATCCTTCATATATCGATCCCATAGCCCCCCCGGTTCGGTATTTGTATCCGTATCACCATAAACGGCAGCGAAAGCATCTGCGGTAGGGTCACGAAACACGCGCCGACTGTATGGCGGCGTATCGAGATGGACGCCCATAGGGCCCGGCCGCACACCGGAGTGCGTACCCGGATATGCCCAGATTACGAATAGACCCTGCCCATGCGCTCTGGCGATGAAGTTGGTATCCGCATGTATGGCTGGCCGGTTCAGGAGAGTGCCGATCAACGCCGCGTAGGAGGCCAGTAGCAGCAGTGTCATTATCCATTTTCGGCGGCGGAGCAACAGCAACGTGGCGATGAATGCGGTGATGCTCCAAAATGCGATGGAGACAGACAGGACGCCACCGCGAATATTTTCCAGACTGTAGCTGGGCAGTGTTTCGACCTGTCGAGGTCGTTTTTCTCCCAGGGTGATCATCATACGTTCAGAATTATGCAGGGTGAGATTTCTGAATGGAATACCGGACCATGTATAGCCAGGTATGGACTCGGTGCCAGCGAACAGGATCATATCCGGGCGCATACGGCGAACTTGCGCGAGATTAGCGAAAAATGAAGGTAGGCCCGTTGTGTACAGAGATCGAAGATCTTTGGTATATCCAAGGGCGCCCGGTATCGGTTCAATCCCGAAACGGATGCCTTTTCTGTCATGGTCGGTAACCGCCAGTGCCTGGATGTCGCGTTTCTTTGCCAAGTCAACAAGCGTGTTTATATTATACGCGCCATCGGAATGCGTGCTGCGCACATCAATCAGTACGCGCAGGGGTGAGGACCACGCCTGCCATGGGAAAAGCAACAGCATGGCTAACAATATGTTACGCACCCTTAAACAGCCCATCGTACAAACCTTGCCATATTTGTATTGATTATAGCACCCACCGTGATGCGCCTTGATCGCCAACCATGCCACTGGATAGTCGTACAACACGAAGAGCGCAGCGCCAAGCGTCATAATAATCCAGGTGTGAGAATGGTATCGCGTGCCATGGGAAGCATATCCGGATGATCCGTGGAATAATGCAAGCCGCGCGACTCCTTGCGGCTTTGCGCCGATCTCACAATCAGTTCGGCTATGAGCGACAGGTTACGTAGCTCAATCAGGTCACGGCCAATGGGATGCTGCCAGTAATACGAGGCAATTTCCTCACGAATCATGGCCAGCCTGCGCCTGGCCCGCCGCAAGCGCTCATCGGAACGGACAATGCCGACATAGTTGGACATGGTGGCACGAACTTCATCCCAGTTCTGCTTGATCTGGATGCGCTCGGTTTCGGGGACGACGCCGCTACTATCCCATTTGGGCAGGGGCGGAATGATTTCGTCGGGCTGTCCGAGAATGTCCTTTGCGCACAAATCAGCCATGACCATACATTCCAGCAGGGAATTACTGGCCAGGCGATTGGCACCATGCAGTCCCGTGCAGGCGGCTTCACCAATAACATGCAGGCCCTTGATGTCGGTGCTTCCGGCTACGTTCGTTTGAACGCCGCCACATATATAGTGTGCCGAGGGAACAACGGGCGCGGGTTCCTGCCGTATGTCGATACCAAGGTCCAGGAGGCGTCGCATAATGTTGGGAAATCGGGATTCTATTTTTTTTCGTCCAAGGGGTCGTATGTCGAGCAACATGTGATCGCCACCGCATTTCTTCATTTCGTGGTCGATGGCCCGGGCGACAATATCGCGTGGCGCAAGCTCCGCACGTTCGTCGTAATCCGGCATGAAACGTCGACCCGTTGTGTCGGTCAGGAGAGCGCCTTCGCCGCGCAGCGCTTCGGTTAACAGTTGAGTGGAGCCGAGAGGATGGAACAGGCATGTGGGATGAAACTGGATGAACTCCAGATTCATGACCGGACATCCCGCACGCCAGGCCATGGCGATACCATCGCCCGTGGCAACGTGAGGGTTGGATGTGTACATGTATACCTTGCCCGCGCCGCCTGTTGCAATCACGGTGTTGCGAGCGGACAGAGTAATGACGCCGCCATCAGGCGTCAGAACATAAGCGCCAAAACAATGGTCTGGCCCCGGACGGTAACTACCGAGATGTCTGGCGGTAATGATGTCTACGGCCATATGGTAGGTGTAGCAGCTAATGTTCGGATTGGCTTGTACGGGGCGGAGCAGCGCTTCACCGACCGCGCGGCCTGTGGCATCCTTGGCATGGGCAATGCGCCGATGTGAATGTGCCGCCTCACGAGCAAGATGCAGTTGTTTGCCCTTGGTGTCGAATGGCGTACCCATCGCCGCAAGCTCCTGAATGATACGCCCTCCACGGCTGATAATATCGCGTACAGCATCTTCGTGACACAAACCCGCACCTGCCAGCAAGGTGTCTGAAATGTGTTCTTCGACGGAATCATTTGCGCTTGTTACGCCGGCGATACCACCTTGCGCATACCATGTGTTGGACTCGGAAAATGCCCCTTTGTTAATAATGGCGACGCGGCCATGCTCTGCCAGCCGGCTCGCGGCTAACAGTCCCGCAGCACCACTGCCGATTATCAGATAATCATACACTGTTGTATTATTCATGAATGTACCTTACGCTAAGATGGTGTTTCAGGTAAACTATCCTTTTTGTAAAAATAAAGATGAGGTTTGAGTATGGAGCAGGCCGTTACTGTTGTGGGTGTGGTGGGTCATGATGCGCTGGTGCAGGGTCGGCGGATATCCGCCTGCGGCCAGTGCGCTGGCAAAAGCGCCTGTGGTACGCTGGGTTCGTGGGTGGAGCGATATTCCGAGATGCGTGTGGCCAACCCCATCGAGGCTAGGGTGGGGGATGAGGTTATCGTCAGCGTGGCGGACGGCGTATTGATACGCGCCGCCATTCGTTTGTATGGGGTGCCGATGCTGGGATTCTTTACGACAGGGTTTTTGGTTCGCTATATGGCCTTTTACTTCGGGGCTGCCACGCCTGAATTATGGGCGGCGGGAGGCGCTCTGGCGGGGATGATGGCGGTGCTGGTATGGCTGCGATGCACATCGGGCGACATGCAACCGGATGACAGCGCTTGTATTGTGCGTATTAAATCTCGTCCGGTAGGTGTTCCTGTGTATGCGAGCAGAGACAACCAGTAGTACACTCCAGAGCCATCTTGCCAAACTCTGGGTGGATGAGTGGCAATCCCCTGAGCCTCTTGCAAAACTCTGGGTGGATGATCGGCAATCCCACGTTGAGAGCATTTTCAGGATGGAATGAACTGCATGGTGGTTCCATGGAGTGAAATTCCAGCTCGGAAACGGGCCAAAGTGGAGAAGCTGATCGCCGCTCACGAGTTTTGCAAGATGGTCTCCATAGAAAGGGATCCTGAAATCTTGTCGTGGTAACCGGGTGGCAGTATGGCTTGACCATAGCCGCCGCATCACCATAATGCCGCAACCCTTTGCCTCAGGAGAGTAAAATGGCAGTTCCAAAAAGAAAAACGAGCGTTTCCAAACGTAATATGCGTCGCGCGCACGATCGTGCGGGTGCAGTCGCCATGAGTGAATGCCCGAATTGTGGCGAGGTGATGCGTCCTCACCATGTCTGTCCGCATTGCGGTTATTATAAAGGCCGCGAGGTGATTGCAACAGGCGAGGCCTGACGCTTTTGTCTCGCATTCTTGTCGATGGTCATGGTGGGGATCACGCTCCGCAGATCATCATTGAATCACTCCGGAAAATCCTGTCCGACGGGAAAAGTTCCGGTGAGGCAGGTCCGATCGAATTAGGTATCGTCGGGCAACCTGAAATTATCGCGCCTGCACTGGATGTCGCAGGTATCGCGGGTCGGGTGGAGGTCGTCCCGGCAACGCAAATTGTTGATATGTGTGAATCCCCGGCCATGGCCTTGCGACGTAAGAAAGACTCATCCATGCATGTCGGGTCTCGTCAGGTACGCGATGGCCATTGGGATGCACTGGTCAGTGCCGGTAACACCGGCGCGCTGATGGCCATATCCAAGTTTATTCTTAAAATGCTTCCGGGGATCGACCGGCCGGCAATTGCCTCTATGGTTCCATCTGTCGGTGGTCAGACCCTGTTGCTGGATGCGGGTGCCAACGTGGATAGTTCTTCCGAGCATCTGGCGCAATTCGCCGTGATGGGTTCCTGCTATATGCAGGCAGCGGAAGGTATTCGCTCGCCGCGCGTTGGCTTGCTCAATATTGGTTCCGAGGACATCAAGGGAACGGATGTCGTGAAAGTTGCAGCAGCGAAAATAAAGGAAATGGATCTTAATTTCGTGGGTAATGTGGAGGGTACGGATCTCTTTCTCGACACTGTGGACGTCGTGGTTTGTGACGGCTTCGTGGGTAATGTGGCGCTTAAAACCATGGAGGGCGTTGCACATTTCATCATGTATAGTCTGCGTCGCAAGCTCAGTGAAAGTCTGAGAGCCAAAGCTGGCATGCTGTTGGCTAGGAAGGCGATGTGCCGCCTTAAATCCCGCATTGATCCCGCTGAATACAATGGCGCGCCGCTGCTCGGCCTGAATGGTATTGTGGTTAAAAGCCATGGCGGGGCTGATGCTCGCGCATTCACACGTGCCATGATGGTTGCCCGGCGGGAAGTTGATTCGAAACTCGGAGAGCATATTATTGAAACCATGAATGAATGGACGGAAGCTTGACTGGATTCTTCACAGGTGCCGCAGGTAGGGTCCTTGCTTGCCCTTTTACTGCGGTCTGTGCGAATTACGTGGGGCGGGCAATGTTTTTGCGTAATTATCGTGGTGATTCATGTGCGGTTTGGGTTAGATGATGCGGCATGTGCATATCACCGGTGTTGGCGGCTACCTCCCGGAGCGCGTGCTGACGAATGCCGAACTGGAATTGATCGTGGATACCACGGATGAATGGATCGTCGAGCGTACAGGTATACGGGAAAGGCACATTATTGGTGAACACCAGCATACGTCGGATCTCGCCGTTAAAGCCGCCCTCCAGGCCCTTGATGATGCCGGAATAAAGGCCTCCGACCTGGATGCCCTGGTGGTATCGACGACGACGCCGGATATGGTTTTTCCATCCACCGCCGCCATTGTGCAGTCTAAACTGGGGGCCACCGGATTCCCTGTGTGGGATATTCAGGCCGTGTGTTCCGGTTTCGTCTATGGGCTGGCGCAGATTACGGGCATGATGCAGGCGGGTATGTTTCGCCGGGTATTACTGATCGGTGCGGAATCCATGTCCCGGATCCTCGACTGGAAGGACCGTTCTACCTGTGTGCTGTTCGGGGATGGGGCGGGTGCTGTTGTACTCGAGTGTATGGATGAGGAAGGCGGCGTCATAGGTTCCGTACTGGATGCTGATGGCTCATACAGATCGCTGTTGATGGCCAGACACCCGCATCCCGGTGCAAGTCCCGACATGCCGGATATGCGTATTGACGCAGCTGGCGTCGCGGCGGTCGAGATGCGTGGGAATGAGGTGTTTCGCATTGCCGTCAGCAAACTGAGTGAAGTGGTTGGTCAGGTGTTGAGACACTGTCACGTCGAGGCCTCCGAACTGGATTGGCTGATCCCCCACCAGGCCAATATCCGCATTATTCGCGCCACGGCGAAGAGATTGAAAATGGATGCTGAACGTATCGTCATTACGGTAGATACGCATGCCAACACCTCATCGGCCAGCATCCCTCTGGCGTTGAACGACTATTATCGCAGCGGTAAAATCAGGAAAGGTCAACTCATTCTACTGGAAGCATTCGGTGCAGGATTTGTCTGGGGTGCCAACCTGTTGCGCTGGACCAGGGGATAGGCCAAGCCACGTTTTGAGTCCAATGTTTGCATTACTGTTTCCCGGTCAGGGTTCGCAGCGTCAGGGTATGATCCGTGAGTTCCTCAATACGGAGCGGCTTGTTGCCGACACGTATACGGAGGCTTCGGATGTCCTTGGCTACGATATACGCGCGTTGACTTGCGATAACCCGGAAGGAATGTTGAACCAAACCGAATATACCCAGCCCGCGTTACTTACGGCTTCCACGGCTCTGTTTCGCCTGTGGGTGCAGCGGGACGGCATGCGAGCCAGCCATGCCGCGGGACATAGTCTAGGGGAATATTCAGCATTGTTTGCCGCCGGGAGCCTGACCTTCTCCGATGCCCTCGCGCTGGTTGCCTTTCGCGGCAAGGCTATGGCCGATGCCGTTCCGGGAGGTGTGGGACGTATGGCCGCAATTCTGGCACTTGATGATGAAAAAGCGCGGGATTTGTGTCGCGAGGTCTCTACAGATACCGAGAAAGTATGGCTCGCCAATTATAACTGTCCGGGGCAGGTTGTGGTGGCGGGGCATATACAAGCTGTCAATCGTATGATGGAACGGGCGAAGGCCGCAGGCGCGCGGCGTGCGCTCGTCTTGCCGGTAAGCGCGCCCTCGCATACGCCGTTGATGCAGCCTGCGGCCGATGCAATCGAAGAGCGCCTGAAGAGCGTCGAGATCAGAGTACCGGAGATACCCGTCTGGAGCAATGCACTGGCCGCTCCCATTGAGAATGTGGCTGAGATAAAAGCTGCCCTGGTGAAGCAACTGGTGTCACCTGTTCGCTGGACGGAGATCATCCGCTGTATGCGTCATCTGGGCGTATGTCGCGGGGTGGAGATGGGGCCGGGTAAAGTGTTGTCAGGTATTGTGCGTCGTATCGACCGACACTTTACAGTGTATCCCATAGACAGACCTGATAGTTTCGCGGACGCCATGGAGCGAATGGAAGGAGGGGATGATGAGTGATTTTCGCGCCCATGCATGGGCGTCATGATGGTTTCTGGCGGAGCCATTATGGGTGATGCCCGTGTCGCGATGGTGACCGGTGCCAGCCGGGGTATTGGGTATGTTATTGCCAGCGAACTGGCCGCATCGGGATACCGTTTGGCAATTTGTGGCACGCATGAAGATACAATCAATCAAGCTGCAGATGAGATTCGTGCCAGGTACGGGGTCGGGGTAGAGGCAGCCGTCGTGGATGTGCGCGACAGAGAATCATTACAGGGTTTCATCAAGCGAATCGCAAAGCGTTCCGGCCGGCTGGATGTGCTAGTGAACAATGCGGGTATCGTGCGCGATAACATCTCCATGCGCATGAAACCGGAGGAATGGCAACAGGTTCTGGACACCAACCTTTCCTCGGTATTTTACGCTTCACAGGCGGCGCTCAGGCCCATGATGAAAGCGCGTTTTGGGCGCATCATCAATATTTCGTCGGTTGTCGCTTCCATGGGCAATCCCGGCCAGTTGAATTATTGCGCCAGCAAGGGAGGCATTGATGCCATGACCCGTTCGCTGGCGCGCGAAGTGGGGTCGCGCAGTATTACGGTCAATGCTGTCGCTCCGGGTTTTGTTGTTACGGACATGACAGCTGCATTGGGGGATGATGCGCGCCATGCGTTAGAGGCGCGGATACCGCTGGGACGACTTGGAGGGGCGGATGATGTTGCCCACGCCGTGGCTTTCCTTGCCAGCGAAAAGGCTGCATATATCACGGGCCAGGTTTTGCATGTGAATGGCGGCATGTATATGTGATGAAGCTGTAAAAGGTCCGTTCATGGCCTGTTTACCCCACGGAAAGTAAACGTGCGATTTTTTCTTTCCTACAAGTCAGTGACTGCAGTGTGGGTCTTGGTTTGAACGCTCATCCATGGGTACCTTGATGGCCCATTACATGCAAGACTTGCAAAAGCGGCTTGTGCAAGATGTGAGGCTGTGATAGAAGCCACATAAATTCGATCTGGGAGGACTTGAATGTCTGCAGAAATTGAAGCAAAAGTCATTAAAATCGTTGCTGATCAGCTCAATGTTGACGAGAGCGAGATAAACTCGGATTCATCCTTCGTGGATGATCTGGGTGCCGATTCGCTGGATACTGTGGAGTTGGTGATGGCTTTTGAAGAAGAGTTTGGTATCGAAATTCCGGATGAAGATGCCGAAAAGATTCAGAGCGTACAAAATGCCATTGATTACATTGCGGCCAAAGCCGAGTAAACCCTTATGTCACGACGCGTTGTCGTTACGGGCATCGGGCTGGTTACCCCGCTCGGCGCCAGTATGGAAGCCACATGGAATAATCTGATTGTCGGCAGGTCGGGTATCCGCCGCATTACCCGATTCGATGCTGAGGCTACGGGTATGGCGTGTACCATTGCGGGCGAGGTGCCCGGTTTTGATGTCAGCCAGTATGTGAATCGCAAGGATGCCCGGAAGATGGATACGTTTATCCAGTACGGTGTTGCTGCGGCCCTGATGGCCATCGAACATTCCGGTTTCGAAATTAATGAAACCAATGAGAATCGTGTAGGTGTCATTATCGGTGCGGGGATCGGTGGCCTTGCGAGCATCGAAAGGACCATGCGCGCTTACGAGGCCGGAGGTGCGCGCAAGATTTCTCCATTCTTTATTGCTCAGACCATTATCAATATGACATCCGGGTGGGTTTCCATGCTGGCTGGTGCCAAAGGGCCGAACCTGGCCACGGTGACAGCCTGCGCTACGGGGACGCATGCTATTGGCGATGCCTTTGACATCATCGCCCGGGGCGAGGCTGACGCCATGATTGCCGGTGGTTCGGAAGCGTGTATCTGCGAGCTGGGTGTGGGCGGCTTCGCGGCATCGCGGGCGCTTTCGACGCGCAATGATGATCCGGAAAGAGCTTCGCGGCCCTGGGATAAGGATCGCGATGGTTTCGTCATGGGTGAAGGAGCGGGCGTGTTGATGCTGGAATCTCTGGATTTAGCCAGGGCGCGCGGTGCAAATATTCTGGTTGAAGTGGCGGGCTACGGTATGTCCGGCGATGCTTATCATATTACGGCTCCGGCTCCGGGTGGCGAAGGTGGTGCCCGTTGCATGAAGCAGATGCTGCTTGGCGCGGGGCTGAATCCGGAAGATGTGGATTACATCAACGCCCATGGTACATCCACACCTGTCGGAGATCTGGCGGAGACGGAAGGTATTAAATCGGTGTTTGGTGATCATGCGAAGAAACTGATGGTCTCTTCCACCAAGTCCATGACCGGCCATCTGCTCGGTGCTGCGGGTGGTATCGAAGCGGGATTTACAGTGCTTGCGATTCATCATGGCTTGGTGCCGCCCACGATCAATCTGGATGAAGCAGGTGAGGGTTGTGATCTTGATTATGTATCGCACGAGGCGCGTGAAGCCGATATTGATGTGGCTATTTCCAACTCATTCGGATTTGGCGGTACCAATGCATCGGTAGCATTCCGCAAGTTTACATAAATAACACAAATAATAGGTTTTTGTAACGCCTCAGATGCTCCGGATTTTATTTCATGGCAAGGCGCGAGAAGCGCGGAACCGGAGCATATTATTTATATGTGAGGACTTGAGCATCGCAGCAACGTCGCTATGGAACAAAAGACGGGGCAGTTGAGGGGTTACAGTGTATTTCCGTACTGTTTCCATGCGAAGTCGCGAATGTTCCGCCTACGGCATTTTTACTTCTTTTCCTGAGTATTTCTCTTCCTTTCTCGAAGACCCTTCGGGAAACGGTCGGCAATTTCTGACATCGCGTAGCGGTGTTCGGCATTCGCTGGACACTGTGGAGGGCGGTGATACGGAAGGCTTTTTTTATGAGTGGAAAAGGCGACTGAGGGGGGAGACAAATGATTCTCCAGCAGTCCGTTGCCTGGTTTACGCATCTTATGAGGCTGGAGGCTTCATTGAGCACTTGCCTGCACCAAAATCCGCGCCCCCTTGTACGATTCTGTGGATATTATATCCCGATGTGTCCTTGTGCTTCGATCCTGATTCCGGGGTTGTCCATCTTGCCGCAATCAATGAAATAGAGCTGGGAACGCTGGAGGCCATGCTGAGGCAGGCATCGGAAAACAGGTGTGTGCCTTCGGATGTCAGCGCAGGTAGGATAATGGTTACATCCGGTGGGGCATATCGGGCAGCAGTGAGGAAGGTAAAGGCATATATCGCCGCCGGGGATGTGTTTCAGGTCAATATCGCGCGCTTCTGGGAAATGCCGCTCGGGCAGGAATGTTTGCCAGCACTTTATGATCGCTTGCGTCGGGTTAATCCAGCGCCTTTTTCCTGTTTCGCCCGGATTGAATCGGATCGTGGCTCGTTGCACATTCTTTCGGCTTCACCGGAGCGCCTGTTTCGTATTTCTGCCGATGGGAAGGTAGATACCCGTCCTATCGCCGGGACACGCAAGCGTGGCGCGGAAGCGCAGGATGCGGCTCTGTGCGAGGAGATGCTTCTTTCGGCCAAGGAGCGCGCCGAACACGTCATGTTGGTGGATCTGGAACGCAATGATCTTGGGCGCGTGTCGGTACCGGGAAGCATTGAGGTGAATGAACGTATGGTCGTGGAACGTTATGCAACCGTACAACACATCGTTTCCAATGTGCGGGGAAAATTGACGAAGGGTAAGGATGCCGTAGATGTGTTCCGGGCGATGTTCCCGGGCGGAACGATCACCGGCTGTCCCAAGGTGCGCTGCATGGAGATTATCTATGAGCTGGAGGATCGGGCGCGTGGTCCTTATACGGGAGGAATCGGTTATGTGGCATGGAACGGTTCAGCCGATATGAATATTCTGATTCGCAGTTTTTGGCATTCCGATGGCATGCTTCATTGGGCTGCCGGTGCGGGTATCGTTGCGGATTCAGATGCGCGTTTTGAATTGATGGAGACTGAACATAAAGCCGAGGGACTCTTGAAGGCCATATCCACTTAGGCCAGGATTCGACATTGGCATACAGCGCATGTTGCAAGCCCTTGATTTGCCATGCCGTTCCGGGAATGGCATGGCTCAATGGCGTTCTTCCCTGCTATCCCGACACACACCTTTTGGCCAGTGCATCCAAGGATCTTTACGGACTCTTGTCACGGGGAATATGATCTATAGGGTCCCGCCTCGCTTCAGGTGTCTGTCCGGAAATTCAAACCGGATGGGTGAAACGGGAAGTCCGGTGCGGTCAGGTTCAGGACCAAATCCGGCGCAGCCCCCGCTACTGTAAGCCCGACAAATCCATGCGAACGCCACTGGGCAACCGGGAAGGCAGAGTGGAGGCGGATGACGGCAAGCCAGGAGACCGGCCTGATGCGAGACATGCACGTCATGTCGACGGTGTTGGGCCTCGGTGGGAGGTTGGTTGCCGGACGTGATGGTCTGCCTCGGCCTGTTCAGAAGTACATGTCCTGTTTCCTTTTTTCTTCGTGATCCATACCGCAATCATCTATTGCGCGATGGGCGCGAAGGAGAAATCGTGGAAAGTTGTATTAACAAACGAAAATATATGGGGATGGCGGTAGTACTATTACTGATGCCGATTCAGGCGTATGCGGCAAAGGTATTATCGCCGCTGGTGGTTACTGCCGGACGTATTGCGCAGGATCCGGCCAGGGTAAGCGCGGATGTGACGGTGATTGATCGCAAACAAATCGTCCAGTCGCAAAAGACATTGGTTGCGGATCTTTTACGCAGCCAGCCGGGTGTTGAAGTGGCAGCACAGGGTGGTCCGGGTAAGGCGACATCCGTTTTTTTGCGTGGCGCCAATTCAGGGCAAACACTGGTATTGATTGACGGCGTACGCGTAGGTTCGGCCACGCTTGGGTTGTTCAACTGGGCTAATCTTTCCACGGCGGATGTTCAGCGCATCGAAATTGTGCGCGGTCCGCAATCCTCGTTGTACGGTGCCGATGCCATGGGCGGCGTGATCCAGATTTTTACGCGTAAGGGCAAGGGTAAGCCACATCTCCGTATTTACGGGGAGGCGGGGACTTATCATACGGTGCATGGGGGGATGAGTGTGACCGGGGCGATGAATAGCGGCGTATCCTATGCCCTGACTGTGGACAGTTCCCGCACGCGCAGCGTCTCAGCCGCGGCCAACGGCACTGAGCCGGATCCATATCGCCAAACCACGGTCTCCGCGCGCCTTGGTATACCAGTCGGTGCGGGAAACCTGGATGTGATTATGCGCAATGTGAATGCCAGGACGGGGTTGGACGGGTTTCCTCCGCCAACTTATACATTAGGAGACGTATTAAATTATACCAGCAGAACCAAACGGACGGTAAGTAGTGTTAAACTTTCTTATCCCCTGGGGGACTTGCTGGATACCAGTTTACAGGTGGCTCGTTCGACCAGTGAGGTTATTGGCCGCGACCCCACCGGGGGGTTCAATAATTCGGACTTTCGCACACGTATCGACCAGATTACCTGGCAAAATCACCTTGACTGGAGGTCTCTATCGTTGTTGGCGGGGTTGAATTTTCATTGGGACAAGGGTTCGAGCGGTAGCTCCAGGCTGAATAGTACGATTATCCAGCGTGCCGGGTTTGCGGCATTGTCGTGGGATGGAGGCTGGGTGGATTTGAGCGCTTCCGTACGTAATGACCGGAATTCGACCAGTAGCAACAAGACAACATATCATGGCGGCATTGTGCTTCATCCTATGGATGGCGTGAGGCTGACTTCCAATTATGGTACCGGGTTCAAGCCCCCGTCTATTAATGATTTATATTTTCCAAAGTCCTCATTCTCTGGAGGAAACTCAAATTTGATTCCCGAAACCAGCAAGGGCTGGGATATGGGTATCCATTATCAGGCGAAGGTGAGGGGAGTGAGGGGTGGGCTGGATGCCGTGTGGTTCGACCAGCGTTTCAAAAATTTGATTGTATGGCAGTCGAATGCCAATTACTTTTATTCACCAGTGAACGTCGGTAAAGCTCGCACCAATGGCCTGGAATTGTCTGCAAACATCGCTTATGGCCCAGTTTACACCAAAGCGAACTGGACATTTCTGCATGCAGCCGACTTGATTAACAACACACGGCTGGCTCGCCGCGCCAAAGGGTTGGGTAACTTTATTGCAGGCATGCGTATCATGGGCATAAATGCCGAAGTGCGGGTACACGTCGTTGGCCCGCGTTTCTCATCCCCAGGGAATAAGAAACCCATGCAGGGTTATCATAAAACGGATATTCACCTAAGTTATAAAGTGAATGATACATGGACGATCCATGCGCGGGTGGATAATCTGGAGAACAAGAAATACGAAGAGGTGGCTGGCTATGGTGTATTGGGTCAGGCTTTTTATGGTGGCGTGAGTGCGGAACTGTGACACATAATAACTTCGTACGAAGTTATTAGAGCACCCATGGGTGGGCGTGAAATCAATGGCTTGTTTTGTAAGCTGTTGATTTGTGAGGAGAGTTGAAATCATGATTTTTTCTTCCTGTGGAGTGAAAGGCCATAGACGGATTTTTTACAACTTCATCATATATGGAGTTGTGTACACGGGATGGTGATGAATCCGACATGATGCAGGCAGGGCGTGTCCGGTTGCTGGTTGCATTGATTGCGGCGGGTGGCGTGCATGCCCTGTTCCTGTTGTGGCCATCATCCCCGACCATAGATATGATACATAATGGTACATTACGCGTTGATCTGTCAAACCATGAAACGGTCGCCGATAGACCCGGTTCGCACCGGCGCCAGGTGTCGGAATCCATCCCGCGAACGGAAACACAGGCGGCACCTGTGCATACACCTTCCCTTTCCCCCACGTCCCATGCCTCCACGTTGCCACAGCATGCCAGGAAGCACATGACAAGGAACAAGGCTGTTTCCCGTGTGGCGCGGGTGCCTGGTCGCCATGTGCCATCATCCCGTCCTGTTGAACGCCACCAACTGCATGTTGATGAGTCTGCCACACCTCGCAGGCCAGCCAAAATAACGGATCACACGTCCGCTTCGGCAGCGGCATCTACGGCTCCTGGTCGCATATCTTCGCGTGCGCGCGCCCTGTTGCTGGCGCATATTGAATATCCGCGTCCGGCGCGACGCCGTGGCTGGAGGGGGCTGGGAACGTTTCAGTTACTGATTGTTCGCGAGGGTGTACGAAGGGTGACCATGTTGGCTTCTACGGGGCATGGTTTGCTGGATCAGGCCGCCGTGCGGGGGTTGATGGGTGCTGGGCGCATCCCCTTAAAGGACGGCGTTTACGACTTGCCGGTTGAGTTTCGTCTGCAATGAGGCGATGTCTTCTCCTACTGTTGGCGCTGCTGGTGGCGCTACCCGCTGTTGCGGCCGAGCGTATTCTGGCTCTTTCCCCCCATGCCTGCGAAATTCTGTATGCCATTGGTGCGGGTAAGGATATTGTCGGTGCGGTGGATTATTGCGATTGGCCGCCCGCGGCGGCCCGCATTCCGCGTGTAGGTAATTATCTGGGCGTCAATGCCGAGGCGGCACTACGTTTGGCACCAACGTTGGCAGTTGTCTTCAATGCCGCCGACCCGGGATTGATTCTCTTGAAGCGACAAGGCATGCGGGTGTTGCGTAGCGACCCGCGAAATTTGGATGATATTCTGACCGACATCGGGCGTGTCGGCGAAGCCAGCGGGCATCAAGCGGGTGCCGCGACACTGATTGCGCGCTTAAAAAAACGAATTGCCGCTGTCCAGGCCCGTTTGCCCAAGAAAAATCTGTCTGCCTTTTACGAGATATGGTCGCACCCCCTGCTCACACCCGGGCGCGACAGTTTTCTTACGGATATCATGCAACGTGCCGGATTTCATAATATTTTTGCCACCGTACCGGGCGAGTCCGCGCGCGTAAACCTGGAGAGCGTGATTCGGGCAAAACCCACGGTGGTAATCGTACCCGATAAAAACCACGATTTTACTAGGCGCAAGGCATTCTGGCGAAAATGGCTGGGCCATGATGTTCAGGTTATCCGTGTGTCGGACGACCTTCTGAGTCGACCCGGCCCCAGAATTATTGACGGGTTGGGTCAGCTGCTCGCGGCGCGTCTGAGGTTGATTCAGTAAAGGATGGTGGCGCTTTGTTTACCTGACATCGCGTGGTGGTGGACGGAAAGGTAACTTTCTTTCCGATAATGACCGCAAGATGTTGCTCGGTGTGCTAACCTGAACTATTCATAAATTCTGTCGCGCCCTTGTTTGTTTCTTTGCCCGCACCGAATCCCTTGTCGGCCGTCCGCATTTCCCGCTGAACCAGCACACAACTACAGGATAGATCGCGGCTGCGCGCGATCTATCCTTATTCGGTAAATATAAAAGCCATGCACCATTCCATCAGTTACGAAATTAGAAGATATAGGCCTATGATGCAACGTATGTAATGCAATTTTCTTGGGATATCCCTCCGAATATCGGCGTATTATCCGGGGAAGTATGCAGACTCGAACACCCAAACAAAATATCCCACAATCAGACACAACAATAAAATGGCTAACATCCATCCCGGCGGGGCGCCTCTTTTGAACCCTTCAAGTTGTGCGTCGCAATACATGCATTTGCGCGCACCCCTCGGAATTTCCGCCTTGCATTCCTGACATATTCTTGTGTTAGCCATGATCATCCGCCCCATTTCTTTCGCCGTATCTATCCATTTCTGGATGATGGCCTCGGCATTTGATACGGCTTTCCGATAGATTTTACCATCGGTCATACAACCAGGGAATTCGGGTATTTCAACCACAAATGCATCATCTGCCTTGCCCCAGTAAATAATCAGCTCATATTCTATCAACAATCACCTGGTGGCATTATACATGATAACTTCGCAAAAAGTCATCATCGCGCCATGAATAGGTGTGCAATTCAATGGGATTTGCGTGATAATGCAACTTTTATTCTGTAAAAGTTTTCAGTCTTTGATTTTTCGAAGTGGAGAAGAGCTCCACGCTCACCACAGAACATGGCAGGAAATCTACTATTCTGCGA
>VAOZ01025415.1_pt1 | contig 16275 bp, 10 predicted proteins | sample 3394041 | NCBI WGS metagenome assembly VAOZ01 (sample SAMN08290431, study PRJNA428436) | hydrothermal vent metagenome | isolation source: Deep-sea hydrothermal vent chimney | place: Indian Ocean: Southwest Indian Ridge
GCTTCAGGCGTCCACGCCTGAAGTATATACAACACAAGGATACCGATTAAACCTTCGCTGAACAATGGGTGATTTCCTTTAACTTTGAAACGCAAAAAAACTGGTTTCATGTACCTTAATTGCCATTCGTATTATAGTCTGCACTACGGAACTTTTTCCATTGAGAAATTAGTGGAAAAAGCTTATGCCGGGAATATTAAGGCATTGGCGCTCACCGACATTAACAACAGCTCCGGCATGGTTAATTTTGTAAGAAGTTGTAACGAAAAAGGAATAAAACCTGTGGCGGGAATGGAATTCCGACAGGGAGACCGGTTGCTTTTCGTCGGGCTGGCACAAAATCCGGACGGGTTTAGCGAGCTGAACCGCTACATGACGAAAATCAACCTCGGAGAAGCCGAAATACAGGAAAGTGCACCGGTTTTTAAAAATGTCTTTGTGGTTTATCCACTGGAAAACATACCGAAAAAATTACGAGAAAACGAATTTGCCGGCATCAGGCCTTCTCAGGCAGGGAAACTACTTCGGACAACGCTGCCGCAGGAAAAACAGGTTATCCTCCAGCCGGTAACCTTTGAAAACGACACAGATTACTATCTCCATAAAAACCTGTGTGCCATCGACCATAACCTGTTGCTCAGCCAACTGGAACCGGGAATGTATGCTCCTGCGGACGAAACATTTCTCACCCCTGCCGAAATAGAAAAGAAGTTTGAAGCTTTTCCTCAGATTTCCGAAAATAGCCGTAAATTATTGGATAGCTGTAAAATAGATTTTGATTTTTCACAATCGAAAAATAAAAAGACTTTTACAGGAAGTGTTCCGGAAGATAAAAATCAACTGGAAGTACTGGCCTTTAATGGCTTTCAATATCGCTATGGCAGCAACAACAACGAAGCCAAAAAGCGGTTACAAAATGAGCTTTCCATTATCGAAATGCTGGGTTTTTCTGCTTACTTTCTCATCACCCATGATGTCATTCAATACGCCATGCGGCAGGGAATTTATCACGTGGGACGGGGTAGTGGTGCCAACAGTGTTGTGGCCTATTGTCTGCGCATTACCGATGTGGACCCCATTGAGCTGGATCTATATTTTGAACGGTTTATCAATCTGAAACGCAGCTCGCCACCTGATTTTGACCTGGACTTCTCATGGAAAGAGCGTGAAATAATTCAGCAATATCTTTTCAGTCGTTACGGTACCGGACACGTGGCACTGCTTGGAACCATGGTCACATTCAAAGGCAAATCGGCTTATCGCGAGTTGGGGAAAGTTCACGGACTACCAAAAGAAGAAATAGACAAACTGGCAGCCTCTCCGGAAACCGAAGCCGCCGGCAGCAAACTTCTCCGGCACATTCACACGCTGGCACAAAAACTCATTGGTTTCCCCCACCAAAGAAGTATCCATGCCGGTGGTATTTTGATTTCCGAAAAGCCGCTTAGCTTGTACACCGCCCTCGACATGCCACCCAAAGGCTTGCCCACCACGCAATGGGACATGTACGTGGCCGAAATATTAGGATTTGAGAAGCTGGACATTTTGAGCCAGCGGGGCATCGGACACATCGAAGAAGCGGTAGAAATCATTCGCAAAAACCGTAGCATAACCATAGACATCCACCAGACAGAAGTTCTTAAAAAAGATGAAGATGTAAAGACTATGCTTAAAAACGGAGAGACCAATGGCTGTTTTTACATAGAAAGTCCTGCCATGCGAAGCTTGCTAAAAAAGCTGCAATGCGACGACTATCTGACCCTTGTGGCTGCCAGTTCCATTATCCGTCCTGGCGTGGCACGCTCCGGAATGATGCGCGAGTACATCCGGCGTTTTCATAATCCTGATGATTTTAAGTACATCCATCCGGTTCTGAAAGAGCAGCTTAGCGAAACCTATGGCGTTATGGTCTTTCAGGAAGATGTGCTCAAAGTCTGTCATCATTTTGCCGGCCTTGACCTCGCTGATGCCGATGTGTTGCGACGCGCCATGAGCGGCAAATTCCGCGGAAAAGAGGAGTTTCAGCGTATTAAAGATAAATTTTTCCGTAACAGCAGGCAGCTGGGACATACAGAAAGCATCATCATGGAAGTGTGGCGACAGATAGAGAGTTTTGCCGGTTACAGTTTTTCCAAAGCCCATTCGGCAAGTTACGCTGTGGAGAGTTTCCAAAGCCTTTACCTGAAAGCACATTTCCCACTGGAATTTCAGGTGGCTGTCATCAACAATTTCGGCGGATTTTATCCCACCCGGGTCTATTTCAACGAAGCCCGCCGGCAGGGAGGTAGCATACACTTACCCTGCATCAACCGCAGCGAATACAAAACCTCCATTCATGGAAAAGATATTTTTGTCGGATTCATTCATTTGTCAGGATTAGAACAGAAAATGGTTACAAAATCATTGTCCGAAAGAGAAAAAAACGGTTCTTTTGTAAATCTTGAAGATTTTGTCCGGCGGATAGGACCGGGAATAGAACAGCTTATCCTGCTGATACGCAGCGGTGCTTTCCGGTTTACCGGCAAAACCAAACCGGAATTGTTGTGGGAAGCCCATCTTTTGGTGAAGGCAGAGAAAAAACGACCGGCAGGTGAAACCCTGTTCCGGCCCGGGCGACAGCAATTTAAATTTCCGGTGTTAAAAACATCCAAAGAGGAAGATGCCTATGACGAAATTGAGTTGCTGGGATTTCCGGTGAGCCTGACTTATTTCGACATGCTGCAAACGAAATTCCGTGGCGAAGTCCGTGCCGGGGAAATGCTAAGGAACACAGGCCACACCGTGCGTATGCTCGGCCTGCTCGTTACCATAAAATACGTCCGCACGAGGCGAAAAGAGATGATGCATTTTGCCACTTTCCTTGACGACCGCGGCGAAATGTTCGACACCACCCATTTTCCCGAAACGCTGAAAAAATATCCTTTTCGCGGACACGGTATTTACCTGCTACTTGGCAAAGTGGCAGAAGAATTCGGCTATGCCAGTCTTGAAGTGGAGAAGATGGCAAAAATGCCGCTACGACAGGATCCGCGAGATGAATAACGTTTCTTCAGGAAAAAGGAGAAAAAATATTCCAACCGATCAGGCTTTTCCACCTTCTTTTATTCTTACTTTTGACATCAGAATATTTTTTCCATTAAAACAATGATTAAACGAAACTTAACTTTTCTTGCCTTTACCCTTTTGTTCCTTCCGGCAGCTCTTCTTGCACAGCAAAAAACCGTTTACTCGAGAATGAGTGGACAACTGAGCGGTAACATTCATATTACGGGCAATTTTCAGCGTATCGGTTCCCGAATGGATGGCAACTATTCTTACAACCTTTATGTGGGCGACAGTCTGCTGCACCTATCCCATATTGTTACACTTTACGGTGATATTGACAAACATGACGAAGTAATTTTCAAACGTTACCATGTTAACGATACGACCATTGATGGATTGTTTTACGACCAGCGTTTCACCGGAAGCTGGTACAACCACGACAGCACAATTCTTCCCATTGACCTCACTGAAAGCTATCCGGAAGGCAGCATGCCGATGGCTGTTTTCTATCTGCATTCGGACAAAGAACTGGTACCAAAGGCACAAGGCACACCATCCGCAGAAATTGAACTGACGCTCCTCTATCCTAAAAACAGTATCCACATCTCTCAGGCAGTGGACGATTCTGTGAAAAAATTTATCCAGGAACAATTTTCCGGACAATACGAACCCGGGCAGTTGCCGGCAACCTTGTTGAGCAAAAGCGAGCAGAATTTCTACAATTGGTTCCATGAGTTGAACAGTCACTGGAAAACCAACCGCAAGCTGGGGTTTAATCTTGAAAAAAGCGTACAGGTTTCGGTGATTTTTAACAGTTACCATCTCCTTTGCCTGCAATACAAGAAGCGGGGCTATTCAGGCCGCGGAAATCCCATAACACACCTTTCATACGATATGGTCGATTTGAGAAACGGAGAGAAACTCACCATTGAGAACATCTTCAAACCGGAAATGAAAATAGCGCTGAGCAAACTCATCAACAAAAAAATCAGAGAGGACAATGGACTGTCTGACAGTACTTTACTGAAAAAGGCCGGCTTTTATTATAATACTATTCCCATTAGTAAGGACATCTCTTTCAGTGGAAACGGCATCTATCTAATTTACAACGTGTATGATATTGCACCACCTGTTATGGGTATCCAAAAGGTGTTTTTACCTTTCGATGAGCTTGGCACTTACATAAAACCGGCCTCCATACTCTTTCCGCTAAGCCGATAGCAATAATCCAAAGATTTCTCTACATTCCATATCCTTCATTCTTTCTGTTGCCGCACGGAAAATATTCAAAGCAGATACAAAATGATTTTAGATTATATTTGTACATAATATTGAAAAGATGCCTGAGAACAAATCCCGTCGTTATATGAACCTGTTGGAGGCAATGAGTAAAGTCAATCATGTTATCCGGCAAAACAGGAATGTGGAAAATACGCTAAAGCTGATAGTTGAGATTCTGTCGCGACAGGAGCAGCTGAAGCATTTTGACTTTTTCAGAATTATCTATGACGGTCAGGAATACAGCACGAAAGGCAGTGGAAGAGGAAAAGCTACCTCCTGCGATGATATCTATTTCTTCACCCATTCGGGGAAAAAATGTTCGCTGCACTATTGTACCCGAGAGGAAGAAGTGGAGGGTGAGTATGACAACAAAAATCAGGAATATTTCCTGAAGAGTCTGGTCAATATCATTCAGCGTTATCTGAACAAAAGGGAGCGAATGCAGCAACCCGTGGAGCTGGAAGAAAAGGCTCAGGAAAGAGGTGAAATAATGAAAGGGATTATTAGCAGTCGGTTTTTGCAACGTTTTCTGAACAAAAACACGCATACCCGAGATGTTTATCACGATTTAATGCCTTTTAAAGTCAGGGAAATCCTTTTGATATCAAGCCTTTATGACGCCTATGCCATTGAAAGGGAAGGGCGTTTTTCGGAGCACATGCTGGGGCAATACGGTCAGCTAAACCTTACCTCTATTCCCCGTATTACAGGGACATCTTCGGTGGAACAGACTTTTGACATGTTGAAAAAACGTCATTTCGATCAGATTATTTACATGGTGGGGGTTGACAAGAAAACCCCGATTGTCATAAGCCGGCGCATCAAAGAAAAATATCCGTATATCCCTATTTTCCTGCTCTTAAACAACAACAACGATGCGGAATATTTCAAGAGAGAACAGACGAAATTGCGTTTTATTGATCACATTTTTTCATGGAACGGGGACAGCAGCATCTTTTTCTCGATGATTAAACTACTTGAGGATCAAATGAATGTAGAGAACGATACACGCCGGGGTAAAGTCAGGGTTATCCTGCTTGCCGAAGACTCACCTATCTACTCTTCGCGTTATCTTTCATTTCTTTACCGTGTGATTATGGAGCAGACCAAGCGTATTATTGATGACGTGAGCACGGACGAACTGTATAAAGTCCTGCGTATGCGTGCCCGGCCGAAAATATTGTTCGCCCCATCGTTTGAGCAGGCCGTGGACATCATCGACAAGTATAAAGACTACCTGCTGTGTTTGATTACAGATGTGAAATATGAACGTCACGGCAAAGTGAACGACAATGCCGGTGTAGAGCTGCTTGATTATGCCCGCAAAGAGCTGAAGAACCTGCCGGTGATTATGCAATCGGCAGATCCATCTTACGCGGCAGTAGCGAAGAAATACAAATCGCTGTTTATTGATAAAAACTCCGAGACACTGTACGAAGATTTTCAGGCTTTTATCACAAACTATCTGGGATTTGGTGATTTTATTTTCAAAGACAGCCGGGGAAATACCATTGCAACGGCGGCAAATATCCACGAATTTGAGCAGCAGTTGCACAGCATTCCGGATGATTCTTTATTGTTTCATGCTAACCGGAACCACTTTTCCATGTGGCTTATGGCCCGGCAGGAAATTAAAGCAGCCAACTTTATCAATCCCAAACAGGTGAGCGATTACAAGAATGTAGCCGAACTGCGGAAGGCCTTGATAGCCATGATTAAAGAGCATCGCGATGAAGCTGAAAGCGGAAATCTCATACCTTTTGAGTCAGATATTAGTCTGAATCCCGACAATCTCTATACACTGACCGAAGGATCGTTAGGCGGCAAAGGCCGTGGACTGGCTTTCATCAATGCGCTGATTCACAACTTTAATTTTTCACGATACGTTCCCGACATAAACATAAAAACACCGCTGACTTTTATCATCGGAACAAAGGAGTTTGAGGAATTTATTGCCAAAGGCAAACTAAATAAACTAGCACTTTTTGAAAAGGATACCAATAAAATTAAACACGCTTTTCTCAATACGGAACTCTCTGAAGATTTGTCGGAGAAGCTGGAGACTATTTTACGACATATCAAAAACCCTATCGCGGTACGTTCTTCCAGCCTTTTTGAAGATTCGCTTTCGCTCCCTTTTGCCGGTATTTTTGAAACTTATATTTTACCCAACAGCCACGAGGATTTCATTGTCCGGCACAAACAACTCGAAGATGCAGTAAAGCTGGTCTATGCATCGCTGTATTCCACCATATCGAGAGATTACGTTAAAGCCATAAATTACAAACTTGAAGATGAGCGCATGGCCGTGATGATTGAAGAAGTGGTGGGTAACCGGTACGACAACCTTTATTATCCGCATATTAGCGGCGTAGCACAATCGTACAACTATTATCCTTTTGCCCACATGAAACCGGAAGAAGGCTTTGCCATTGCAGCTGTCGGGCTGGGAAAATATGTTATGGAAGGCCGCCGTTTCTATCGCTTTTCGCCGCAATATCCGGGCGTGGAAATAAACTCGCTGAAAGACCAGTTTAAGAACTCCCAGGTTAACTTTTTCGCCGTGGATCTGGAAAAATCAGATTTGAATCTCATGGAAGGAGAAGATGCCGGGCTGACCAAAGTGGATATTAGCCTGGCGGAAGCACAAGGGACGCTCAAGCATTGTGCCTCTGTTTATAATCCTGACAACAACACTATTTACCCGGGACTAACCAAACCGGGGCCACGTATCGTTAACTTCGCAAACATACTGAAATACAACTATATTCCTTTAGCAAAGACCCTGAGCGTATTGCTCGAACTGGGGAAAGAGGCCATGGGAACAGCGGTGGAAATGGAATATGCCGTTGACCTGAACCGCGATGAGGAAGGTAAAGCCACTTTTTATATTTTACAGATAAAACCTCTCACTTCACAGGCTACCGATTGTGAAGTGGATATGGATAAGATAAAACACGAAGACATAGTGCTTTATACAAAGGCAGGAATGGGAAACGGGATGATCGAAAATATTCGGGATGTCATTTATGTGGACCCAAAGAAATTTGACAAAACAAAAACCGAAGAGATGGGGCTGGAAGCGGAGCTGTTTAACAAAACAATGGTACGGGATAATCTGCATTACATCCTTATCGGACCGGGGCGCTGGGGCACACGAGACAAATGGATTGGCATACCGGTGAGATGGCCACAAATCTCCAACGCCAAAATTATGGTTGAGACAAGCTTGCAGGACTTCCCACTGGATGCCTCCTCAGGATCACACTTTTTTCACAATGTTACCAGCATGAACGTTGGTTATTTCACCATACAATCCGATATACACGAAAACAGGTTGAATTATGAAATACTTGAGAAACAGGAGGTTGTTAAAGAAGGAAGCTTTTTCCGGCATGTCCGTTTCGCTCGTCCGCTGAATATAAAAATGGATGGAAAAAACAGGATTTACGTGATATATAAATAAGCTTTCGGAAGACGTTAACCTCTGAATTGCCGGCAAATATAGTTTCCATATTCTACTTTGGCCTTCAACATATTGGATTAGATCGAATATATATTGAACCGGTAATTTAAAGAATTTCTGCAATTTGTTAAAAACAAACATTAGTTAATCGTTCCATACCTCCAATTTTTCTAAATTTGCGCCTCATAATTAGCGTGCAAATGAACTAAAATAGATCAAATGAACAAAATAGTTGAAATGGAGTTCTTTTCGGAAAATGTCGCCAAAATCGTTCTGGAAGCTCCTGATATAGCCAACTCCCGTAAAGCCGGCCATTTTGTAATTATCAGGCTGGACGAAAAGGGGGAAAGGATTCCGTTAACCATTGCCGATGGCGATTCCAAAAATGGAACCATCACGTTGGTCATACAAAAAGTAGGGGTTACCTCCGCCAAACTACTCGCCCTGAAAGTTGGAGACGAAATTCTCGATGTGGTCGGCCCGCTGGGTCACGCTACCCACATCGAAAATTACGGAGCAGTACTTTGTGCCGGTGGGGGAGTAGGTGTTGCCCCGCTTATGCCCATTGTAAAAGCCTTGCATGAAGCCGGAAACAAGGTGATTACTGTGTTGGCCGGTCGCACCAAAGAGCTTATTATCATGGAAGACGAAATGAAAGAATCTTCTGACGAGGTCATTATTATGACCGACGATGGCTCTTATGGAAAAAAAGGGCTGGTAACTGCCGGAATGGAAGAAGTCATTCAACGCGAAAAAATTAACAAAGCTGTAATTATCGGGCCTGCCATTATGATGAAATTCGGAAGCCTGACCACCAAAAAATACAATATTCCCACCGAAGTAAGTCTGAATACAATAATGGTGGACGGAACGGGAATGTGCGGAGCATGTCGCGTTTCTGTTGGGGGAAAAACAAAATTTGTCTGTGTGGATGGTCCCGAATTTGATGCCTTTCAGGTTGATTGGGACGAAATGATGATGCGTATGGGTGCTTATAAGACTCAGGAACACGAGGCTTATGAGAAATATTTAAAAACCGTTGAAGCTGTTGCATAATGGAAAATATTATAGCTGAATACATCAAGGAAGGAAGATCTGATGCGTGGCGTGCCGAGTTGCGCAAGTCCTTAAAATCCAAAGAGCGTACAGGCCTCGAACGTGTCCGGATGCCTGAGCAGAAACCGCTGGTAAGAAATAAAAATATCATTGAAGTGAACCTCGGCGTGACGGAACAAATGGCCATCGCCGAAGCAAATCGCTGCCTGGATTGCCCCCAGCCAACCTGCACCATCGGCTGTCCGGTGGGTATCGACATCCCTAAGTTTATAAAGAAAATAGAATCCAAAGACTTCCTCGGCGCGGCGGCTGCCATTAAAGAAACCAATGCCCTTCCGGCAGTTTGTGGCCGGGTTTGTCCTCAGGAGAAACAGTGTGAGCTGAGCTGTTTCTATACTCAGAAACTGCACAAGCCACCTATCGCCATTGGACATCTGGAGCGTTTTGCTGCTGATTATGAAAGAAATAGTGGCAAGATGAATATTCCTGAAATTGCAGAACCCAATGGCGTTAAAGTTGCGGTAGTCGGTTCAGGCCCTTCCGGACTGGCTGCTGCCGGCGATCTGGCAAAACTCGGTTACGATGTCACTGTCTTCGAGGCTCTTCACGAAATCGGCGGCGTGTTGAAATATGGGATTCCCGAATTTCGTTTACCCAATGACATTGTGGATGTGGAGATTGAAAATATGCGTAAAATGGGCATTAAATTCCACACCAACTTTATCGTAGGTAAGACTGCTAATTTTGAATACCTCCGGGCACAGGGATATCAGGCTTTCTTTGTGGGAAGTGGTGCCGGATTGCCCCGCTTTATGAATATTCCCGGTGAAAACTACAACGGCATCTATTCTTCCAACGAGTACCTTACCCGCGTGAACCTGATGAAAGCTGCCCACGATGACTACGACACACCCGTTTTGATTGGTAATAATGTTGCTGTCGTTGGCGGAGGAAATACAGCCATGGACTCCGTTCGTACGGCCAAACGCCTCGGTGCTGAACATGCCATGATTATTTATCGCCGTTCACTCGAAGAGATGCCTGCCCGTCTTGAAGAGGTGCATCATGCTATGGCTGAAAAAATTGAATTTATGAACCTGCACAATCCCGTAGAATATTTCGCCGATGAACACGGTCACGTCAACAAAATGCGTGTTCAAAAAATGGAATTGGGTGAACCGGATGCTTCCGGCCGCAGGAGACCAATCCCCATCGAAGGTTCCGAATTTGATATTGAAGTCGATACTGTTGTCGTTGCCGTTGGTGTTTCGCCTAACCCCATTGTCCCAAGTAGTCTGAAAGAGCTGAAAATGACCGGTTGGGGAACTATTGTGGTGGACAAAGAGACCATGCAAAGTTCCATTCCTGATATTTTTGCCGGTGGCGATATTGTTCGTGGTGGTGCTACTGTAATTTTGGCTATGGGCGACGGCCGTAAGGCTGCCGCGGGTATCCATAGCTACATCAGTGAAAAAGTGAAAGCCGGTTAACAGAATAAACCGGAAGAGCCGGTTTTTATACCGGGCTTTTCCATTCCAATTTAATTTCATATCTTCGAAAACAATAAAATATACTTACCATGGCAGACTTAAGTACAAAATACCTCGGACTAACCCTCAGAAATCCAATCGTCATTGGTAGTTCCGGATTAACCAATTCCGTAAAGGAAATTGTAGAACTTGACAAAAACGGTGCGGGAGCTGTTGTCCTGAAATCTATTTTTGAAGAACAAATCCTGTTGCAAGCCGAGTACAGCATCAAAAAAGCTGTTGCCGATGAGATGCTGTACACCGATTTCTCGGAAACACTCGATTACATCGATGTACACATCAAAGAGAATGAGTTAGGGGGCTATCTCTCTCTTATACACGAAGTTAAAAGCAAAGTAAACATACCTGTAATTGCCAGCATCAATGCCGTCACCTCACACGAATGGACCTCTTTTGCCAAACGTATTGAAGAAGCCGGCGCAGATGCCATTGAGCTGAATATCTTTCTTATGCCGTTTAATCTAAACAAAGGTTGTGAAGAAAACGAACAGGCTTATTACGATATTCTCAAAAAAGTAAAACGCCAGGTCAACATTCCGGTTTCGGTGAAAATAAGTCCTTACTTTTCAAACCTTGGCAAAGTGGTGAAGAATCTGGAGGCTAACGGTGCTGATGGCGTTGTGCTGTTTAACCGTTTTTCCACTCCCGACATTGACATTCAGAAGATGAAAGTAATCCATGGCGAGATACTTAGCCATGCTTCCGATATAGCCAATTCTCTTCGTTGGATTGCCATTCTGGCCAAAAGGGTAAACATGAGCCTCGCGGCATCCACTGGCATTCACGATGGCGAAGCTGTTGTAAAACAAATACTGGCCGGTGCTACCGTTACCCAACTCGCCTCGGCCATTTACAAACACGGTCCTTCTTATATTTTGGATGTGGTTAAATTTGTAAACGACTGGATGGAGAGTAAAGGTTTCAACTACATTGACCAGGTTCGTGGCAAGCTTAGCCAGGAGACTACCGAAAACCCAAATGCTTATGAGCGTATGCAGTTTATGAAGTATTTTGGTGATATTAAATGATTTATCGCACATAAGATAATAAGGCTGCTCCCGGGCAGCTTTTTTTTTGCATATTTTTGGAAATTGCCGGTAAATATTTACAAGAAAAACTTTCCTTTTGCAACGAATTTGATTACTTTTGGGAAATGATGATGAGACAAATGAAATAGCCACAATCAAAACTAAAATGCCATGAAGACAACGAACTTCCAAAAAAACTTTTTTGCCGGTTTCTTAACGATAATGCTTCTCATTTCGTTAAGTGTAAAAGCTGATTCACCAGCAAGCATAGTCACTGACAGTACTCAATATACAGCCGTACGGGGAACGGTAATCAATAGCGAAACCCACAATCCGGTAGTCTTTGCTTCCGTTTTTATTGAAGGTACCCGCATTGGTACCGTTTCCAACTCCAATGGGAAGTTTTTGATAAAAATCCCTTTGAAATACATCAATAAAAGACTTGGATTCAGTAGTATAGGATATAAAACGAATTTTGTCCATGCTACTAATCTGAACAAAATAAGCAACAAAGTTTACCTGACACCGGCGATTTTTCCTATAAAAGAGGTGATTATCCGGCACCTTGATCCGATCCACCTTCTCGCAGCAGCGGTGAGCAAAATCCCGGAAAACTATTCCGACCAACCGGTTATGATGACCGGTTTTTACCGGGAGTCTATCCGGAAAAATAAAAGATATCTCTCAGTAGCCGAAGCTGTGCTGAATATATACAAAAGTGCGTACAGCCGAAATACTTTCAACAACGACCGGATTACCATTTACAAAGGACGCAAAGCACAGTATGCTAAAAACAGAGACACTCTCGCAGTGAAATTCCAGGGCGGCCCATTGAGTCTTTCCTATCTCGATATTGTCAAGAACAATGGTGACATCCTTTCTAAAGACATATACCCCTATTACAATTACCATATTGACGGAGTTATTATGATGGACAACCGCGAAACCTACGTTATCAGTTTCGACCAGAAAGATACGGTGCAACTGCCTCTTTTCAAAGGAAAAATCTATCTTGATGCCGAGGATCTTGCCGTGGCCGGCCTTAAAGTTGAAGTTAGTCCCAAACAGATTAATAAAGCACTCGGTTATGTCATCCGGAAAAAACCCGCCGGACTGAAAGCGCAACTGCTTGGCGTTCATATTATGGTGAAATACAGAAAGATAGGTGATAAATGGTATTTAAACTACCTGCGTAATGAAACTGACCTGAAGTTTAAATGGAAGAAAAAACTTTTCCACTCCAACTATATCATTACTGCCGAGACCGCCATAACCAATATCGACACAAAAAATGTGGTGAAACCAAAATATAGTGAGCGGTTTAAACCTAACGAAATATTCACCGAAAAAGTGAGCAGTTTTACCGATCCCAACTTCTGGGGAGCATCCAATGTCATTGAACCTGAAGTGTCCATTCAGACTGCTTTCAAGAAAATCAGCAGAAAGCTTAAAAGAAAAGAATAACCACGGTATTATTAATCTGTAACGAAGCAAATTCCAAACCTGCCGACAAAAGCGGGCTTGGAATTTTTTATCTTTTAACCTTTTGAACCCGGCTTGTCTTTAACAGATAAGTGGTATCGCCATGTGGATTTTTCACATATTCGGGTTTATAACCCGCCATAACAATCTGAACATAAAGACCGGGACAACTTCCGGTGCATACTTGAGGAGCACTGTAAACGACATAATTCCCTTTGGCATCGGTGACAGTTGACATCTGATAAGTATCCGGCGAAGGATGCTCGAGGTACGCACTAATGGATACGCCTTTCAATGGCAATCCGGCGTCCTTATCCATCACAACGCCATTGCCTGAAATGGTCTTCTGGCACGAAGAAGCAAAGAGCACCAACACAAAACCTAAAATCCATAAGGGAATGCGTGAAGCCATGCCGGTTAATTTTTTTCAAAGATATAAAAAGCCTGAAAAACCTTGTGTTACTCCCTACTTAGGATTTATTATGAAATAACGAGTCGAAACGGATAGGTTATTTCGTAACAAACCCTAAGAACGGATATGGCTTTTCAGAAATTTTTTCTTTGGCACCAGTTGAAGCACAAGAAAATACCGGGATATGATTTGTTGTAACCGAAAGTCGGTCTTTACATTACGTAAAGGCAGATTGTCAAAGGAATGTATATGGTTGATTTTGATTCTATACCGTTGCGGAACAGGTTTGCAAAATAGTTAAAACTGTCTCGGACGGTATAACCGCTTCTAATTGAAAAATAGCTGTATATAATGGCCTTGTCATTTTTGATAAGGCTGTGGTTCACTGTTTCCGGGAAGAAATATCTGCCTGTTATGGTCTAACAAAAAAGGGAAAAAGCGTTGTGCTATGAAAATTAAATTGATTAATTAAAGTTACTCTACTCTTTTCCCAAGGCGACACGACAACATTTAGAGACTTCCACATATAATACCACAAGAGCAATCGCTCCGAGGAAAGCAGGAATAAAATAAACAGCATGATAGTCCCACCCGTTAAACCAGTTGCCTAATACAGGCGATCCCAGCCAGGCTCCTATCCATGCTATTACTAATTCGCCAAAAAAGGAAATTAAATCCTTCCTGACATAAAATTTCACTACATAGTGAAGAATTAAGGATACAAATAATGCAAACCCTAATAAGATAATAAATTCTATAAAACTCATTCCAATCATAATTTAGTCCTCCATAGTTTTTAATGTTAAATCACAACACAATGCTTTTGTTAACAAATGTATAGATAAATATTTAAGGAATCCAAATTAATAAGAAGTTTTTATTTATTTAGTAGCTTTATAAATAAGAAATGCTTACCATTAACTTGTCAATAACACCCCATAAACCTATGAAGCCTGATAGTTATTTAGCCTGATTAATTCACAAATTGATCTATTGCGAAGCCAAACTGCTTTGATTAAAGGCAATGCCTGATTTCCGATTCCCGAAATAGATAGGGCAATTTCTGCGAGTCGAAAATCTGCGCTTACCTTTACTCTTCGTATTTTGACTTCTCATGACGAAAAACTTATGAATTATTCAAGTTAGATCATTTCCAGTTTTTTAGAATATATACCGATTAACCTCGTATTCCCGGCATTTTCCTATCTTGCAAAAAAAACATTATTTACATAAGTCAATGGATTCCACATTATTAATACTTGCAGCCGGTATTGGAAGTCGTTATGGCGGCATAAAACAAATGGATAAAATCGGTCCTTCCAGAGAAAGCATCATCGATTATTCGGTTTTTGATGCCATTAGCGCCGGGTTTGGCAAAGTTGTTTTTGTCCTCAACCCGAAAATTGAAAAGGATTTCAAAGCCGTTTATGAACCACGGTTATCCGGGAAAATTGAAACAGCATACGTATTGCAGGAGTTGAATAACATTCCCAAAGGTGTCAGTTTTAATCCCGAAAGGATAAAGCCTTGGGGAACAGGTCATGCCGTGCTGGCAGCCAAAGAAGCTATTGACACGCCTTTTGCCGTTATCAATGCGGATGATTTTTACGGAAGGGAAGCTTTTGAAGTGCTCGGAAATTATTTGTCACAACTTAAAAACGAAGAAACCCGTTATGCTATGGTGGGATATCAGCTAAAAAATACCCTTTCGGAAAACGGCAGTGTATCGCGTGGCATTTGCAACACCAAAAACGACTTGCTCACCAACGTTGTGGAACATACCAAAATCTACAAAAAAGAGGGGCATATTATCTATGAAGAAAACGGTAATGAAAATCACATTGACGACAACAGTCTGGTTTCTATGAATTTCTGGGGATTTACGCCCAAATATTTTCAACAGTCGGAAGCCTGGTTTACTCATTTCATCCGTGAAAATGCACAGCAGTTGAAAGCAGAGTTTTACATTCCCTATGTGGTGAACAAACTCATCACACAAGGTGATGCAGACGTACGCGTTCTTGAAAGCCACGACCAGTGGTTTGGTGTTACGTATCAGGAAGACAAATCCATTACCATAGCCAAAGTAAAAGAATTAGTGAAAGCAGGCATCTACCCAGAATATCTCTGGGAATAAAATCGTTACGAAAGAAATGGAAGAAATTATACACAATTATTCCTTTTTAAGTAGCCTTAAATTACCGAAACCCTTTTGCGAAAACCACATCAACAATCTTTCATTTGTAGAATCGCCGGAAAGAAGATTCATGCTACAGCCGCGAAACAACAAAGTTTTTGGCACAGCGGTGTTCATCAGGGATTGTAATAGTTTCAAATAATAAGCCGTAGCATGATGTTTTGCGGTTTCTTTCCTTAATTTTGCAAAAAACAAATAGTCATGGATGTTCAAGTCAACCTAAAAACCGTTTTGAAAGATATTCCACCTCATGTAAGACTGGTAGCCGTTTCCAAGACCAAGCCGGTGAAGCTGATACAGGCTGCTTATGCCGTCGGACAACGTGATTTTGGAGAAAATAAAGCACAGGATATGGCAGCCAAATTTCCACAGCTTCCGCAGGATATCCGTTGGCATTTTATCGGTCATCTGCAAACCAACAAGGTCAAATACATTGCCTCGTTTGTTTCGCTGATTCATGCTGCCGACAGCCTTAAAATCCTGAAAGAGATCAACAAACAGGCCAAAAAACATGACCGTGTTATTTATTGCCTGCTTGAATTTCACATTGCTGCTGAGGAGTCCAAATTCGGGCTGGACATGGAAACAGCAGAAAGTATCTTGCAATCGGAAGATTACAAACAACTACAAAACATTCGCCTTTGTGGTGTCATGGGCATGGCGACCTACACCGAGGATACTAAACAAATACGGAATGAATTCCGAAAACTTAAGTCTATTTTTGACCAACTGAAAGGCAACCACTTCAAAGAAGCTGA
>VAOZ01028180.1_pt1 | contig 16045 bp, 12 predicted proteins | sample 3394041 | NCBI WGS metagenome assembly VAOZ01 (sample SAMN08290431, study PRJNA428436) | hydrothermal vent metagenome | isolation source: Deep-sea hydrothermal vent chimney | place: Indian Ocean: Southwest Indian Ridge
GCGTATCTATTTTATCTGCCCAGCAATTTCTGCCCTGTTTCTACCTTTATTTTTTGCCTTATAGAGCGCACTGTCAGCGCGTTCAAGGAAGCACTGACCAGATTCATTTTCAAGCAAGGTAGCGATACCAAGGCTAATGGTCGTATGTATTTTTATGCTGTTAATTTGTTTGATGGATGCAATGTTACGGCGAATACGTTCAGCAAGCAGGTAAGCACCATCAGAAACAGTCTGGCTGGTTAGTACCACAAATTCCTCACCACCAAAGCGGAATAACAAATCGCTACTACGAATGGTTGAGGTAATGGTATCGGCAATAGTTTTTAAAACAGCATCGCCGTAGGTATGGCCATAGGTATCATTAAACTGTTTAAAATTATCGGCATCAAGAATTAACATCGACAGGGGCATGTTCTTTCTATGTGCAAGTTCTACCTCACGTTGTAGTGCGTTATCCATAGCATGGCGATTCTGGATACCAGTAAGTGCATCATGCGAAGCGAGATCAATCGCATGTTGATATTCCAGCGCATTACGTAGCGGGTAAACCAGCGCGCTAAGCAGATTTTCCAGCAATGCAATTTCTTTTTTCTGGAAGTGCTGGATACGATAAAAACATAAACTACCCAGATTTTTTGACTCCAGTTTCAGATCATAGGTTGCCCGATGAGTCGTTATATCACCAATGGTTCTTTTATCATCGGATTCAGGGTGTTGATATACCACTGCATCGATTTTAACGTACTGGCGGATTTTACGGGCAAACAGTTCAATCTGCATATCCAGATTGAGTGTGGTCTGTAAGATACTGATTAATTCCTGTATATGATTATTATTTCCGGCTGATCGTGCATTGACTGTCCGGTGAACCAGATGGGCTTTAACCAGTGATAAATGACTTGTCTGTATTGATGAGGCTGGTCGCATTGGCTCCCCCGTTCGTTATCTGTGTAAACTCGTTACTGGTAGATATGCGAAGTTTATGCCAATTTTAAAATTAATATATAAAACAAGAGGATATTGTGTGTTTATTATTTCTCGCCAAAAAAATGACGTGTTAACCGGAAAGTTGTTGCCGGTCTATGGCAAAAAAAGGGCGGTCTCCAGTTGGTCTGATTTATTATTACTTCCTCATTACCCATGGCGGGGTATTTGTTGGTTATTTGCTATGGATAATAAAAAAGCCCGCACAATCCTGCGCGGGCTTTTAACTTATAAGAAATGCTTTTTTATGATGCTTTACGTCGTGCAATACCTGCCAGACCTAGCAGACCGGAACCAAATAACCAGAGTGCAGCGGGAACAGGAACAACGGTGATCTGACCGAGTTTAGCAATAACACTGTTTGCGTTTGCTACACCGCCAATACGACCGGTCGTTAAGTTACCCATCATGCTGCCGCCAGTGTAGGTAACATCACCAAAGAACTGATAATCTCCCCCAGCCAAATCATAAATGCTTAATTGGGTAAAATCGGCGGTTAACAGTGAGCCAATAGTAATGTTGCCATTAAAGGAGCCAGTACCAGCATTATACGAGCCGGAGGATGAGCTCAGTGAGAAAGCCACATCAGGAATATCAATAGGTGTACCACTGGTGGCAATACTAAAAGCGGTTGCCCCGATGTTCAGGGTCGTTGCAGTTAAAGACATACCGCTATCGGTGCCAAAGTTCTGTATATCCAGCGCCGGGAGTGCTATGGTAGCATTTGAGATACTGGGTATCAGTATCGCTATGGGTAAAATCAGTATCGCCAGTCGTTGTATTATTTTCATTTCCTGTTTCCTCCAATTACAAAATTTTTACCAGTATGGTTACTATCACTATATTTTTTATTGTTAATTATTTTTCTAATCTGAGCATTACGCGTGAAATTGCCTGCCTGTTCTCATTTGTTTTCCAGCAAAGCCAATCAGTACCACACCCAGCGCTAATAAAGCCAGAATACCTGGTTCCGGTACTGACACATTTTGACCTCTAATTTGTCCGTCAATACGATCCTGGAATGCAGTACTGGTACCACGGTTATCGAAGGTTGAAGAAGATTGGGTTAGGTTAAACCCAAGGGTAATCAGGTTTCCGGGCTTGAATTCATTGGCAAGGCTGCCGCTAATAGCATTAAACGTACCCGTAAGCAGGCCACTATCCCGACCGTTAATAATTTTTACTACCAGTTTACTGAAGTTACCCTGTAGTAAAGTATTGGCACTACCATCGATAACGCTCATTTGGCCGTTGTTAAAATGCCTAATAGTCAGATATGGGCGCGGTGTAGTAACATTTAGATATGTTGCGCTAAGCTTAAGCTTGCTACCCGCTAAAGTTGGCATCGGACTGATATCATCTGTTGCCGTTAAAACCGAACTGATACCCAGCATGCCAGTGCCGGAATCAAACTTGACGTTACCATCAAAATACAATGTCGGTATTGCCTGAGCACTGCCTGCTACCAGCGCCAGTACCAGTCCAATGATTTTTATCAAAGTTTTCATTTTTCCCTGTCCTTTTTTTGAATTATGAATTTCATTCAGGCAATGAACCTTCCCGCCTGATCTGCGTATTGAAGTACAATGCACTTAGCGTGCCATGTTAATAAACACCATATAAAACAACTTGTTATATTTTTCATTAATGAATTAACAGGTAATTCAATTCCATAGTGTTAAAAAAATCGACAGCTATTTAATAAATCCAGTTGTTATAAATAGTTGCTTATAGCTTTAAGTCTATGAATTTACATTATTTTTTAAATATAGCTGAACGTATAGCTGAATATTTTACCGTTACGAGACTGTAAATATTATTAACAGTGGCTTTTCATGCCGATGCAAGAACTCGGGGGTAAATAGATCCGCAGTCAAACCCGGGTGGTTTTTTACCTGGTTTTGACTGCGGAGAAGATGAACTCAAATCTTGCCCTGCAGTTGTTCCACGACAGACTCATTTTCAAGAGTTGAAATATCGGAAGTAATTTTTTTACCGGCTGCAATATCGCGTAATAAACGACGCATAATTTTACCGGAACGGGTTTTGGGCAGACCGTCAGCAAAGCGAATATCATCCGGTTTGGCGATAGCACCAATCTGTTCGCCGACCCAGTTACGTAATTCTTTTACCATTTTTTCTGCGGCTTCACCCGTTGGGCGTTCATTTTTGCAAATCACATAGGCAACAATGGCTTCTCCTTTTATCTCGTGTGGTTTGCCGACAACGGCAGCTTCAACTACGGCTGGATGTGCCACCAGTGCAGATTCTACTTCCATGGTACCAAGACGGTGGCCGGAAACGTTCAGTACATCGTCAATACGCCCCATAATCCAGAAATAACCATCCTTATCACGGCGGGCACTGTCACCGGCAAGATAATATTTGCCTCCAAACTTAGGATAGTAGGTATCAATATAACGCTGGTTATCATTCCATACTGTTCGAACCATCGCTGGCCAGGGTTTTTTAATGACCAGATAGCCACCAGTATCTGCTTTGGTAATTGACTCGCCAGCCTCGTTAACCACATCGACATCCATACCGGGCAGGGGCAGGGTGCAGGAACCGGGTTTGGTTGTGGTTACACCAGGAATGGGAGAAATAACAATCGCACCGGTTTCAGTCTGCCACCAGGTATCGACAATTGGGCAGTGTTGTTTGCCGATCACCGTGTGATACCACATCCATGCTGCCGGGTTAATCGGTTCGCCAACGCTACCAAGCAGGCGAATACTGGACAGATCATAACGATTCGGAAAAACATCCCCCAGTTTCATTAAGGCACGGATAGCGGTGGGTGCAGTGTAAAAAATGCTGACTTTGTGCCGTTCACACATTTTCCAGAAACGACCACCGTCCGGTATGACGGGTGAGCCTTCGTAAATAACAATGGTGGCACCGGCAGCAAGTGGGCCATAGGCAACATAGGTATGGCCGGTAACCCAGCCGACATCGGCGGTACACCAGAAAATATCATTATCCTGTAAATCAAATACCCACAGGTTGGTGGTTATTGCATTGAGTAGATAACCGCCGCTGGAATGTACGATACCTTTAGGTTTACCGGTGGAACCGGAGGTATAGAGGAGAAATAGTGGGTGCTCGGCATTCACCCATACGGGCTCACAGTCTGCTGACTGGCCTTTTATGACATCATGCCACCAGATATCACGATCTGCCTGCATGGGGATATCCTGTCCGCTGCGCTTTAACACAATGACATGGTTAATACTGTTGCAGCCTTTGCTGAGTGCTTTATCAGCCGCCTGTTTCAGTTCGATAATTTTACCACCCCGGGTACCGCCATCCGCCGTGATCAGCATTTTTGCACCGGCATCTTCGATTCGGTCATGCAATGATTCGGCAGAAAAACCACCAAAAACAACCGAGTGAATGGCGCCAATGCGCGCGCAGGCCTGCATTGCGACAACCGCTTCGGCGGTCATCGGCATATAGATGACCACCCGGTCACCTTTTGTTATGCCTTGCGCTTTGAGGGCGTTAGCAAATATACAGACTTCATCGTGTAATTGCTGATAGCTGATACGACGTGTATCACCGGCTTCCCCCTCAAAAATAATGGCAGTTTTATCCGCGTGTTTTTCAAGATGACGGTCGATACAGTTGTAGGAAACATTTAATTCACCATCATTAAACCACTGATAATGTGGCGCATTACTGTCATCCAGTGTTTTGCTGAAGGGGGTGTGCCAGTCGAGTAATTCTCTGGCCTGCTGCGCCCAGAAGCCCTCATAATCTGTATCTGCCTGTTTATGTAATGCTTCCAGATCAGCTGATTTCAATCTGGCTTTACGACTAAAATCTGCGTGGGGTGCAAACAGACGATTTTCGGTAAGGATGGAATTAATCTCAATATCTGACACAATTAGCTCCTCGAATGATTCTCTATTAACGGGATAAGTGGACGAATTGTTACGCGCGGTTAGCATACACGTTGCATGATTTTTATTCGATAGTTAGCGGAAAAAAAATAACTTTTTCTGATGATCGTCAGAATACGCATCAGATATGCCCGTTGATCTGGTTTTTATCTATCCTGTTAGTATGTCATTAATAAAGAACGAGTAGAGACCTGTATTTAAGCCGGCTGGTTTTTACACTGGCCGGCTTTTCTGGGGAGGAATTTTAGTAATGTCCCAGTGGTGTATGGCCCAGTGCCAGATAGCCTCGACCGGGCTATACTTCAGGTGGACAGGGGGTTGCTGGCCGAGAAAATCAAGCGCACGCACCAGACTGGTTTGTGGCGGGTCGTGTTTAATGTTGGCCGCCGTCATTGATTTACTGAGTTTCTGCCCATTCTGGTTAACGGCCAGAGGAATATGCAGGTAATCAGGTTGGGCGTAGTCGAGCAACTGTTGCAGGTAAATCTGTTTTGCAGTGGAATCAAGCAGATCTGCGCCACGGACAACTTCGGTTATCCCCTGTCGGGCATCGTCTACCACTACGGTCAGCTGATAGGCAAACAGGCCATCTCGGCGTTTAATAATGAAGTCACCACAGTCAGTTGGCAGATTAAATAGCTGCGGACCCATGATCTGGTCATTAAATTTTATCTGTCGAGTATCACAATGAAGTCGCAGATTATGGGGGACAGGTTCTGGAAATAACCGGTTTCTGCAGGTGCCAGGGTAGACTTCACTGCCTGATTCATTGAGTTGTTTACGTGAGCAAATACAGGGAAATACCCGTGACTGTTCAATAAGCTGTTGCAGTGCCTCTGTATAATATTGCGTTCGGAATGACTGGTAAATGACTTCACCATCCCACTGGAAGCCGTAACTCTCCAGTGTGGTTAAAATTGCTGAATCAGCGCCTTTTATCTTTCTTGTAATATCAACATCCTCCATCCGTAGCCGCCATTTTCCGTGATTTTTTTTTGCCTGTAGATAACTGGCCATGGCGGCAACGAGTGTGCCAAAATGAACGGGGCCGGTCGGTGAAGGAGCGAAACGGCCGATATATTCCTGCCTGTTATCTTCTGTGCTCATCAATGCATTGTAGTCCGCAAAAAATGCAAATAACGCCAATTTTTATTAATGTCGAACAATAAATAAAAGAGCCGATATTGCTACCGGCTCTTTGTTGGTCAGATTGTTGCCCCGTTACTTGCCGCGAGTCTGTTTCTCCTTGATTTCATCCAGACTCTTACAGTCGATACACTGGGTGGCGGTCGGTCGAGCCTCCATCCGGCGCAGGCCAATCTCAACCCCGCAGGTCTCGCAATAGCCATATTCACCATTGTTGATTAAACCCATGGTATCGTCAATCTTTTTAATTAACTTGCGTTCACGGTCGCGGGTACGCAACTCAAGGCTGAACTCTTCTTCCTGGGTTGCGCGGTCAGCAGGATCCGGGAAATTGGCTGCTTCGTCTTTCATGTGATCAACGGTACGATCTACTTCTGCCATCAGGTCTTTTTTCCAACCATTAAGAATTGATCTAAAATGGTCGAGCTGAGCTTCACTCATGTATTCCTCACCTTTTTTTGGTTTGTAAGGTGTGAAGGACTGGTTACCGGCCGATGATATCTTTCTTGCCGCTGTTTTTGCCATTAACTCTTCTCCGGTCTGGAAGATTTACATTATTGAATAAATCAGGTTAAACAAATTTCAGGTTAAACAAATCAGGAGAGAAGCGTAATAGCAAAAATTCACCGCTTCCCCCTGAAATTATACTTTTAAACCACAGTTATTACTGAAACAGATAAAAAGGATACTTATTGTTAAGACACGCTGTCAATACATCCATGTAAGCTCGACACCCGCATCCCTGCGGCTGACGGTCTTTAACAATAAGTATCCTTTTCATCCATCCTGTTAGTACGTTGACAGACCATAGTACTCTAATTGAGTTTTTCTACCATGATTTGAAAATTAGCCAGCGTTTTTACCATGAAATCAACCGCGGATGCAAGCATTATTCGTGTGCGTTACCGTGGCAAAATAGTAGTCTGTTTTTATTCATAGGGTTACCGGGTGCTGCTTGCTGTTTTTTTAATGCTGGTTGGCTGTTTCAGGGGGTCACTTTTTCTACCCGACTAAGCAGGTTGCCACGGCGCAAGCGGGTCGTAATAAGACTGCCAGGCTTTAGTTGTGATGTGCTGGTGATGGCCTGATAATTTTCATCCAGAGTAATAGAATACCCGCGTTCCAGTGTTTTTAGCGGGCTGACCGCTTGTAGGGTGTGGGCGCAGGAGCGCAGGCGATTTCTTTTCTGTTGTAAAATATTATCAATGGCATGATATATCTGCTGTGTGTGGAGCAGCAGTGTTTGCTGTTTCTGCCTGGCCAGATTCCCTGGGTGATTAGCTAATAATCGGGTTTGTAATTGCCTGAGTCGTGCATGGTTTTCTGCCATGCGGTAGTACCCGCTTCGTTTCAGTCGGGATTGCAGGTCAATACAGTTTTCGCGGGCATGCTGGATAATACGATTTGGGTGCTGCTGTAGTAGACGCTTACCCAGCCAGCCAGTTTTTTCCCGGCTATGATGAATTTTTTTCAGTAATAATTGTTGCAGGCGTTGCTGGTGGTTATCAAAACGTTGGAGCCAGCTATATTGATCGGGGGTAACCGTCTCTGCGGCAGCGGTAGGAGTGGCAGCGCGGACATCGACAACAAAATCGGCAATAGTGGTGTCTATTTCATGCCCGATGCCGCTGACCAGCGGAATCGGACAGTCGAAAATAGCGCGGGCAAGGGTTTCTTCATTAAAAGGCCACAGATCTTCCAGTGAACCGCCGCCACGAACCAGCAGAATAACATCGCAGACATTCTGTTCAGTCAGTTGTGCCAGAGCGCGACAAATAGCCGGGGCGGCTTCTTTTCCCTGTACCGGAACCGGTAGCAAGCTGACGGCTATGGCAGGAAAACGGCGCTCGATTACGCTGAGAACATCGTGCAGCGCGGCGCCGGAGGCGGAAGTAATAATCCCGATACAGGTGGGTAGTTGCGGCAGGGATTGTTTGCTGTTTTCATCAAACAGCCCTTCAGCGGCGAGTTTCTGTTTGAGCTGCTCGAACTGGCGGCGCAACGCTCCGGTGCCAGCTTCTTCCATGCGGTCAATAATAAGTTGATAATCTCCGCGAGGCTGATACAGGCTGACTTTGGCACGAACCAGAACCTGCTGACCATTTTCTGGTTGAAAATCTAATTTTCGATTGCTGCCCCTGAACATGGCGCAGCGAATTTGGGCGCGGCTGTCTTTTAAACTGAAGTACAGATGTCCGGAAGCTGGTTGAGCCAGATTGGACAGTTCCCCCTCTACCCATATCCAGTGAAAATTTTCTTCAAGCAAAATCGCCACGGACTGATTAAGCTGGCTGATACTGAAAATGGTTTCTTTGGCAGGAGATAGCATATACCGTTCTCCTTAGTAATTTAGAGGTGATGTGATAAAAATCGGGTAAAAAGTGCAACGGCTGTTATATTATACCTGAATCAGTAATCAGGGCAGAGGAACCTTTGTTATGTCATTTACCGAGGATACCGAGGAAAACAACTTACGTTTGAGCGAGCAAAGATACCGTTGCCTGTTTGAAAACAGTCGGGATGCTATTTTTGTTGCACGGGCGGATACGGGTGTGTTGGTGGAAGTCAATCGACAGGCTGAAATCCTCACCGGTAAACCTCGCTCCGTACTGATCGGTATGCACCAGAGTGACCTGCACCCGGTAGCGCAGCGCAGTTTTTACCAGCAACGATTTCAAAATCGTGCAGTATTGGGCAAGGTTATCAATGATGATATTGTTATCCAGCACGCTGATGGGCATATTATCTCCGTCAGTGTCAGTGCCAGCCGGATTGAGCTGGGTGATGAGGTACTGATTGTCGGCACCTTTCGTGATATTACTGAACGCAAACAGGTAGAACAGAAATTAAAACAGTTTCGTCACTTAATGGATGAGTCAAATGACAGTGTGTTTGTAATTGAGCTGGAATCAGCGCATTTTCTGGATGTAAACAAAAAAGCCTGTAGCAGTCTGGGATATACCCGGGAAGAACTTCTTAGTCGCAGCATAATGGATATTGAAGCGACAATAACCAGTGCAGAACGCTGGGAAGTTCATGTAGAGAACATAAAAGTAACTCGCTCTGTTGCTCTCGAAGGGGTACATCGGCGCAAGGATGGTAGCCTCTTTCCGGTGGAAATCAGCTCAAGATATGTATTGCGCGATGACGGAAAGTTTATTGTTGCGATAGCACGTGATATTACCGAGCGTAAGCAACATGAAAACCTGCTGATGCGGCGCGAGCGCCAGTTAGCGGTATTGGCCGAGGCCGGTCGAACCATTAATGAAACTCTGGATGAACAGCAAATTAGCCGTAAACTGGTCAATCTGGGGCGTCGGCTGGTGGATTGTGAATCCGGTGCGGTGGGGTTATATCAAAATGGCCAGATGTGTTTTCGTGAATATGTAGGGGTAAAGGAAACCATCCCCATTACGCTAAACTTTCCTTCAGGTTACGGTGTACCGGGGCATGTGCTGGAAACGAAACAGGCTTATTCAAGTGACGATGCCCGCCATGATCCTTATGTTATTGCTGAAATTCAACAACAGCTTGGTTTTGTCAGGCTGGTTGATACCCCGATCATGGATGCCAATGGTAATATTCTCGGTTGCTTCGAAATGCATGATCGTCTCGATGGGAAGAATTTTGATGTACAGGATATGGACATGCTGCGATCGCTATCGGGCATTGTGGCGGTTGCCCTGCAAAATGCCCGGCTGCTGGTTGAGCGCAGGCAGGCAAGGGAACAATTAAGCCGGGCGAACCGGACGTTACGGATGATCAGTGACTGTAATCAGGCACTGGTACGCGCAACCGATGAGTCGGTTTTATTGACGACCATTTGTCAGCTTATTGTCGATGAAGGGGGTTATGTGATGGCCTGGGTGGGGGAAGCGGTACATGATGATAAGCATAGCGTAATTCCCATCGCACAGGCTGGTTTTGAAGATGACTATCTGCGGGAGATGCAAATTTCCTGGGCAGAGAATGAATTTGGTCAGGGGCCAACCGGACGGGCAATTCGTAATAAAAAACTGGTTGTGTGTCAGGATGTTTTTCAGGATCCGGACTTTCTTCCATGGCGTGATCAGGCGCTTCAGCAGGGCTATGCAGCAAGCGTGGCGTTCCCACTGGTGGTTGATAACGAAGTGATCGGGGCGTTAAATATATACGCCACACAGGCAAATGCCTTTCACGCTGAGGAGATGGATCTGTTGCAGGAACTTGCTGAAGATCTTGCTTTTGGACTGGAAGTATTACGCCACAGAAATACCGAACAGACACTGGGAAAACAATTGCGGCAGGCGCAAAAAATGGAAGCGATTGGTATTCTGGCCGGAGGGATTGCCCATGATTTTAATAATATGCTGGCGGGTATACTTGGCAATGTGTATCTGGTGCGTAAGAAACTGGTGGATAATCCGCAGGCACAGGAAAAATTAAAACAGGTTGAAGATACCGGTTTTCGAGCCGCCGAGGTGATCGCCCAGTTGCTGACTTTTGCCCGCAAGGGAGATACTCATCTACAGGCTCTTGCCCTGTCTGCGTTTCTGAAAGAAACGTTCAAAATGATACGTAGTGGCACACCGGAAAATATCCATTTAACCCTGGATGTGCCAGCACAACCGTGTACGGTAAAAGGTGATGCGGCATTGTTGCAGCAGGTGTTGTTAAATCTTGTTACCAATGCTCAACATGCGGTCGCAGAAAATGAGCAACCCAGAATTCAGATATTACTGACCGTAGTAGAACCGGATGAAAGGTGGCTGGCGAAATACCCGGCACTTGCACAGGGCCAGTTTGCCCAGCTTACGGTAGCGGATAATGGCTACGGCATTACGGATGAAATTCGCGATAAACTGTTTGATCCGTTTTTTACTACCAAAGCGGTCGGTGAAGGAACCGGACTGGGGCTGGCGATGGTCTATGGTGCCGTGCAGTCACACGATGGTGTTATTGAAGTAGAAAGTGAAGAGAGTAAGGGTAGCGTATTTCATATCTGGCTACCGTTGATAATGGATCATCAGGTCTCTGCTCAGGATACAGAAAATCTGTTACTGACAGGAAGTGGCGAAACTATTCTACTGGCAGACGATGAACCGGCGGTAAGAGAAGTAAGCAAAGAATTACTGGAGTCTATCGGGTATCGTGTGCTAGCTGCGGTAGATGGCAGGGAGGCTGTACAGGTGTTTGAACAGCACCGTGATGAAATTCGTCTGCTGGTCTTTGACGTTGTCATGCCACAACTGGGTGGGGTGGATGCAGCGCGCCGCATACGTGAGTTAGCCCCCGATCTTCCCGTTATATTCCAGACCGGTTATGGTGAGGATCAGGTAACACAGAATATGCCCCGAAGTTGTGTGGTGACCAAGCCGGCAGATATTCCAGCACTGAGTCGTACCCTGCGTCAATTACTGGATGGATCATCGTAATCGGTGTTGCCTGTCCGATTTTTTTCGCTCTTACTACACGGTTAAAGTAGCCTGTATATGCACTTTGAAATGTGTGTGGTGATTGTTTAATTGTGCCCGGTAGCCTATAATTAGCCGCTTTTCAGAACCCCGTCCCGGTAGGAATTATCATGCGTATAATCGAAGAAGCTTTAACCTTTGATGATGTTTTACTTGTTCCTGCCCATTCAACGGTTATGCCAAAAGATGTCTCGTTAAGAACCCGTGTAACGCGTGATATCGAGCTTAATATTCCACTATTATCTGCGGCGATGGATACGGTAACCGAGGCGCGTCTTTCTATTGCACTGGCACAGGAAGGTGGTCTGGGAATCATCCATAAAAATCTTGATCCGCAGCAGCAGGCGGCCGAAGTTAGAATGGTAAAAATATACGAAAGTGGGGTGATTACCGAGCCGGTTACTGTGCCTCCAGACATGACGGTACGTGATGTAATCACTCTGCGGGAAGAAAACCATATTTCCGGTGTACCCGTGGTCGACGGCAATAATCTTATCGGTCTGGTTACCAGTCGGGATGTACGCTTTGAAACCGGACTGGATAAGCCGGTTACCGATGTGATGACTCCGAAAGATAAACTGGTAACGGTAAAGGAAGGAGCCAGCCGTAGTGAAGTGATTGCATTGCTACAGACACACCGTATCGAACGGGTACTGGTCATTGATGATGCTTTTCAGTTACGCGGCATGATTACCGTCAAGGATATTCAGAAATCCACCGATTTTCCCAATGCCAGTAAAGATAAAGAAGGTCATCTGCGCGTTGGCGCCGCAGTTGGTACCGGAGAAGGAACGGAAGAGCGGGTGGATGCACTGGTGAATGCTGGTGTCGATGTCATTGTGGTGGATACAGCACATGGCCATTCGCAGACGGTACTGGATCGCGTAAGCTGGGTGAAAAAACATTATGATGTTCAGGTTATCGGTGGCAATATAGCTACCGGTGAGGCCGCCAGAGCGTTACTGGACGCAGGCGCTGACGGCGTAAAAGTGGGTATTGGCCCAGGTTCCATTTGTACGACACGTATTGTTGCCGGGGTGGGCGTACCACAGATTACAGCCATTACCAATGTAGCGCGGGCGCTGCAGGGCACAGGTGTCCCCCTGATTGCCGATGGTGGCATCCGTTATTCGGGCGATATGGCCAAAGCGATTGCTGCCGGTGGTTACTGTATTATGGTGGGTGGTATGCTGGCAGGTACCGAAGAGGCACCGGGTGATGTGATTTTATATCAGGGACGTTCCTACAAGGCCTATCGTGGCATGGGTTCCATCGGGGCAATGAAACAGGGTTCCAGTGACCGCTATTTTCAGGATGCGTCGGAAGGTAGTGAGAAACTGGTTCCCGAGGGCATCGAAGGGCGTGTTGCCTATAAAGGTCCAATGGGCGCGATTGTTCATCAGATGATCGGTGGTCTGCGTTCCAGCATGGGGTACGTTGGTTGTGCCACACTGGATGAAATGCGTACCAAACCGGGATTTGTGCGTATTTCTGGTGCCGGTATGTCTGAATCCCACGTGCATGATGTGACTATTACCAAGGAAGCACCGAACTATCATTCCTCTTAAAAGAAAGCATAACCTATGCGTGACATTCATTCCGACCGGATTCTCGTTCTTGACTTCGGCTCACAATATACCCAGTTAATTGCCCGGCGTGTACGCGAGGCCGGGGTTTATTGTGAAATACATCAGCCTTCGCTCAGCGATCAGGACATTACCGACTTCCGTCCTGGTGGCATTATTTTATCCGGTGGTCCGGAATCGGCAATCATCGCGGATGAATCAACACTGAAGGCACCCGAGCTGGTGTTTCATCTGGGCATTCCGGTACTGGGTATCTGTTATGGTATGCAGACTATGGCAACCCAGCTAGGTGGTAAAGTTGGCGTATCCACGCATCGTGAATTTGGTTTTGCCGAAGTACGGGCGCGTAATCACAGTGCCCTGTTAGCGGGCATTGAAGATCATGTTAGTGATGAAGGCTATGGTCTACTGGATGTATGGATGTCGCATGGTGACAAAGTTGAAGAACTGCCAGCAGGATTTGTCTGTATTGCCAGTAGTGATAATGCCCCGCTGGCAGGTATGGCGAATGAAGAGCAGGATTTTTATGGCCTGCAGTTTCATCCGGAGGTGACTCATACCCGACAGGGACAACGTATTATCGAACATTTTGTGCATGAAATATGTGGCTGTGCTGCCGACTGGACAGCGGGTAATATTATTCGCGATACGATTAATCATGTGCGCGAACAGGTTGGTGAAGATGAGGTTATTTTAGGCCTGTCCGGTGGGGTAGATTCTTCCGTTGTTGCCGCATTATTACATCAGGCAATTGGTGATCAGCTTACCTGCGTGTTTGTTGATAACGGTCTCTTGCGTTACCGTGAAGGCGATCAGGTGATGGCAACCTTTGCTGAAAACATGGGAGTAAAAGTCATTCGTGTGGATGCCGAACAGCGCTTTCTTGATGAACTCAAAGGGGAGGCCGATCCAGAGCAGAAACGTAAGATTATCGGTCGTATTTTTGTTGAAATATTTGAAGAAGAATCGAACAAACTGACCAATGCAAATTACCTGGCACAGGGAACAATATACCCGGACGTGATTGAGTCTGCTGGCAGTAAAAATGCACACCTGATTAAATCCCACCATAATGTTGGTGGCCTGCCAGATGATATGCGGCTAAAACTGGTCGAGCCTCTGCGTGAGTTATTCAAAGATGAGGTGCGTAAGATTGGTGTTGAACTAGGGTTGCCCGCTGATATGGTCTATCGTCACCCGTTTCCGGGGCCGGGGCTGGGCGTGCGTATTTTAGGCGAAGTGAAAAAAGACTATGCAGATCTGCTGCGCCTGGCGGATCATATCTTTATTGAGGAATTATACAAATACGATTTATACGACAAAGTCAGCCAGGCATTTACTGTATTTATCCCGGTAAAATCAGTCGGGGTAATGGGTGATGGTCGACGTTATGATTATGTCGTTGCATTACGTGCAGTAGAAACCATCGACTTTATGACCGCCCGCTGGGCGCATTTACCGTATGATTTTCTGGGTCATGTTTCGACGCGTATCATTAATGAAGTTGATGGTATTTCACGTGTGACTTATGATATTTCCGGGAAGCCGCCGGCTACCATTGAGTGGGAATGACCGGTACTGGCTGGCAATGACTGGTTTGTCTGTAACCCCGGGGAAACAGGTTGATTCGTTTTTTCATTCCCCCTGGCTTACGGGGAGTTTATAAATGTAGTGGCGTGATTACGGCATGTATTCACGCCACTATATTATATTTATAGGCGTGAATAAGGGCTATAATCACGCCATGAGATGGATATGGCAACAATCTGACTGGCCCGGCTTTCGCTACGACCAGCGCATGCTCGAAGACCGGGACATTGCCTTTCGCGCCAACTCAGAGCGTCTGACAGGCCGCTTCGAGGCATTGCCGATGGTTTATCAGGAAGACGCCACGATCGACTTGATGCTTTCCGAGGCCATTAAAACCAGCGCCATCGAGGGAGAGGAGCTGGATTGGGAATCGGTCCGATCCTCTCTGCTCTCGTTGATTACATCGGATACGCTCCCCGAAACGTCAGACCAGAAAGCGGCGGGGGCAGCCTCGCTACTGGTGGATGTTCGCAGGAACTGGCAGGTACTCCTGACGCATGAATTGTTGGGTAAGTGGCAGTCGATGGCTGTTCCGGAACAGCGCTACACGTCTATTTTGCGTGGGGCGTACCGCAACGACCCCTCGCCCATGCAGATCGTGAGCGGGCCTTACGGGCAGGAAAAAATTCACTATGAGGCACCGCCGGCGATCCGGCTGCCAGACGAAATGGCAAAGCTTCTCAGCTGGTACAACCAGTCCAGTCCTTTGAGCGGAGATCAGAAGATAGTGGGGATTGCCAGAGCAGGTATCGCCCATCTCCGGTTCGAAGTGATTCATCCCTTCGACGATGGTAATGGGCGGGTCGGCAGAGCGATTGCTGATCATGCGCTTTCCCAGTATCTCGGGTATCCAACCACGGCCTGCCTTGCTACGGCGATCGAGGCGGACAAGAAATCCTATTATTGGCAACTGGAGACGGCTAGCCGGGGAAGCCTTGATATAAACGCCTGGCTGGATTACTTCTCCGACATAGTGAACCAGGCGCAGACGATTGCGAGGGAAGAAGTGGATTTTGTACTGGCGAAGACACGTTTTTATGAAACCTTCAGTGACCAGTTGAATGACCGGCAAACCAGGGTGGTGACGCGGGTGTTCGCTGAAGGCCGTAAGGGCTTTGAAGGTGGTATAACGACCAGAAAGTATGAAGCGATTACCAGGTGCTCCAACAGAACTGCCAGTCGCGATCTTTCCGATCTGGTTGCAAAGGGAATCATCATCCTGCTGCCAGGTGGCGGCAGAACCACACATTATGCACTGACGACAGTTAAACCAGGTGGGGTTGGTGTTTAATCAAGCAACCTTCTCGGGTGATTAACAAGAACTTTTGAGCATGGTATTTTCCATGGTATCGACATATATGCCTCACCCCAACATTGTGCC
>VAOZ01021412.1_pt1 | contig 16021 bp, 19 predicted proteins | sample 3394041 | NCBI WGS metagenome assembly VAOZ01 (sample SAMN08290431, study PRJNA428436) | hydrothermal vent metagenome | isolation source: Deep-sea hydrothermal vent chimney | place: Indian Ocean: Southwest Indian Ridge
AAATTAATTCTATATAACGCGCACATTTGAAATTTTGCGGTTTTTCTCTTTGAGAAAAATCCTCGGGGACGTCTTACAAACTTTCGCTTTGCTCACCCAGACATAACAGCGATTATCTGGTTCGGACGTGCAATCCTCACCCAAATTTCATTTTGTGAAACTTCAGATAATCGCGATGTTATACGAAATCGAGAAAAGAGTTATTGTAAAATTGTAGGGGCAGAACTTTTAAATAATCATAATTTTTTAATAATAATATGATAACGAAAATCACTTATTTTGTTCACGGAACTACAACTGATAACGAACAGGAAATCTCTTCTGGCTGGTTTGATGTTGATCTTTCTGAATTAGGGGTTCAACAATCAATTGAATTGTGGGATAAAGTCAAAGACAAGCATTTTGATGTTGTTTTCTGTTCTGACTTAAAACGGGCTGTGCATTCTGCTGAATTGACATTCAAAGATAAAGTTAAAATTATTCCTGATAAACGATTTCGAGAGTGTAATTATGGAAAATATAATGCACAGCCCTCTGAGATTGTTGAACCTTTGCAAGAACAACATATAACAAAGAGATTTCCTGACGGCGAAAGTTACGAAGATGTCAAAGCGAGAATAAGTGATTTTCTTGATTTTTTGAAAAAAAATTATGATGGAAAGTCGGTTGCCATTATTGCCCACAGAGCCCCCCAGTTAGCATTAGATGTTTTATTGAAAAATAAAAATTGGGAGCAGGCTTTTACTGATGACTGGAGAAAAATAAAAGCATGGCAACCTGGCTGGGAATATACTTTAGAGTAAAAGTCTTATCCCTCTTATTATGAGTGCTCTTTTCTCGACTCACTCCGCTCCGCTCGGGTCGTTTACAAGGGGTATACGGTTTAGCCCTTGGTTCATCATTTCTCCAAATTTTTTTTCCACTTCGTTTAAGAAAAACTTTGTATATCTTCAATGTTATATGAAATTCAAGCCCGAGCCTAAATTATAGAAAAAGTTATAAATATCAATCAATTAACCATATTCATATGAAGCTAAAGAATAAAATTGCTATTATTACTGGTTCTAGTAGAGGTATTGGCAAATCTACTGCATTACTGTTTGCAAGAGAAGGAGCAAAATTAATAATTAATTATCATATTTCAGACTATGAGCCAGATGCAGAAAAAAATGCATTTTTCGTTGTTGATGAAATAAGTAAAATAGGCTCAGAAGCAATAGCAGTAAAATGTGATGTTTCCAAGGAAGACGAAGTCCAAGAAATGATTCAAAGAACTATTGATAAGTTTGGAAAAATTGACATTTTTGTAAATAATGCAGGTATAGTTTTTGATCTCCCATTTTTTAAAAGAACCGTTGAACAATGGAAAAGAACTATAGAGACAAATTTATTAGGAACATTTCTTTGTAGTAAGTATGCTTCTGAGCAAATGTTAAAAAATAAGAACGGAAAAATAATTAATATCTCTTCAACAAATGGGATTAATTGCTTTAGTCCCGAATCAGTTGATTATGATGCTTCAAAAGCGGGAATAATTAATTTAACTAAAAATTTAGCAAAAGAACTTGCTCCAAAAATTCAAGTTAATTCCATTGCTCCTGGTTGGGTTGATACTGAAATGAACAAAGACTTGCCAAAAGACTTTGTTAAAGAAGAAACCGAAAAAATTTACTTGAAACGCTTTGCCAAACCAGAAGAAATAGCAAAAGCAATTTTATTTTTAGCTTCTGATGATGCGAGTTATATTACTGGAAGTATTTTAAAAGTTGATGGTGGATATAATTAATATTTAAGTATGAGGACGGCTTGGGCTTGAACCCAAGGGGGTATTACATTCTCGCTACATTTTGTTCTACTCACTCTCGTTAACAAAGATTATGAAAAAAATGTCTTAGCTCAGCATTTTTCCAGATTTGACTTTGTTGAACTTCTCATAATCCTAATATATGAAAAATAATACAAGACTTACAACTAAAAGACTCAAATCCCAAACTGAAGTAGATCAGTATGTTTTGAATTTTTTAGGAGATTTAATCATCAACATTCCAAAAGACTTAATCGTTCTCAAAAATAAAATATTAGATTCGCTTGAAGTGCGACCTTATAATGGAAAAACTAAAGAGCATGCGGATAGCATTCAATGGACTAGAACTGCTTCAGAGATATTGCAAGATAAATATGTATATCAGGGTAAGGCTTGTTCGGATCTAGCTATTGTTTTTTTAGCTCTATGTAGGGCGTCTGGCATAAACGGTCGCTTAGTTAAACTCAAAAGCGTTGAAGATGATGATACACACTCTATTGTTGAGATAAATTTAAATAATATTTGGTATAGAATGGACCCTTCCAGCAAAGATTTAGTTCTATTTAAAGGGGAACTTACTGATGAATCAATTTGGAATAAAAAATTCAAAGTTTGGAAAAAAGGAAAAGATGTTTGGGATTTAGGTCTTAACAATATTGAATCAGAAAATAATATATATTAATTACAAAAAACATCGCATAACACGGTATATCTAGTTTGCACTTTTATTAGAAAAATATTCTCCTAAATTGTTATCGCAACTTTAGATATGTCGAAAGGTTAGCGGAAATAATTTTTAATTCTTTTTTATGAAATTTAAAGATATACAACAAAAAGTAGTAGAAAATGCTATTCGTTATGGTAAAAAATATAATATAAAAATTGACGAAGATTTCGCATTGATAAAATTATATGAGGAAGTTGGTGAATTTTCACAAGCTGTTTTGATTCATAGAAAAAAGAGTCGTCCAGAAAAATATGTTGCGAAGAGCATTTCAAAGAGAGAATTGGCAAAAGAGCTCGCTGATGTTGTTGGTATGGCAATGGTTAATGCTCAGCTTCTAGGTATTGATTTAGAAGAAGCAATTAATAAGAAATGGATAAGCAAAGAATGGCTAAAAAAAGAAAAATAAAAAATTATATCTAATAATAAAGTATATAAGGTTTAATAAAAATTAAATTTATAAAAAAGAAAGTCGGCGAAGTTTTTCGTATGCTTAAGCATTAAGTAAAATTTAATTTTTTAATTGAAAGTAGATTTTATATACTATTTTTTTAAATAATATTAATATGAATTCAATAGATAAACGACCTGATTATAAGTTAATATATCAGTTTGTTAGAGATAAGTTTAATAAAACAAATTATTTTAGACATGGTCCTTTTGATGAAACCTATTACACGCTGAGAGTTTATGAATCGGCCAGAGAGATTATTAAGAAACTAAATAGGACAGTAAAGAAAGAACAAGTATTAGTTGCCGCTATTTTACATGATGTGGGGAAGATAAAACTGAAAACTTCTAAAGTGTTTAATAGCTATGATGTTTTAGAGAATGCTTCTGAGGAATGGTATAGACATCCCAAGTTAGGGGTTCCTATTGCCAAGAGATTTCTTAAAAAATTGGGGCATTCCCCAGAATTTATTGAAGAAGTAGCTTATTTAATTGAACATCATAATTTAAGGGGGAATAAACTTAAAGTGAGATCCTTGGAACTTAAAATTCTTCAAGATGCAGATTTAATTGCCGATATTGGTTTAGCCGGTTTTATTAAAGTTTTTCTTTATTGTGGCAAATTCAGTAAATCATCTATAATAGATTCAATTGAATTTCTAAAAAAAGAACATATACTTGGTGATGGTCAGCAATTAAATTTATCAGTTGCCAAATCCATGGCTAACAGGGAAATGAAAATTCAACATAATTTAGTAAAAGAGATTTCTCAAGAAATTAATAGTGATTTACTTTAGCCTTTAATTATATAGTTTGCTCAGTTTCCTTTTGTTTTTTAGTATTATAAATAAAATACCTATTTAAGATAGGTATTTTATTTACAGATATTTAAGGGAACGAATTAAAGTATTATTAAGAAGCAATAACTCTAACCCCTGGACTCATAGAGGAAGATAGACTTATATTTTTAATATAAGTTCCCTTAGTGCTACTAGGTCTAGCTTTTTTAACTGTATTAAGTATAGCTTCGTAGTTTTCTAACAATTTTTTAGAATCAAAACTTATTTTACCAATAATGGCATGAACATTAGCAGTATCATCATTTTTAAAACTAATTTTACCTTTCTTTAATTCTTCTATTGTTTTTGCTGGATGAACCGTTATGGTATCATTTTTTGGTGAAGGCATTAGTCCTCTAGTACCTAATATTTTAGCGATTACTGCTAAATTCCTCATCAAGCTTGGTTCAGCAATAGCCACTTGAAAATCAGTTTTTTCAGTTTTTTTAATTTCATTTATTAAATCCTCACTACCTACTAAATCTGCACCAGCCGCTTTAGCACTAGCTTCATTCTCGGGTGATACAAAAGCAGCGATTTTGATATTTTTACCAGTACCATGTGGCAAACTGACCGCACCTCTGACTTGTTGATCTCCTTTTTTAGCATCAATACCTAAACGAAAATGAATTTCTACACTAGCATCAAATTTAGCTTTGTTTAGTTTTTTAACAATTTCTAAAGCTTCCTTAGCGGAATATGATTTACTGGAATTATATATAGCAGAATAATCAATTTTTTTGTTAGTTTTTTGTATTTTTTTTACTTTATCTTTAGTGTTTAATTTTAGTTTACTATTTTTTGCATTCATATAATTTAGTCGTGGTTAACGTTTGAAATTTTTAGTTCACAAACTCCCACAATTGTGAGTTAATTATTTAATTTCTACTCCCATTTGTCGTACTGTGCCAGCAATAATTTTTTTAGCCGCTTCAATATCATTAGCATTTAAATCTGGCATCTTTATTTTAGCTATCTCTTCTAGCTGACTAGGACTAATTTTTCCAACTTTTTCCAGCAATGACTTACTAGATCCTTTTTTTATTCCCGCAGCCTTTTTTATCAATTCGGCAGCTGGTGTAGTTTTTAAGATAAAATCATAACTACGATCCTCATATACAGTAATTTCCACGGGGATAATATCACCAATATGGTCTTTAGTTTTGTCATTAAATTCTTTACAGAATTGGGCGATGTTAAGACCATGTTGACCTAAAGCTGGACCAACTGGAGGGGCAGGATTAGCTTGACCACCAGGAATTTGTAATTTTATTTTAGTTTTTATTTTTTTAGCCATATAAATTTTAAATTAGATTTTACAGATTGAATATTATTAAATTTAGAAGCCAATTATATAATCTTCAATCTTATATTTTGTTTGATTTTATAATTTTTTAATTTGTAGAAAGTCTAATTCTACCGGAGTTTCCCGACCAAACATGGAAACTGAAACCTTAATTTTACCCTTAGCTTCATCTACAGCGGTAACCTTGCCTTCCATATTTTTAAAGGGACCTTCATTAATATGTACTGGACTACCTACTACTACATCAATCTGGAATTTAGGATCTTCTACTCCCATTCTTTTCTGTAGAGATTTTATTTCTACTTCACTAATAGGGGTGGGGATGGTTCCAGTCCCTATGAATCCGGTAACATTAGGAGTATTACGTACAATATACCAAGATTCATCGGTCACTTCCATTTCTACTAGAATATAACCAGGAAAGATTTTTTCTTCTATCACTCGACGCTTTCCATTTTTAATTTTAATCTTTTTCTCAGTAGGAATTAGAATATTAAAAATTTTATCCTCCATATCCAAAGATTCTACCCTTTGTTTTAAATTTTGGGTAACATTTTCTTCATAGCCGGAATAAGTATGTATTACATACCAACGTCGGCCTTGGTTTAAAAGTTGTTTAGCCATAAAATTTTGATAAGAAATGATCCTGTTTTATATATTTATTATTTGTATATAATGAATTGGAAACCTTGAGTAAAAATAAAATCTAAGATTCCTAAGAATATTGCTACTCCAATACTAATACCAATAACTAACCAAGTGTAGTTGTAGGTCTCTTTTTTAGTAGGCCAAGTAACTTTCTTCATCTCTTCGGTAGATTCTTTAAGATAATTTATAATTTTGTTCATATATTAATATTTAAAAAAAAGCCTTCTAGGCCAAATTTTTATCTATCTAAATAATACAAAAACCGCTATAGTTTGTCAAGAGTATGTATTTTTTAATAATTTTATTTTTTTAACTCCAAAAGTTGCTTTTTACCAGTAAACACGATACAATTATAGAGTCAATATCTATAATTCATATTTTATAATTGATAGTTTATTTATGGTTAGTCCTAATTTAATCAAACATTCTAAAGACGATCAGCCGGTAGAAGTCAATGAAAATACTAAAAGATTATTTCAAGTAATTTATGCGGAACAGAATAAATCTGAAGAGCGGATTGAAGATGTTCCATGTATTAAAGTTTCTACTCTAATTTCTGGTTTGTCTTTTTTTTACGAAAAAATTAGAAATGCCGTAGATTATGATGAAGAGCACCTATTGCGCAAGAATGCTATTGCACGTATTTTACGACGTCAAATTGTAATTGAGGGGGTTGTAAAAGATGTAGACAGTACTAAAATTGCTGAACACCTTTTGATTGAACTCATTAGGGGGAGTTATTTATCTAATAATCAAATTCCCGAAACTAAAATTCAAGAGTTAAGCGTTATGTTGGAGAAATATATTGTGCTGAAGAATCAAATTTCTTCTAATATTAATGCTGAATTAAACATTCGAGCGGATATTAATAAAGCTAAAGATCTGATTAATAAAAAAAATAGTTTGATTCATTGGCTACTTACTCTAGCTGCTTGTGAAATTGAAGAGAATTTAGCTCCTAATCAGGTTAAACAAATTATTGTTAAAAATCTTTTTGAAGTATTATCTAAAAAGATTCAAGCACCATCAGGTTTACTTAATAAATCCGAGTTAGATTTACAGATTTATTTGAGTATCAATCGCAATTTTTTAAAGTTTGATGCCGACATGCTAGCCTTTACTTTGTTCAAATATTATAATCCCAGCTGGTTGGGTCTTAACTTACGAGAGGTTCTAAATAAAGAAGATTTTCAAAGGATAAAAATTATTGCCGAAGGTTTTTCTAAATTAAAAAAAGTAGTTGAAGATCAAATTAAACTTCCCATTGGTAAACAATTAGATAAAATTATCCGTGCTAATTCTTTGTATGCTTCTATTTTAGTGGAAACCATTACTACTAATCCAGTTAAAGTCTATAATGAGCTACAAAAGGATGAAAGGAATTTTGTGTCCATGATCCGCAAGGTTTGTATTAAAAAATATGAAAAGGCTAAAAAACGTTTATGGCGAGTAGCAGTGCGTAGTCTTATTTATATCTTTTTGACTAAATCAATTTTTGTTATTTTAATTGAAGTTCCGGCTATTAAATTTTTAGGCGAACCTTTGAATATAATTACTTTAGCTATAAACATATCTTTTCCAGTATTGCTTTTATTCGTTATTGTCTTATTGACTAGACGTCCTAGCGAAAAAAATACTATAAAGATTGTGGAAGGTATTAAAGAGATGAGCTTTGTTAAGGAAGCTAGGAAGAAAGCTATAGTTTTGCGCCGTCCGCATCGACGTAATTGGCTAAAAGATGGATTATTCAGACTAATTTATGTAGCCGCCTTTTTAGTATCTATTTATTATATTGTATTGGTATTAAATAAGATGAACTTTACCTGGATAAGTATTATTATATTTTTATTCTTTTTAGCCCTGGTTAGTTTTTTTGGAGTGCGGACCACGGCCGATGTTAAAGAATTAATAGTGGTAGAGCGTAAAGAGAATATTCTTACCTTTTTTCTAGATTTATTCTATATGCCCATGATTCTGGTAGGTCGCTGGCTTTCTAGTAATTTTTCTAAAATTAATATTTTTATTTTCTTTTTTGATTTTATCATTGAGTCTCCCTTTAAACTTTTAGTAGAAATAGCTGATGATTGGACTAAATATGTCCGTGAACGGCGAGAAAATATTTAATATCTATTAGTATTTAATATGAGTATTTTAAGGATAGTAGCTACTCCCATAGGTAATTTAGAAGATATAACTTTACGAGCTTTACGTGTTTTAAAAGAGGCGGATATTATTTTATGCGAAGATACCCGGGTGACTAAACGTTTATTGACTCATTATAAGATAAATACTCCCAGTATATCTTATCATCAGCATTCTAATAATTTAAAATTAACTAAAATCATGAGCCTGTTACGATCAGGAAAGAATTTAGCCTTAGTGAGTGATGCCGGTACTCCGGGTTTATCAGATCCGGGTTCTAAATTAGTTTCTTTAGTACGTAAAGAATTTGGGAAACAGGTTTTAATTGAGAGTATTCCTGGGACTTCGGCTCTAGCTTCAGCTCTTTCTATCGCTGGTCTGGGATTTGAACATTTTTTATTTTTAGGTTTTCTGCCTCATAAAAAAGGTAGGCAGACCAAACTGAAAGAGATTATAGATAGTTCATACCCCGTAATAGTTTATGAATCTAAACACCGTTTAGTTAAACTTTTGCAAGAACTTATTGTGATGAGTGAAGGTCTGAAGTCATCTTTAGAAGTGAGAGTAGCTCGAGAGCTGACCAAACTACATGAAAGTTTCTATAGTGGTTCAACTGATGAGGTCTTGAAAGAGTTGCTAAAAGATGCTAATAATTTAAAAGGAGAGTTTGTAGTTTTAATTAAAAAATTATCAAATTAATTATTTTTTTGGTTTTGACCCAGTCAAGCTTTGATTTTATTTATTATATTAATAACTTAGTTAATTTATGCCCTCACGAACTAAATATTTTTATATTACTACCACTTTAGCTTATATTAATTCTGAACCGCATATAGGTTTTGCTGCTGAATTAATTAAAGCTGATGTTGTTGCTCGCTATGAGCGACAGAGAGGTGCAGTAGTATTCTTTAATACTGGAACTGATGAACATGGTTTAAAAATTTATCAAAAAGCTCAAGAGAGCGGACTAAGTGTTCAAGATTTTTGTGATTTATATTCTGGTAAGTTTTTACCTCTAAAAGAAAAATTGAATTTATCTTATAATAAATTTACTCGCACTACCGATTCCAAACATAAAGTAGCTGCTCAAGAATTTTGGAAACGTTGTTTAGCTAGTGGTGATATTTATAAAAAATTTTATAAAATTAAATATTGTGTTGGCTGCGAACTAGAGAAAACTGATTCTGAATTAGTTAAAGGACGTTGTCCTTTTCATCCTAATAGCGAATTAGAGATTATTGAAGAAGAAAATTATTTTTTTCGTTTTTCTAGATATCAACAACAACTATTAGATTTATATAAAAATAATCCTGAATTTGTTTTACCTGCTGGTCGTTTAAAGGAAATAACTAATTTTGTGAAAGCCGGTTTACAAGATTTTAGTATTTCTCGCCTAAAAACTAAAATGCCCAATGGAGTAGCAATTCCTGACGATGATAGTCAAGTTATGTATGTTTGGTTTGATGCTCTAGTTAACTATATTTCTACTTTAGCTTGGCCTAGAGAATCCGAAGATTTTAAAAATTATTGGCCAGGTGTACAAGTTTGTGGTAAAGACAATTTGCGACCGCAAGCGGCTATGTGGCAGGCTATGCTTATGTCTGCTGGACTAGCCCCTTCTAAGCAAATTTTAGTTTTTGGTTTTTTAACTGTTAATGGCAAAAAAATTAGCAAAAGTTCAGGGAACATAGTAAATCCTTATGAATTATCCGATAAATATGGTTCTGATCCGCTACGTTATTATTTATTAGCAGAGATTCCTCCATTTGCCGATGGTGATTATTCAGAAAATAAATTTAGGGAACGCTATAATGCAGATTTAGCTAATGGACTAGGTAATTTAGTGGCTCGTGTTTCTAAGCTATTAGAGCAGAATAATATTGTTAGCAATTTACAAATCAATTTAAAAGATCAGGGTATTATTACAGTAGTTAAAAATGTAGCAGCAAAAATGAAAATTTATCATTTTAATGAAGTCTTACAAATAATTTGGGAGAAAATTAAACGAGTTGATGAAATTTTAAGTGAAACTAAACCCTGGAAGATGGAAACTAAAGGAGAAATAGAAAAAGTTCTAAAACCTTTAGCTCAGGATATTTTAAATTTAGCTTATTTATTAGAACCCTTTTTGCCCGCTAGTGCTAAAAAGATTCAAGCTCAATTCAGTCAAGCTCAGATTAGAAAAGAAAAAGCTTTATTTCCAAGATTATAACTTTTATTAAATTATATTAGAAATCTATGTCAATTCTGGATATTAGTTTGCTAGTTATTTTAGCTGGTTTTGCCATCAATGGTCTGTTTAAAGGAATAATAAGACTAGTTGGTCATATTATTGGTTTGATTTTAGGAGTATATTTGACGGTTAATTTTTATTTAAGTCTTTATGAATGGTCTAAGAATTGGGATTGGATTAAGCCTTGGGTTACTACTCATACTAATTTGGCTAAAGTATTGGCCTTTATTGTATTGTTTGTTTTAGCTGTTCGTTTGATTGATTTAGCCTTTGCTCTTATTGAAAAGATTTTTAAATTTATGGCCGTTATCCCTGGTAGTCAGTATTTGAATAATCTGTTAGGGGCAGTTTTAGGATTTTTGGAAGGTTCTTTATTTTTGGGTTTAATTATATATGTGATTTCTCGTTATGCTTTACTCCATAATATTTTAGGTGGAGAATTAGTCCATTCGCAAATTGCCCCTTTTCTGTTGAAAATGGTTAATATTATTCTGCCACTATTACCTCACGCCCTGTCAACTCTGAAATCAATTATTTAGTTTCATTCTATTTTACATGATTCAGTTACGAACTAAAGCTCCAAAAATTACTCCAGCAATTATTGATTTACTCGCCACTTCTTTGAATGCTGGTAAAGTTTTAGTTCTACCTACTGACACCATTTATGGCTTAAGTTGTTTAGCTACTAACTCTAAAGCCATTAGACGTGTTTATAAATTAAAAAAACGGGATCCTCATAAACCATTAATAATTTTAGTTAGTAGCATAGCCATGCTCAAAAAATATGTTTTTATTTCTCCTCCACAAAATCTATTCTTAAAACGAGTTTGGAATTCGGAGCTTCAACCTACTACTGTAATATTACGTCATCGCAATATTCTAGCTCCAGAATTGACTAAAGACTCTAGTGGTTTGGCAGCTCGTTTGCCTAAAAATAGATTTTTGATTAAGATATTAAAGAAGGTAAATTGTCCTTTAGTTTCCACCAGTTTAAACTTAAGTGGTAGGGCTAATATTTATGATTTAAGTTCTTTATCTCGTCATTTTATCAATACGACAGAAATGCCAGATTTAGTAGTTGATTTTGGTAAATGTTCTAACTCCAAACCTTCGCGTTTGATTGATTTACGCGATTGTAAGCACCCTGTAATTTTAAGAAAATGATACTTTATTTAAAAACACAATTTAACAATAAATTATAGTTAATTATATGATTATAAATAAGAATAATAAATGGAAAATACTTGGTGGTCTAGTAGTGGTAATTTTAATGTTAGGTATTTTTGCTGGTGGATTCTATTTTGGGCAAGCCAAAAGTAAATCTTTTAATTTTTTAAACCAACCATTGGCTTATTCTCCGGAGGCAGCCAATACTGCCCTAGGTACTAGTACTAGTCCAACGATTAATTTTAATCTGTATTGGCAGGTATGGAACACCTTAAAAACTAATTATGTTGATAAGAACAAAGTTACGAATCAGAATTTATTTTATGGTTCTTTGCAAGGAATGGCTCAAGCCACTGGTGATCCTTACACTATTTTTATGGATCCAAAACAGGCCAAGCAATTTTCTAATGATTTAGCTGGTACTTTTCAGGGAATTGGGGCTGAAGTTGGTGTTCGTAATAACATGATAACGGTTATATCTCCCTTAGACGGGACTCCAGCTAAACGAGCTGGTTTACAAGCTGGAGACAAAATTTATGCTGTAAATGGTAAATCTACCCTAGGTATGAGCATTGATGCGGTAGTTAATGAAATTAGAGGTCCTAAAGGGACAAAAGTTACTTTAACTATTATTCGAGGAAAAAATAAACCTCAAGATTTAGTTATTACTCGTTCAGTTATTCAGATCAAAAGTGTGACCACTAAAATGCTCCCTGATGGTATTTTCGTAATTAGAGTAAGTAGCTTTAATAATGATACTGAAGGTCTATTTGAACAAGCGGTGAATACTATAGTGCTTAAACAACCTAAAGGTATTATTTTAGATTTGCGTAATAATCCTGGAGGTTATTTACAAACTGCGGTAGATATGGCCAGTGAATGGATTAAGGCTGGCCCAGTAGTAGCTGAACAGTTTGGCGGTAATCGTCGCAACGAATATTCAGCTAATGGACGAGATCGTCTAGCGAATTTTCCGACCGTAGTTTTGGTTAACGGTGGTAGTGCTTCGGCTTCAGAAATTTTAGCTGGAGCTTTACGAGATTATAAAAAAGCTATTCTAGTTGGTGAAACTACTTATGGCAAAGGTTCAGTCCAAGTTTTAGATAAATTGCCAGGGGGTTCAGAATTAAAAGTTACTATTGCTCACTGGTTAACTCCAGCTGGTGATTTTATTAATAAGAAGGGACTTAAACCCAATATTGAAGTTAAAATGACTCAAGCCGATTTGAATAAAAATTTAGATCCACAATTTGCGAAAGCCGTAGAATTATTAACTGCTAAAAAGAAATAATATTTAAAGTATTAAAATTTATGTCTAAGTTCATTTTTGTCGTTGGCGGAGTAATGTCTGGGGTGGGGAAGGGAGTAACTACTGCCTCTATTGGTCAAATTTTACAGGCTAGGGGTTATAAAGTTAGTGCCATTAAAATGGATCCCTATATTAATATAGATGCGGGTACTATGAATCCAATTGAACATGGCGAAGTTTTTGTAACTGACGACGGTGATGAGACTGATCAAGATATTGGTAATTATGAAAGATTTCTGGGTCAAAATATTTATCGAGAGAATTACATGACTACTGGACGAATTTATCAAACCGTTATATCTAAAGAACGTAATTTAGAATATAAAGGTAAGTGTGTACAAGTAGTTCCACATATTCCTCAAGAAATTCGTAGGCGAATTGATTGGGCCGTACAAAAAACTAAAGCGGAAATTATGATTATTGAGATTGGGGGGACTGTTGGCGAATATGAGAATCTTTTGTTTTTAGAAGCCGCTCGTGTGATGAAATTATATCAACCTAAAAATGTTTTATTTGTGATGGTCTCTTATTTACCAATTCCTCATAAAATTGGTGAAATGAAAACTAAACCTACCCAGCATGCTGTTCGTAGTTTACAAGCGGCTGGAATTCAACCCGATTTTTTGATTGCTCGTAGCGAACGACCAATTGACACTACTCGTCGAGAAAAATTATCTATTAATTGTAATATAGCTCCCGAGGCCGTAATTGCTGCCCCTGATGCTGATTCTATTTATGATGTTCCGCTTAATTTTGAGAAAGATAATTTAGGGGATCATATTTTACAAAAATTTTCTTTGCCTCTTGGACATAAGAACAATAATCAGGCTTGGAAAAAGATGGTGCAAGCTTCTAAGATAAAAAAACCTATAATAAATATTGGTATTGTAGGTAAATATTTTGCTAGTGGCGATTTTTCTTTGGGGGATTCTTATATTTCTGTGATTGAAGCTATTAAGCATGCTGCTGCTGCTGTTAAATGTAAAGTAAAAATTCATTGGTTGAATGCTGAAGAAGTAGATAAGAAGGGAACTAAAATTTTGCGTAATTTAGATGGAATTATAGTGCCTCAAGGTTGGGGAAAGCGAGGAGCAGAAGGAAAGATTAAAACTATTAAATATTGTCGTGAAAAAAAAGTACCATATTTTGGTCTATGTTATGGTATGCAAATGACTGTGATTGAATTTGCTCGTAATGTTGCTAAGTTATCAGATGCTAACTCTGCCGAAGTTGATTCCAAAACTTCTAATCCAGTTATTCATATTATGCCTGGTCAAGAAAAACTAATTGCGGAAAAAGGCTATGGTGGTACTATTCGTTTGGGAGCTTGGCCTTGTAAGTTAGTAGCTGGTACACATTTGGCTAAAGCTTATTCCAAATTTAGCCATAAAACTATAGTATTTGAACGGCATCGCCATCGTTATGAATTTAATAATGATTATCGTAGTCGTTTTGCTGATTTAGGCTTGGTGGTCGCTGGTACTTCGCCAGATGGAAAGATTGTGGAAGCTGTAGAGTTGAGTGATCATCCTTTTTTTGTAGGGGTACAGTTTCATCCCGAATATATCTCTCGTCCACTAACTCCTCATCCCTTATTTGTAGAATTCGTTAAAGTTTGTAAAGGACAGAAGAAATAAAATTATTTACAATAAAAACACCTATAAGGTGCTTTTATTGTGTTTAAACAATTTCTACACTAGCCAACAATTATTTTTTGGTTCTTTTCTTATTTAAAACTCGTTTTTTTCTATTAGCTAATTTAATTTGTTTGGCTAAATTTTTCTTAGCTGTAGTCTTACGCATTGAAGAGCGCATAGTCTTTCCTTTTTTAATTGGAGTTTTTTTAATTATTTCTTGTGGACTAGGGGCAGGATGTTCGCTATCTGGTGGTGATACACTCACTATTTTGTTAGTTTTCAGAGACCCATTGTATTTTTTTAATTTTTTAGTAGAAAACTTAACAAAACCATTAATTAAAGAAAATAAAGTGTCATCTCTACCTTTTTTCACATTTAAACCAGGATGATATTTAGTCCCCCGTTGTCTAATAATAATAGCCCCAATTTTTGCCCATTGTCCATCAGTCAATTTTACACCTAAACGTCTGCCTGCTGAGTCACGACCTAGGGAGGTTGATCCACCGGCTTTCTTATGTGCCATAAAAGTTAACTAACATTCAGTACGTAACATAGATAGAGTAATGATAACGCCCGATGTTTATACTAATATTTATTTTTACTGCTCTCAATATAACAAAACAGTATATAATTGTCAAATTATTTAGTTTATTAAGGTGTTTTATACTCACAAATAGTTTTAATTTTTAAATAATATGCTATACTGAAATTAGTAAATAGTTGATTAAATAATAGTTAATTAGATAAATATAAAGATTGAAGAAATCTTAACTCGTAGTTTATTAAAGTACGGGGGAGATTTATAATTGTATGGTCAAAATAGATCAAGATAAATGTGTTGGTTGCGGTTTATGTGCTAGTTCTTGTCCAGATACCTTTCAAATGAATTTGGACGGAAAAGCTGAAGTTATCAAGGGGACAGAAACTCCTTGTGCTAAAAAAGCTATAAATAATTGTCCAGTGGGGGCTATTAGTTCAGATAAATAAATTTATGGCTACAGAAAAAAATGTTCATATTGAAAAACCAGCGGTAGAGAAATTCAAAGACTTATCTAGCCAATCAGAACAGATTACTAAATTAGATGATTCTGTTAAAAAGAATGTTGCAGTTTTAGAAAAACCAGCTGTAAATTTAGAGTCAGCGATAAGATTGGAACCTAAGCAATCTAACGGTTCTAACTCAGCGATGGATTTTCAACAGCAAAGGGCAGTAATTATTGATAACATTTTAGCTTCTGGGCTTAATGATGTTTTTATAAAACTTAAGGCTGACGAACAGCAAGCTTTTAAACAAAAAGGAGAAGAAACAGTGAAGCAGATTAATGAATTGCTTAATAAAACTAAAGTTAAAATTAATAAAATAATTTCTCTGATCCGAGCTTGGTTAAAATTAATTCCTGGAATTAATAAATTTTTTTTAGAGCAAGAAGCAAAAATTAAAGCTGATAAGATTTTAAGAATAAAAGATAAATTTTAATTATGTTTGAATTATCTCTAAATATTAACAGGCTTATTCCTGATCTATTAGTTGGTATTTTAGCGGTATTTTTAATATTATTAATTTTACGCTTGATACGTTGGTTAATGTCTAGACGACATTATTTCCCTCATCAAATATTTTTGGTTCGTTTACCTAAAGAAAAACCTCAAGATAGTAAGAAAGATGATACTAACCAAGAATTAAAGGATGATATTGCTAAGGGAGAAACTATCTTTTCGGCTATTGGGGGTTTAAAGGCTCAAAAAGGAATTCGCTCTTGGT
>VAOZ01144475.1_pt1 | contig 16013 bp, 14 predicted proteins | sample 3394041 | NCBI WGS metagenome assembly VAOZ01 (sample SAMN08290431, study PRJNA428436) | hydrothermal vent metagenome | isolation source: Deep-sea hydrothermal vent chimney | place: Indian Ocean: Southwest Indian Ridge
CGATAATCGGCTATCTTTGACGGTATGGTAATGCCCATGATATGCTTCCGAACAACTTGTTGTCTTAAACACATTCTACAAGACATATCTGGGCATTACCACCCTTTTTTACCGTATATAAGCGTTGAAGAGCCACCCAGAGTTTTGCAAGAGGCTTTTATGTGTAAATCGAAAACAGAAGAATGGCGAACAGGATGCGATATACTCCGAAGGCAACGAATGTAAATTGTTCCAGGAAACGCAAAAATAGTTTCATGGTGAGAAACGCAATCATGAAAGCCACGATAAAGCCGATACCTAACACCAATCCCTTGCCCTGGCTAAAGTCCTGATAATGTCTGACAAAATCAAAGCCACTGGCCGCCAGCATGACGGGAAGAGCGAGCAGGAACGAAAATTCGGCACTGGCTTTTCGGCTCAGGCCAACCAACATGGCTCCGATGATGGTGGCGCCAGCCCGGCTGGTGCCGGGAATCAGAGCGAAAACCTGGGCGATGCCAATCCACCATGCCTGTCTCCAGGTGACATCCTCAATCCGCTCAATTCCGGCAGGTCGCGATTGTTGGAAATATTCCATAATCAGAAAAACAACACCTCCAATCATAAACATGACAGCGACAATTTTAACGGAAAACAGCGCCTTGATCTGGTGATGGAACAACAGCCCGACAGCTCCGATGGGAATAAAAGCCAGCATGAGTTTGAGCCATAAATCCAGCTTATCCTGTGTAAATTTGTCCCGGTAGTTGGCGATAACGGCAAGAATGGCCGCCAACTGGATAATGACTTCAAAGGCTTTGTTTCCCGCTGTTTGTGAAAGGCCCATCCAATCGCTGACAACAATCATGTGCCCCGTTGATGAAATGGGTAGAAACTCGGTAAATCCTTCAACGACGCCCAAAATTGCTGATTGTAGAATATCCATATTCTCTCCTTGATTTACGCTGCCGACGACGGAGCGGCTGCAAGTTACAAAGACAACTTCATCACTATCAGCGCGGCAAGCAGTGCCGCCAGCACCCAGGTGGCATAGAGGGTGACGGCGCCCTGGTGCAGCCAGGCCAGTGACCGCGCAATTGCTTTCACCGCATAGGACACCGGGTTCAGGAACAGACGATCAACGAGGTGGATCATGCGCGTTTCACGTTCGAGACCGATGCGAAAGCTGCCTTGAGAGTGTTGCTTCTCCTGCACAACGGGGCGCAACAGTGATCTGAATAGCACCCGAACTGGAGCGGAGAAGGCGGTGGCGGTGTAGCCCATCCTCGGTTGCAGGCGCGGCAGGCCGGCGTCCCAGACGCCGACGCGACGGGTGCGGCGTCGATGCAGCAGGCGTGTTACACCCCAGATGCTCAGCAGCAAGAGGACGATTACTGCGAATGAAAGCGCGGTGGACATCGCAAAGACCACCGGGGTGGCGGCCCCGCCCGAATGCACCACCACCAGAGAGCGCAACGGCAGCACGCCGCGTCCGACCTCGGCGCCTATCCCCGACAAGGTAGTGGTCAGTCCGGCGGGCAGCCCATGAGGGGTGCCGAAGAAGGCCGGAACCAGCGCCGCAGTGGGGTTGGCGCCGGCCAGCGGGCGAACCAGCCCCCCCAGCAACGGAATCACCGCGGTGGCCAGCACCCCGAGCCCGAAGCAGACCACGACCAGCCCCCACATCGAAATGGTCACGCTTACCGGCGCTGGCGCTGCCTGAGCGGCCGCCCCGGAACGCGGCCGTCCAAGCAGCGCCGCACCGGCCAGCATGACAAAGCAGGTCAGTGCGAGCCCCACGGTCAGTGCGAGCATTGCCCCCGAGAGCGCGAAGACGGCGCGCACCGGCTGCGAGGCGATCTCCACCACTCGCAACAGCGATTCGAACAGCAGCCATTCGCTGACGAAGCCATTGAAGGGAGGTAGCGCAGCGATCGCCAGCGCGCCGATGAGAAAGGCCGTGGCGAACACCGGCATGCGTCGCATGAGCCCGCCCAACCGATCCAGATCGTGGGTACCGGTCGCCTGATCGATAGCGGCCGCCCCCACGAACAGCAACGTCTTGTAGGCGGAGTGGTTGATCATGTGGTAGAGTCCGGCGACCAGCGCCATGCCGCCGAGCACCGGGTGACCCAGCGAAACAAAGGCAAAGCCCGCCCCCAATGCCGCGACCACGATTCCCAGGTTCTCGATCGAACTTTGCGCAAGCAGCCGTTTCAGGTCACGCTCGGTAAGCGCATAGACGATACCGGTCAATGCCGTCGCCGCGCCGATGAACAGAACGAGCAGCGCCATCTGCGGGTGATGGATCGCGATGGGGCCGTCGATGACGAAGAGTGCGAACACGCCGAGATTGAGCGTTGCGCCGGAGAGAATCGGCGAAATCGATCGCGGAGCCGATCCGTGTGCCTCGGGGAGCCAGGCATTGACGGGCAGGATGCCGGCCTTAACGCCGAAGCCGAAGAAGGTGAGCAGAAAAGCGGCCCACAAGGTGCCCGCCGGCAGTTGATTCCCGGCTGCCGCGATGGACGACAACCCCGTGCCATGTGCGTGGGAGGCGAGCAGGAAAAGGCCGGCCATGCCGGCCAGCGTTCCGGCTTCGCTTAACATCAGTGTCAGATAGCCCGCCGCGACCGGGCGCGCATCGCGTGTGTGAAAGGTAATCAGCCCCCAGATCGCCAACGCGCTGATTTCCCAGAAGAAGACAAAAGACACGATGTCGGCCGCGGTGAAGAATGCGAGCATGCCGGCGTACAGTATCGTGACCAGAGTGAGAAACAGGGCCGCCCGATGACGCGGGTACTGAGCCGCGTCGCGAACCAGCGACGGTGTCGCGGCCAGAAATACGACGGCGGTGACGATAAGAAACAACCCCCGCAACGGATTCAGCGTACAGCCGATTGGCCCCAACAACGAGAGGGGGCCGAGGGAAATGGTTGCGCCGCCGGTTGATATGGCCCCTACTCCGGTGGCCAATACCAGGGCGCTCGTTACGAAAAAAGCACATCCGCTCGCCCATGGTCGCGCCCGGAGAGGCGAAACCCAGGCCACTACGATACTTGCGGCCAGAGTGACGAAAGCAGCAATGAACCACGTCATGGCTCGTTGTCCTGTTCCGGCTGTAACTGCCCGGCGGCGAGCAACAGGCCATGCGCGATCGCGAGCGGCGGGGGTGGACAGCCAGCGATAACGAGGTCCACGGGCGCTACGTCGCTCACCCCGCCAATGCTGGCGAAACTCCGACCGAAAACACCGCCGTCGATCGCGCAGACCCCCATCGCCACCACCCGCTTTGGCTCCGGCATCGCTTCGTAGGCCTTGCGCAACGGCAAGCGCATTGCCTCGGTGACCGGCCCGGCGACCAGCAATACGTCGGCATCGCGCGGCGTGGGCGTGATGAAAATCCCGTAGCGGTGCAGGTTGTACGGTGGCGCGTCGATCAGGCGCACCTCGCCCATGCAGGCACCGCAAGCTCCGGCGTCGATGTAGCGCACGTGGACCGAGTGGCGGAAGAGGCGCGGCAGGGGGTTGGGTGTCGTATCACGCCATGCGCCCCATTGCACATCTTCCCGCCACGCGAGATCGCCGCCGGGTCGCCGACAGCGCTGACACTGCACACAGTGCGTGAAATCCACGCCGACCGCATCCCCGCGCACCACTATCGCTCCGCTGGGACAGATTGCGGCCATTCGTGCCGCGGCCTGTGCCGTGAGCGGCTGTGAGACCGGTCGACCGGGGGTCGCGCCCGCCGGCAGGTGCTCGGCGTCAAGGCCGCGTTCGCTGCGGATACCGTCGATCAGACTGTGTGCGACCCAGTTGGCCATCAGCGGTCGTTCTCCGCCACCGAAAGTCCGAAGCTCGCCATGATGATGGGGAAATCCTGGAATGCGGCGCCTTCCACGGCACGGTGGAAGGCGTGCCAGTTGCGGTACCCCGGCGTACCGGCCGACCAGCGCCGCACGCAACCGGCCGCGTCGAGTCGCAGCCAGTCGAAGAACGCCCCGGACGGCGCCTCGGCCCAGCCGAGGGCGGAACCCTCGCACGGCTCCCAGCCGGCGGCCGGCGCGCCGGTCGGCAGAGCATCGAGCGCCGCGCCTATCAACGCGCCCGAGGCTTCGATCTCATGGAAGAACATCCGCATGCGCGCGTAGCCATCGCCTTCGGATTCGACCGCCACTGCGGGGATCAGACGCGCGTAGTCGGCATAGGGCAGGGCGTGGCGCAAATCCAGGGCACGGCCGGAAGCGTGTCCGACCGGGCCGACGGTGGCGTAGCGCGTGGTGGTCGCCGTATCAAGTACCCCCACTTCCTCAATGCGATCGAGAAAGCTCGAACTCGCTTCCAGCAGCCGCCGGTATCGGCGTATACGTGCCAGGAGCGAGGGGAGTTCGGCATCAAGCGCTGCCAGTGCGCCGGCATCCAGGTCGCGGGCGAGCCCGCCGGGAGCGATCAGGCCAAACAGGTAACGGTGGCCGCCGACGCGCGCGGCGAGGCGCAGCAGCATCTCTTCCAATTCCTGGCCCATGGCCTTGCCGACCGCCAGACCGGTGGATCCGGCAAGCCCCGCCAGCACAGCCATGTGATAGCGCATGCGTTCAAGCTCGGCGAGTACCACGCGCAGGCGGCGCGCGCGCGCAGGCACCACCGTGTGCGAGATACGCTCCACCGCATGGCACAGGGCCAGGGCGTGTGCCACGGCGGCATTGCCGCTACAGCGTTCCGCGAGCAGCAGTACGGCGGGCACCGGCAAGCCTTCTGCGATCTTCTCCACCGCCCTGTACTTGTAGAACAGCCGCGTGTGGGCGAGGCGGATCTCTTCGCCGGGGCCCTCGAGTACGTAGAGCCCCGCCTCGGAGTAATCACCCCACACCGGCCCGACCGGAAACACGATGCTTCCGGATTCAGTGAGTTGGCGCCGCGGGTGCCAGGTGGAGGCGCGATCGGTGCTGGCTGATGGGGTCGTTACGGCGTAGCGCCGGCGCATCGGCGTGACGGCTTCCGGCCATGCGTCGTCGTGGAGCACGAAGTCTCCGAGTAAGGGATGCCCGGAAAAATGCAGTCCGAACAGATCCTCGGCCTCGCGCTCGTGCCAGTCGGCCGCATAGATACGGTCGCTGATGGTTGGCATCTCTCCGCTTGTGCTCGTCTCGATCAGGACGAGCAGATGATCCGCCGGATGAAAGAAGGAATAATGCAGGGTAAAGCCGCAATCAAGATCCTCGGCGAGCAGCGTCGCAAACTCGAAGCCGTACTCGCGGGTCAGCAATTCCACAAGATCTGAAACCGCTCCGGATGCCACAGTCAGCTTCATCTGATCCTGATCGATCCGGGGTGGTTCGAGGCCCGGATGCTTGGCCAGCGCCGTGGCCAAGGTGGTCAACCGGCTCACGCCGCACCCCCGAGCAAAGCGGCGGCCTGGTGAACCAGCCGAAGCAGCGGTGGCGGAAGATAAAAGCCAAATACCAGCAACGGCAGGAAAGCGAGTCCCAGCGCCAACACACTACTCACCGGAAGCGGGTGAGCGGGATCGCGCTCGGGTGCGGGCTGGCGGAACACGATGCCGCCAATCTGATACACGATGGCAATGAAAGCGATCACGATGAAAACGGTCAGCAGGCCCGTAGCCAGGTACTCGCCGGCTCCAAACCCGGCGCGCAGAATTTGAAACTCGGAGATGAAGATGGCGAAAGGTGGTGCGCCGGCGATGGCCAGCGCACCCAGCAGCAACGCCCAACCGACCAGCGGCGAACTACCGAGGAGCCCGCTGCTGCCTCGTATGCGTTGCGTGCCCAGGGTGACCGCGGTCAGACCCGCGGCATAGAAGCAAAAGGACTTGGTCAGGGCATGGGCGAAAAGCTGGTACACCGCACCCAGATGGGCGGCCGGGGTACCCAGTCCGGTGGCGACGAGGATGATGCCCATATGTTCCACCGTGGAGTAGGCGAACAGGCGTTTGAAATCGGTGACCTGAAGAATAAGGAACGCAGCCGTTCCCACCGAAATGAGGCCGGCGACCAGGTACCAGGCGTTTGTGCCGGGAATACCGGGGTTACGCACCAGCGCCGGGTACAGGCGAAGAATCATGTACAGCGCGGCGCTGGTCTCCACGCCGGAGAGCAGCGCGCAGATCGAGGCCGGCGCCTGGCTGTGCGCATCAGGAAGCCAGGTGTGCATCGGTACCAGGCCGGCCTTGGCGCCGAAGCCCACCAGTGCGAGCACGAAGCCGGTGAGCAGTACCGCGGGCGGCATGTACGGCGCGGCGGCGACCAGCCCCGCCCAGCTTGGAGGTTGGCCCGCATGGTGGATACCGTAGTAGAGTATCAGGATACCCAGCAGCGCGATCATCGCGCCCATGGTGGTGAGGGCGACGTACTTCCAGGCCGCTTCCAGTGCCTCGGCGCGGTCTTCATAGGCCACCAGGAAGGCGGAGAAGATAGTGGTGAGTTCGATTGCTATCCACATCACCGCAAGGTTGGTGAGCAGGGGTACCGCCAGCATGGAGGCAAGGAAGAGATTAAACAGTGGGTAATACTGGCGGTAGCGGGGCGCGACACGGCCTGCCTCACGGTGGCGGGCTTCGAGGTAGCCAATCGAATACAGTGAGGCGGTTACGCCCACGAAGGCGACCAGCAGCAGGTACAGCGCACCCAGCGCATCCAGCGTAAACCCGCCGCGCGATCCCACCAGCGACCCGGCTGCCATCACGTCCAGCGCGGCGACGATGGCCAGACCCAGCACCGCCAGGGTGGTGGCCAGGGTGACCCACGGCGCGGCGCGGCTGCTCGCCGCGGCAAGCAGCGCCGCACCGATCGGGAGGATGAGGATGATGGCGAGCATCATCAGCGGTGCTCGCGCAAGGTGGCCATGTGTCCGACGCGGGTGCTGCCGGTCACCGCTCCTATGGAACGGAGCAGCAGCCCGATGACCAACGCCGCAATGGGAACGTCCACCGCCGCGGCAATCTCGGCGATGATGGTCAGGTCATGAACGATCGAGATCGATGCGAAAAAGGCGCCGCTTTCCATGATCAGCAAGCCCATGAGCTGCGCCACGCCCTCGCGGCGCACCGTCACCGTGAAAGCCCCGAAGAAGACCGCCATGAGGCCGGTAGGCAAGTTGATCGCCGCGAATGGCCGCGCGGGGATGGCATGAACCAGTGGCTGACTCACGATCCAGGCGGTGAATGCCAGTCCGGCGGCGATTAACAGCGACAGGGGGATGGACAGTACGTGGTCCACTTCGCGCCGTCCATAGACCTTGGCGCCCGTCGCCCAGACCAACACCAGGGGTACGGCCACCACTTTGGTACTGAAGGTGATCAGCGCCACCCAGGCGAGGTGGGTGCTGTGCAGGGCCACGGCGAGTACGATGGCCGAGGCGCTGAGCATCAGTGCATGCGACACGAACAGATACAGGGTGCCGCGCATCTGCCGTGCCACGATCACGCCCAGGCCGGCGAGTACGAACAGCGCGGCGAAAAAGCCGTCGAAGGCGCGCGCAAGCTCAATGGGCGGCGTGCCCGTCACAGTCCCACCAGCTTTACGCTCATCGCGAACACGCAGATTACGAAGGCCGTGGCCAGGAACTCGCTGATACGGAACAGGCGTAATTTTGCGAGACTCATTTCGACGCCCGCCAGCACCAATAGAAACACCAGTATCTTGGCGAGCACCATGGGTATGGCGAGGAAGATGTCACCCCAGGCCATGGTGGTCGCGAGCCCCCATGGGGTGAGCAGCACGTTGAGAAAGATGATCGCGAGCAGCATCAGTTTCATCGATCCGCCCCATTTCATCAGGGCGGCGCCTGGCCCTGAATATTCGAGGTTCTTGGAATGCCCGATCATGGCGATCTCGACCTTGCCATCGGAGCTGTCGACTGGAATACGGTCGTTCTCGGCCAGAAAGAGCATGAAGAAGGCAATCAGCACCAGCAGGTGCGCGGGATCGAGTGTCGTCGCCCATGACGCCGCGAACGCGGCGTTTACCGCGTAGGGGATGGTCGAATTGGCGATATAGGAGACGCTGAAAAATACCATGATGAACACCGGCTCGGAGAGAAAGCCGACCATGCGCGTGCGGCTCGCCCCGACCGGACCGTACACGTTTCCGGTATCCATGGCCGCCAGCGAGACGAAGAATCCGCCGAGCGCAAGGAAGAAACCGGCCGCGACCATGTCGCCCATAAAGGCGAAGAACAACGGATAGGCGGTGAGCGCCGGTACCAGCAGGACGACGAAGATCGGCATCACGAACTGTATCCGCGGCGCGAAGCGAAACACCCAGGAGGAGTCTTCGGAAATCAACTCCTCCTTGGCGAAGAGTTTGGCGATATCGCGGTAGGTCTGAAAGATACTCGGGCCGTGCTTGCCCTGCATCATCTCCTCAATACGCGCAAGGACACCGCTTATCAGCGGTGAGAAAAGAACCAGAAAGGCAGCCTGGAGAAGATTGGTGAGCAGATGACCAACGAGACTCGGCGGCACACGCCCTCCTTGTACGGAACACTACTTCCGCGGCTTGAACAGCTGCTAGCCGTAGCAGGAGTCATTAGCCGAGAGGGCGGTTCCGGCGTACGCCGCGGCAAACTCCTTCGCCGTTGATCCACTTGCAACACTCACTCGAATCTACGCAGTTAACCAGTTGTGGAGTAGAAACCCCACTGGCCAGTAGTGATATGGACAACAATGAGGAACATGACCAAAAATGGGATTAACGACGATCTGTCCACGGAGAATCTATCATCGGGCCAACCGGGAATCAAGCAGCTTTTTCCACCCATGAACCGATATTGAATGCGGATGCATGGTTCAAATCCGTACCATACGATCTACGATTTCCTTCCGGGGGCATGGGATCATCTCGAAAGTTCAGGAAAGGGAACGGAAGGGATACGACCGGAAGCCTCTCTCGGAAGGGTGGCGGGAGGCAAGGGAGAACCGCGGTCGACCGCTATCCATGCCTGTCGGGAGTGGAGTGGTGTTCAAAGCACCGACACGCTTCGGTAAGATGGCAATGGGCGCCATTGAACCGCAAGTTGGCCGAGCGCAATAACGACGACGGGGTACGAAGAAACTTTACCGCGCTGGCCGGATTCAGGGGAAGGCTACGGTAGGGATGGTTCAACAATAAAGAATCTACGCGACTGAAGGTGGAAATGGACCGGAAACCGGGAACGTATCCTTCAATGGGTGAAAGTGACTTCAAATATGAAGAAGCGTGAAGTATTGTATCGACTTGAATTGGACGCTTCGAGGGGAGAACCGTGAAAGACGAACAGAATTATTTTTCCAGCGCACACATTGGCGCAACGCTTTTCCCATCGTTCAGGGCAACCATGACCTCACCCACCCCGTGTTTCGAAAACATGCCGGTCGCGCGGAGCTACAAAAATTCCATGATTCTTCTTGTCATCTATCTCCTTGTCCCGGCACTCGTGGTCAGTATTTCTTCCGGGCTTATGACCATCATTTTCCTTCTTCCCGCTTTTTTATTGTTTGGCATCGCGGGGACATGGTCATGGGCGTGGTACCTGGGCTGGGCCGCCCGCACATTCTGTAAATCATCGTTGACCACAACCGATGCCTTTCAGATTTGCGCCTATGGCGCAGCACCCGTCGTGTTTTCAGCGATTACGTTTGTAGGGCTTATTACCACCTTGTGGAGTCTGTATCTAAACTGGCAGGGGTTGGTGTCGCATGCCAGGATCGGTGGCGGGTCGGCACTGTTGATTATTCTTGCATCCTTTGTCGTTACAGGAGTTTCGCTATTATTACTGGTGGTTTTGCTGTTTCAACTCGCGACGCAAACAGGTATGAATCTTCCCGAAATGCAGTATTTTTAAGGAACGTTCCACAGCAATTCAAACCATATTCCTCCACCTGGCGGGCCATGGGGCATGCACCTCAATTGTTTGATGCCGGATTGGATGCTCAAACCGTAGTCGCCAGGCGTGGAGCGCCATACCCTTGCCGCCCATACCGTGGTAACGGCGGTTGTCTTCGTGTAATCCGTACTTACCATCACCAAGGATCGCATGCCCTTCAGCCTGTAGCTGTACCCGCAACTGATGGGTACGCCCGCTCTCCGGGAATAATGCCAACAGCGCAAACGGCCAGCCATTGCACTCCGTGAGCAGGCTCACCTGATAGTCCGTCGCGGCTTCTTTCCCGCCCTCTCCCTGAATCACCATGCGTTCACCACCCCGCAATATGCCTTTGGCCAGCATGGATTGCATACGACCCGCATGCGGGTACGGGTGCCCCGCCACCCACGCCAGATAAGTTTTATGTACGCGGCGTTCACGAAATACCGCAGTCAGCGCACGCAATATGGATAGTCGTTTCGCCAGCAGCAGGCAACCACTGGTATCCCGATCCAGCCGGTGCGCCAGACGTAATTCCCGCAACGGGATGGATTCACGCAGATACTCAATGATTCCGGCGGCATGGCTGCTTCCCCCGTGTACCACCACGCCGGCCGGTTTGTTCACGACTAAAATATCTTCGTCCTCAAACAATACAGCCAGCTTATGCATGGCGACAGGCACGGCTGCATTCATTGGCCGCGCATCTGAAACCTCCCCGGATCGACGTAAACTGGCTGGCAAAAAGATTTCGTCACCCTGACGCAAACGGATACCGGATTGGGTGCGTTTACCATTCACACGCACGTTACCTCGCCGGATCAGACGCATGATCAGGGGTCTGAATGATGGCCCCAGATAGCGCAAAAGTATCCGGTCCAGTCGGCTTCCCGCCTCCTCCACATCCACAACAATACGGCTTGCATTCCCCTTTCCCCTTGCCAAACCCCCTCCTTTTACGTTAGATTCCGCAGTTAGCAGTAGCTCCGCGTTTTCCCATGGGCGCATGTGCATCGTGACATTGGATGGATACGAATTCATCAAGCGTCATAAAGCCTGCGCATGTCGCGTGGTCGGCGGCAAGAAGGCCGCGATCCGCGTGTCATGCTAACGGGCGGAAGAAGCGCAAACCACGGCGGATATTTGCCCCGGTGCATGACAGTGTATTTCGTGTGAATGAGCCATGGTGGAAACCTCGCGTTGAGCCTGCGAATAAAATGAGACTGTCTGAAGGTTCGTATCTCATCAGGGCAAGATGTTCCAGGGTTCCTGACGGATATAGAGAATGAAAAAGAAGGAAATGCGCGCCACTTGTGTGGTCGTGAGCGGGTTGTCTAGGTAGCTTCTTCAGACGGCGTAAGGATGTAGCATGAAAAAAAAGCTCATGCTCATCAATGCCGTACATCCGGAACAAAGCCGGGTTAGCATCATTGATGATCAATATTTACAGGAACTGGACATTGAATCCGCACATAAGGTTCAAACCAAAAGCAATATATACAAGGGAACGGTCAGCAAGGTAGAGGCCAGTCTCCAGGCTGCCTTTGTGGAATATGGAGCTGGCCGTCAGGGCTTTCTTCCCTTGCACGACATTCACCCGGATTACTGGAAGGCAGGATCTGACAAAAAGCCCGATCCGCGCAAGATCAATATTCAGGATATACTGGCATCCAGGCAATCCGTTCTGGTTCAGGTCGTCAAGGAAGAACGCGGCAACAAGGGGGCAGCGCTCACCACCTATATATCGCTGGCCGGGCGTTACCTGGTTCTCAGCCCGAATACCTCGCGCGGGGGCATTTCACGCAAACTGGGAGAAGAAGACCGCCGTGCCATCAAGGCTATTCTGGCACAGTTGGATGTACCCGAACATATGGGTCTGATCGTACGCACGGCAGGTAAAGATCAAAAACTTGAGGCATTGCAACGTGATTTTTCCTACCTGCAACGACTCTGGGATGAGATCCGAATCAAAAGCGAAGCTGCCCCCTCACCCTCACTGATTTATCTGGAAGGTGATTTGGCCACACGCGCCATTCGTGACCATTTCACCGATGATATTCAGGAAATTTGGGTGGATCAGCATGATGTTTATCAGCGTACCAAGCAATTCGTACATGCCGTACTGCCTGGTAAGGAAAAACTGGTTAAATTCTACCGGGGAAAGAAACCGTTATTCCGGTATTATGGCATCGAAGATCAATGCGAAGAAATTCATGATCGGGAAATGCGTTTGCCTTCCGGCGGTGCGATTGTACTGGATCCTACCGAAGCACTGACATCTATCGACGTCAATTCTTCCCGTGCCACCGGGAAAAAACATATTGATGACACGGCTCTGGATACCAATCTGGAAGCAGCCCGGGAGATTGCCCGGCAGTTGCGCATCCGGGATATTGGTGGTCTTATCGTCATCGATTTTATTGATATGGTCAGCCGCAAACATGGCCAACAGATTGAGGAGGAGTTACGAACCTCCTGTAAGGTTGACAAGGCTCGCGTACAGTTCGCGCGTATCTCCCGTTTCGGGCTGCTTGAGATGTCGCGGCAGCGGTTGCGTCCCTCCATCCGCGAATCCACGACTGAGACCTGCCCGCGCTGCATGGGCCGGGGTAGAGTGAGAATTGTAGAATCCATGGCATTACAGATGTTGACACGCATGGAAGATCATGCCGAAGCCGGCAAAAAACCGACATTGCTGGTGCAGGTGCCGAAGGACACCGGCGAATACCTGATGAATAACAAGCGCCAGTATATCGCTCGTATCGAAGAAAATTATGGCATACAGATCAATTTGCAGATTCGTTCGGATATTGAGATTCCACATTATCGGATTGAATGCCACTGGATGGATGAAAGTCAGCAACGCATTGAAGTGCTTGAGGATACGGTCAAGGGAAAGAAACCCGCGCGAACGGGGCGTAAGCTCAAGCCAATCACACCCATCGTTGGCATTCCAACCGCCGAACCGGAAAAACCGGTAAGTAGAAAGAGAGGAGGCCTGCTGGTTAAACTAAGCGGTGTGCTGTTTGGTCACGCCATCAAAAAGAAGCGACAGGAAGAGGAGGAATGCCGCAAGAAAGCAGAAGAAGAGGAAGCAGCCCGCAATGTACGGCGGCATAGCAGTAGAAGGCGACGTGGCGGACGCGGAAAGACTACAAAGACAGCCAGTACAACGACGCCCGGGGGCCAGCAGCAAAACAAGGTAACAGGGATCAATACAGCATCGGATCACAAGGAAAAGAATGAGGCGGTTGCGCATTCACAGGGGAATCAGGAAAGCAGCGATAATGGTGGGATACGGCGACGGCGACGGCGACACCGGCCACCGCGCAAGCCAGGCGAACAGGACCAACCCCGAAAGACCGGCAACGGGAGTGGAAACAGCGGTGAAAGCGGAGGTTAGCGTTCTGTCAGGCTTTGAATAATCGTACACTGTTGGCCATCATTGATGTAGCCCATGCCGACCAGCGCCTCGATCTGGCATTGGCCGCGCTGACTGGCTTGTCCCGCAATCATATTCAACAGCTGATTCATGATCATGCCGTCCACATGGCCGACACGATTATGTCCGGTACATCCATCAGGACGGAGGCCGGACAGAGGTTCACTGTTCATGTACCGGAAACCGTACCGCTGGACATCATCCCTGAAGACATTCCCCTGGAGATTCTGTTTGAAGATGAATATCTACTGGTCATCAACAAACCGGCAGGCATGGTTGTCCATCCCGGACGTGGTCATGATAGCGGCACATTGGTAAATGCTTTATTAGCCCATTGTTCTAACCTTCCCGGTATCAACGGCGTGGAACGTCCGGGTATCGTACACCGTCTGGATAAAGGTACATCCGGCAGTCTGGTCGTTGCCAAAACGGAGGAGGCTCATCTCGGTTTGACAGGCATGTTTTTCAGGCATGATATGGATCGACAATATCTCGCATGGTGCCGTGGTGTCCCCGCATGGCGTACGCGTCGTATTGATAAGCCCATTGGCAGGCATCCCCGGCATCGCAAGAAAATGGATGTCCGCAATGATGGGAAGCCCGCCGTCACGGAAACCACGGTTGAACGGTGCTATGACAGGCATTTCTGCCGTATCCGGCTGGTTCTGCATACTGGCCGCACACATCAGATCCGTGTTCATTTGAGCTATTCCGGTCTACCTGTTTTAGGAGATACAACATATGGAAGAAGCTATCATCCGCCACGCGACGTCCCCGAATCCGCTCGCGCCGCCATTGAACAATTGCATCGGCAGGCTTTGCATGCCGAGATTCTGCGGTTTGTCCATCCCATTACAAGAAAACGGATCAGTTGCGTTGCGCCATTGCCCGTGGATCTGAAAACTTTATCCACTACCCTGGATCAAGCTTACGGATGATACAAACCCGTATGGTTTACAAATGCCGACACGCCCTCGCTTCCACCCCACAAAATCGGCTACGCGTCTTTCGCGGGAGCCCCGGTTGTTCCTTTGTTCACAACGAAGCCTTCGTCGGTCAGTCATATGCACAGCTACGACCTCCTTCCTCAGAATGCGTTGCAAAAAAAGGCTCTGCGCAATCATCACGGCGATTCATGAATAGTGCGGACTAACACCGTTTTTCTACATGCTGAATTACTGGCGTTGCATGGCATTACGGCAATTTTCAGCCTGCGTCATGGCGGTGTAAGCCCTCCCCCTTTTGACAGCCTGAATCTCGGTTCCGGCCTGGGGGATGATGAAAGAAATATTGCGAACAATATGAACACACTGATTCGTGAAGCCGGTCTGCCCTGCGCGCCTCACAGGGCAAAACAGGTACATGGCACGGATGTTCTCGTATGCCGGGATCAAGGCATCATGCATCAGGAGCAGGCCGATATTCTCATTGGCGTGAATGGGGCTGCCGTAGGCGTGTGCGTGGCGGACTGTGTTCCTGTCCTGCTGGCCGATCCTGAAGCGAAAGTGATGGCTGCCGTACATGTCGGCTGGCGGGGAACATGCGCCCATACCATTATCCATGCCGTCGCTGCCATGCAGCAATATGACGCGAAGCCAACACGGATTCTCGCTACGATTGGGCCATGTATCGGCCCCTGCTGCTTTGAAATTGACACCCGTGTGGCAAACACCCTCTCCCGATCCTGTCATGATGCGCACCAATTTGTTCATCATGCGAACAACAGGGCGCATGCAGACCTGGCGGGTATCAATGCGCAACAATTGCGATCCGCAGGCATCCCGCAAACACATGTCGAACAGATACCGGCATGCACATGTTGCGATGCATCACGTTTTTATTCCTGGCGCCGCGACGGAAAACAGGCGGGACGCCATCTGGCTGTCGTCGCCATGCTCACCCGGACCATTCATGAATCGCAGTGATGATTACGCCGGTTTTTTGTTCTCAACGGATCCCGGGGAGGAGGCCGTCGCCATGCATACATACGGACGACCAACGGGGGATTCCGTGCGGGATCAGGGAACCCGCCCAGACCAACGGTCTGGAGGCGTCATGTCGAGCCAAGAACTATTTGAATGCGCCGCGCAATTCGTCGAGAAAGCGCTTGCCCGCTTTTTTTACCGAAACCGGTTTTCTCTCATCCATGACCGCTTCCGTGTCCCTGGAGACTGCATCTTCCCGTACCGGCTGAATGATCAACATTTTCCCATCCGTTGTGATGTCCAGATCCGTACTCCGGTTAATATCAAGAAGCTGCAGGATGGGCCGGTCGATAATAAGACCAAGGCTATTCCCAATGGGTGTGAGTTTTTTAATCATATTTTCCTCTTGGTGGGTTTAAGGAGACGTACATAAATAACATAGATTTTCTCCTAGACTTTGCGCCACCTTTGCGCGCTGCTCGATCACAAAAAACTCAATGTGGAGCAACCACATGTCGTATTTTGCTCAATCGCATCACACCAATCTGACGCAAATTCCAGCGGATAAAAAGCCCACACTATTTATTTGCGTCTCCTAACGTTATAACCCCGGTATCGTGACGTCAAAATACTGAAGCCGCATCATCCGCTTCGCCTCGGTTTTCGTCCGGAATATCCTCGGTTTGATCCACACGCTTGAAATTGAAGCTGAAGTTTCACCGTTTTTGAATGGGTTGGCAACGATGGCATACGAATCCACCCTCACAGGATGTCTGAGGCAACAAGTTGGCACGAAAATTGCC
>VAOZ01010272.1_pt1 | contig 16007 bp, 12 predicted proteins | sample 3394041 | NCBI WGS metagenome assembly VAOZ01 (sample SAMN08290431, study PRJNA428436) | hydrothermal vent metagenome | isolation source: Deep-sea hydrothermal vent chimney | place: Indian Ocean: Southwest Indian Ridge
AATCTCAACCTTGTTCTTGATATTGTATTTTTCAATCAGGGTCTTGCTCAGACGAAACCCTTTTGAATTCCCGATTTGTATAATAGGCAGTTCCATAATCTCAAATCTTTAAATGTAGTTACAAAGTTAATACATTTTTCCAATTTCCAAAATGTTTTCTATTTTTTTTAAAATTGTGGCTAACTTATGATATATTCTCCAGCCTTTCATCCCCTTTCTCGCCAAAAGCAACAAGAGTATGTGATATTTATTTGCTGATTCTAAACATCAAGAGGAAGACTTTAAAACAACTTCCACATAGTAAATTCATTAGATCTTATTTGCCTTTACCGGCAGGTATATACACCGCCGGGACATGCAACGATTTCACCAGCGCATTAAACTTTTGTAACTGATTGTCTAACAATGGTTGCAGTATTTTCAACTGTGCATTCACCTGCCGAGACAATTCATCAAAAACTTCATACTCCTGTTTGGTAGGCGGGTTATAAGAAGAGCCGGCAGTAGAAGCGAGCGCAGATAGTTTGTTGTTAAGCTTCACCGGGTAGTTCAACGGGTCCTCCGAAGCATGCGATTTCGTCTGCATCAACCGGTTTTCAATGATCGTGAGTTTCCTCAGTAAAGGTTTTGCAACCGCTTTTAATGTGTCCAGCTTGTCATAACCTTTCAACCGCGACAAATAGCCGTTCATCTGGCCTTTGACTTTCCGGATTTTTAAAATGGCTTTGTCCGTCTCATCCAGCTTTTTATGGACTTTCATAAGGAAGTCAAATTGCTTTTGCAAAGCTTCCTGCGAAACCTTGTAGCGAGGGTCAGGGATGACCTTAAACGGACGGGAAACGGTCTTCTCCCCAACCGAAAGTGTAGCCGTATAAGTCCCGGGTACTATTTGCGGCCCCGCCATGCTTCCACCCCAAATAACTGCTCCGGGAACACGGGTGGCATCAGGATAACGCAAGTTCCATACATAGCGATTCAGCCCTTTTTTTGCCGGCAACGCACCCCGCAGGGTCTTACTGGTATCGGAATAAAATTTGGTGGACGCATGAACCGGCTTGCCTCTCCGGTTTGTTCTATTGGAAAATGAAGCAATGGTATCCCCTTTTGGAGTCAAAATGTGCAGTTTAACGACCTGATTTTTTGCCGGAGCCTCTTTCAGATAATAGAAAAGTACCAGCCCGTTAGAAGGATTTTCCCCTATTGTCATACCCGGACGGTAAAACCCATAACCTTTGGTAAGGTAAGTTTTCTCAGGTTGAAAGAGAAAAGCACTGTCATCTTCAATTTTTGATGTTATCTGCCTGAGAACCTCTATGTTATCCAAAATCCAGAACGCCCGTCCATGGGTGGCCAGCACCATATCATTGGCATTTTTCTGAATGGCGATATCCCTCACGGGAACATGCGGAAGGTTTAATTGCAGCGATTGCCATAGCTTTCCACCGTTAAACGAAACATAAACGCCGGTCAGAGTGCCGGCAAAAAGCAGGTTGCGGTCTTTCGGATCCTGACGAATAACAAATACCGATCCGGTGGCAGGCATTCCTGTTGAAATTTTCTCCCAATGTTTACCATAATCCGTTGTTTTATACAAGTATGGCGTAAAATCGTCCAGCCGGTATCTTCTCGCAGCCACATAGGCCGTGCCCGCATCAAAATGCGAAGGCTCTATGATGCTAATGGTAGTCCATTTCGGTAGTCCTCTGGGTGTTACATTTTTCCATGTCTTGCCATTATCGGTGCTAATATGAATCAATCCATCATCAGAACCTGCCCAAAACAGGCCTGCTTTCACGGGCGATTCGGCAAAAGCAAAAATGGTGTTGTAATACTCCACCGCCGTATTATCTTTTGTAATGGGTCCGCCGGAAGCCTGTTGTTTGGTTTTGTCGTTACGGGTTAAGTCCGGACTGGTTCTCGTCCAGCTCATCCCTCCGTTTGTGCTTCGGTAAACATATTGTGACGCCACATAAAGTGCGAAAGGAGGGTATTGTGACTGTACAATGGGATAAGTCCACTGAAAACGGTCACGCAGGCTGTCGGCGCCATATCCCATGGGGTTATCCGGCCACACGTCAATACGCTGACGTTCCCCTGTTTTGCGGTTATATTTTATCAAAACGCCATCGTAGCTGCCACCATAAGTAATATCGGGATTTTGTATATCAGGAACAACATATCCGCTCTCGCCACCTGCAGAAGGCCACCAATCTTTGTCGGTTATTCCGAATCTAACGGTGCGACTCAAAATTTCGACGGGGGAATTATCCTGCTGAGCACCATAAATATGATACGGAAACTGGTGGTCAACGGCTACATGGTAAAACTGAGCAGTAGGCTGGTTATTTTCGGAGGACCATGATTTTCCGCCATCATAAGTTACCGAAGCACCGCCGTCGTTTCCACCGATCATAATTTTAGGATTTTCAGGATTTATCCACAGCACATGGTTATCACCGTGCGGTGTGCGGATGGGCTTAAAATGATTTCCGCCATCGTCGGAGCGAAAAAGACCCGAAACCTGCGGAGCATAGACAACATTTTCATTTTTCGGGTCGGCGTAAACCCGGCTATAATACCAGGCCCGCTGGGTAAGCTCGGATTGATGAAAGCGTCTCGACCAGGTTTTGCCCCCATCGTCCGAACGGAAAATACCGCCGTTTTTAGCTTCTATGAAAGCATAAATCCGGTTTGAATTGGCGCCGGAAACAGAGATACCTATTTTTCCTAAGATCCCGGCAGGCAGACCGGGATTCTTTGAAATGTTCTTCCACGTATTGCCGCCATCCGATGATTTATACAGCCCGCTGCCCTGCCCTCCGCTGGAAAGTATCCACGGCTTACGATAAGCCTGCCACATGCCGGCAAAAAGAATACGCGGATTGTGCGGGTCCATGGCAATAGAAGAAGCGCCGGTTTTATCGTTTACATAGAGTACTTTTTTCCATGTCTTCCCTCCATCCGTCGAGCGGTAAACACCACGTTCTTTATTGTTACCAAACACATGTCCCAATGCTGCCACAAAAACAACCTCCGGATTGTTGGGACTCACAGCAATCTGGCTAATGACATGTGTGTTTTTTAACCCAACGGAAAACCATGTTTCACCGGCGTTATTTGACTTGTAAACGCCATCGCCAGTAGCCATATTTCCACGAATAAAAGACTCTCCCATACCGGCATATATCACATTCGGATCAGAAGGAGCCTCTGCAAGAGCGCCCACGGCAGCTGTTTTAAAATATTTATCAGACACATTTCGCCAGTTAATGCCCCCGTCGGTGGTTTTCCATACGCCACCGCCGGCACCGCCAAAATAGAAAGTACGGGGTTGCCGGACATTTCCGGCCACTGCCACAGACCGCCCGCCACGGAAAGGGCCAATATTTCTGTACCGCAACGCACTAAACAAAGTTTTAGGCAACGGTGCTGTTTTTAATTCTTTTCTAACAGAAGATTTTTTTTTCGCATACACATTACCTTGTATGGCAAACGAAAAAACAAAAAGCAGGATAACGATGATACCGGGAAAATATTTGGTACTTTTTACTGTAAGAACAGGTGTCAGATTTTCTTTCATTTTGAATATGATTTTGGTTAAAGACGCCTCAAAGCTACGCTTTTTTGTAATACCCAACTGGCAAAACAGGCAAGCTATCCCGTGTCTGCGTTTAGGCATCTGTCAAATAAGAAATGAACATCCTTAAAGATACCTCAGCACAAAAAAAGTCCGAACCTTACAGTCCGGACTTTTTTATAAGTGAAAGCTTTATAAAAACGGTACTACTGCAAATTTTGTGGAAAACTGTTGTTTCGTGTAATTATTATATTGACGGAAGTCCGAAGTCGGAAGACGGAAGAAAACAGCGTCCAGACAACAGGTTCTTTAATACACTGTAACTGGTGTAAATAATAGATTTATTGGTTATTGTATAGACAAAAAACTTCCGTCTTCGGACTTCTGACTCCTCCCAAAAGAGTGCTATTGGTTCTGCAAAAGCAATTTACCCACGAAAATGGTAGTAGAACCATAAAAGCATTACTTTTTCTTTTTCACCTTCTTTTGGTTAAGTCTCGCAGCTTTCTCTTCAATCAGCTTATCCTCACGTGTACCGTGCAGCAAGTCGTAGGCAATGGGGCTGGCCGTAAACACTGACGAATAAGTACCAACAGTAATACCAATCAACAGCGCAAAGACAAATCCGCGTATCACTTCACCACCAAAAATGAAGATCACCAGTAGCACCACCAGTGTGGTACCGGAAGTATTCATTGTTCGAGCCAACGTCTGGTTCAGACCTTCGTTCATGTTTCGTATCAGCTTGTGTTTTGGGAATAGGTGGACATTTTCACGGATACGGTCAAAGATAATCACCGTATCGTTGATAGAATACCCGATAATGGTCAGGATAGCAGCCACAAATGACTGACCTACCTGCATACCAAAAGGCATAAGGCCATGGAACAGAGAGAAGATACCGATAGTTATTAATGTATCATGGAACAGTGCGAGCACCCCCCCAACGCCATATTGCCAATTTCTAAAACGAACGGCAATGTAAATAAAGATAATAACCAGCGCAAAGAAGATAGCAAAATAGGCCTTTTCACGAATATCGTAAGCAATTGTCGGGCCGAATTTTTGAGAACTTAAGATTCCCAGCAACTTACTTGACCCCTCAACATCGGAAGTAAAGTGTTTATAGGATAATGGCTTTCTATAGAAAGCTTTCAACCCTCCGTATAATTTATTTTGGATAATAGAATCAACATTATCACGATTATCGGCAATAAGATATTTTGTAACAATCTTAATCTGATTGTCAGGGCCAAAAGTTTTCACTGTGGGAGGTTGTTTATCAAACGCTACAGTCAGCGATTTACGAACGGCTTCCGTATTCACATTCTTATCGAAGCGCACCACATAAGTACGACCACCTGTAAAGTCAACACCAAAGTCCATCCCGCGGGTGAAAAGCGAAACCAAACCAATCAAGATAATAGTACCGGATAAGATGTAGGCTTTCTTTCGCACTTTTATAAAGTCAAAATGCGTACTTGAAAGCGTATTGGCAGTCCATTTATAAGCAAAAGAAATGGATCTGTTCTTACGAAGCATCCAGTCAAAAATGATACGTGAAACGAAAATTGCAGTAAACAGTGAAGAAATCAGACCGATAATCAGCGTAGTAGCAAATCCCTGGATAGGGCCGGTTCCAAATATGTAAAGAACAACACCCGTAAGTAAGGTGGTAACGTTACCATCAATAATAGCGGAGTAGGCATTTTTATATCCGTCACTCAAAGCAAGGCGTACGCCTTTCCCCGCTCGCATCTCTTCTTTGATACGCTCATAGATAATTACGTTGGCATCCACCGCCATACCAAGTGTCAATACGATACCTGCCATACCCGGAAGTGTCAGTACAGCACCAAGAGAGGCCAAAACACCGAGCAGGAAGAAAACGTTGACAATAAGAGCAAGACTGGCTACCCAGCCGGCTTTTTTATAATAAATAATCATATAAATCAACACGAGGAAAAAGGCGAGAACAAAACTGTTCATACTTGCTTTGACAGCTTCACGACCTAAAGAGGGGCCAACGACAGCTTCTTCAACAATTTTGGCAGGTGCAGGTAATTTACCGGCTTTCAGAATATTGGCAAGGTCCTTGGCTTCTGTTACCGACATAGCGCCACCGGAAATAGAAGAACGACCGTTGGGAATCTGATCATTTACCACCGGACTGGAATATACATAACCATCCAAAACAATAGCTACCTGTTTTCCAATGTTTTCACCGGTAATTCTTTTCCAAACTTTAGCACCCTGGCTGTTCATTTGCAGGTCAACGGTAACAAGGCCACTCTGGTCAAAATCCTGACGGGCATCGGAAATAACATCGCCACCGAGGGCAGCACTTCCATCACGCGAACTGGCCTTTAAAGCGATCAATGCCAGCATGTTGGGTGTTCCGGGATTAGGTTTTACTTTCCAGGCTAATGTCAGGCCGCGTGGAAAAACATTTTTCACCAATGCGAGCATTCGGTTTACCCTGGCGGTATCTTTAATTGCTGCAAAACCCACTGTCGCAGACTTGGCCGGATAGTAACGGCCATCTTTCTGATAATAGGACAGATGCAGGTAAGTATACAATGGATTCCTTTTGGCAGAAGCTTCCAGTGAAGCATGTTGGGTTTGACGGTTACTGGTATCTTTTGCTATTTTACTCAGCAGGCTGTTTGTAGCCGTATCGGCACTTGCTCTGGCACCTGCTTTTCGGGAGACAGAAGTCTTGGTGTTTTTGTGTTCTGCAGATTTGGTAGTATCCGTAATCAGTGTTTCTTCGGCGCGCAATTTTATATTGGCAGTTTTAAAATAGTTAACTAAATCTGCGAATTCATAGGTTTCCCAAAATTGCAGTTTGGCAGTTCCCTGCAAAAGTTTCCGTACACGTTCAGGGTCTTTAATACCCGGAAGCTCAACCAAAATCCTTCCGCTGGTAGCGAGTTTCTGAATATTAGGCTGTGCTACCCCAAAACGGTCAATACGGGTACGCAAAATCTGGAATGTACGATCTACAGCGCTTGAAGTCTCTTTTTTCAACACCTTAAGTACCTCGGCATTGCTTGAGGTTGTAGTAATTCCTTTATCTTTAAATTCATAAAGAAAAATAGAAGCCAAACGGGCATTTGGATCAATTTTTTCATAAGCCTCACCAAAAAGTGTTACAAAGCCCTTGCTACTCGCTGTTTGCATTTCAGAAGCCTTTTTCATTGCTTTTAGAAATACAGAGTCTTTGCTGTGGCCGGCTAACGCATACACAATATCCTGAACTTTCACCTGAAGAACAACATTCATACCGCCTTTCAGGTCAAGGCCAAGATTCAGTTCTCTCTCTTTAACCTCTTTATAAGTATATTTGCCAATTCCCAAATTGTAAACCACTTCGTTGTTCACGCTGTCGAGATAGTATTTCTCACGTGCTTTGGAAATAGAATCGAGGAAATAAACTTCTCTGTCCTGATTCCCTTTTGCCAGCTGTTTTGCCAGGCGGGTTGTTGTGCCGTTCTCTGCATAAGCTTTTGCTTCTTTCTTAACCCTGGCTGCCACATAGGTAAAACTCAACTGGTAAAGGCAAACCAAAGCAAAGGCAATAGCAAAAAACTTGATAGCTCCTTTATTTTGCATTTGAAATTAGATGTTTATAATTTTACTTTCATTTTACGAGGGTGCAAAAATAGAATAATATTTCATACTTAACAATATCGTTTATGGCCATAGCAGTTGATTTTTCAAAAATAGCGATTTCCTCCGAACTGTTTTATGCTATAAATATTCCCAAAGTTAACGTATTTAATTATCCTTAAGATTTGTCATCCTTATTTTCAATACCTTAGCCACTTCCATAAATCCGAATAACCAACTTTCTTACCATAAATCAAGATACCCACACGGTAAATTTTCCCTGCCAAAAAAGTTGTAAACACAAATGTCAACAACAACAACCCGGCGGAAAGTCCCATTTGCCAGTAAGGCACACCAAAAGGAATTCGCATCATCATAATCACCGGTGAGGTAAAGGGAATCATTGACATCCAGAAAGCCAGCGTACCATCAGGCTGGTTTGCAATGACACTTATCATGGCAACGGAAAAAATCAGGGGTATGGAAATGGGCAACATAAACTGCTGCGCATCGGAATCATGGTCTATTGCACCACCTACCGCAGCAAATAACGAAGAATAGAGCAGGTATCCCCCAAGAAAATAGAAAATGAAACCGGGTATCATCACTTTAAAGTCTATGGAAGAAAGTAATCCGGAAATCTGTGTTACTGCCAGACTGCCGGTGTTCCCTGAAACAGCACCGGTTTGCCCCGAAGCAGTAGCCTGCTCCGTCAGCGCTTTCACCCCGTTGGCCACTTCGCTGTTAAAGATACCCGACTGAAAAACGCCTACAAACGCCAAAGTGAGCACAATCCATAGTAAAAACTGGGTTAGCCCCACCAGCCCGACGCCGATAATTTTGCCCATCATAAGCTGAAAAGGCTTCACCGACGAAATAATGACCTCCACAATGCGGCTTTGTTTTTCTTCCATAACCCCACGCATAACCTGGGCACCATACATGAAAACAAACATATAAATCAATATACCGGAGAAAATGGCAAGTCCCATTTCCACATCGGTATTACTCTTTTTTTCCGCACCCTCTTTTGATACTTTAATGGTTATCAAATTGATATGGGCTTTCACAGACTTTATCACATTGGGATCAATACCATTGGCCAGCAGCTTTTTATCCTCCACAACCTGTTTCATAACCGTTTTGATATAGGTTCGGACAAAAAGACCGGGTTGCTTCAGGGAAAGCAGTTCCGCATTTTCGGGCAGGTTCAGCTTGGGCAAGGGGATGTAAAGTAACATATCGCCTTTGGCCAGGGCTTCAGCTTTGGCCTGCTGCACATTATTATTCACATAATAAAACTGGACATCTCCCTGATTATGAAACTTTTGATAAAACCACCCTGTTTCATCCAAAACAGCTACTTTTATCTTCGAGGTGCCCACTTTCGACAAATACACCGGTAGAAGAATCAATGCAGCAAGAAGTATGGGGCCAAGAATCGTCATTACGACAAACGACTTTTTACGGATGCGCGTCAGATATTCCCGCCGAATAATCAGTAATATTTTTTCCATGTTTTGTGTGGATAATAATAGATGCAAATATCTGAAAATTATTGCTCCGAAATTCGGAGTTGAATTTTGAATTTAGAATTGGAGATACTCCCGTCTCCCGACTTCCGACTCCCATCTCCCGACTTCCGACTTCCGACTTCCGACTCCCGTCTCCCGTCTTCGGTCTCCCGACTTCCGACTTCCGTCTCCCAAAATCCGGCATTCATCCCATTATTAAATTTTTATTGAATCTTAGAATCACTTTTCAAACGGTTTGGTTAACTTTGCGAAAATTTAAAAACTTTATGGAGAAAGTAGAAGAACGGTTTATTCGCTATGCTAAAATTGATACACAGTCGGATCCCGAAAATGAACAATGTCCCAGCACGAAAAAACAATGGAAACTGGCTAAACTTCTTGCTGAAGAACTTAAAAATTTAAGTTTCACGGATGTAACCCTCGACGAGCATGCTTACGTTATGGCCACTCTGCCCGCCAATACAAAAAAAGATGTCCCCACCATTGGCTTTATTGCGCACATGGACACAGCACCCGATTTTGTATCCGAAAATGTAAATCCCCGGCAGCATAAAAATTATGATGGCGGCGACCTTATATTAAATAAGGAGCAGAATATTGTCATGTCTCCTTCCGTTTTCAGGGAATTACCAGATTATAAGGGGCAAGCACTCATTACCGCCGACGGCACCACACTTCTCGGTGCTGATGACAAAGCCGGTGTGGCAGAAATAATTGCGGGCATGGAGTACCTTATGGAACATCCGGAAATTAAACACGGAAAAATACGAATTGCTTTTAATCCCGACGAAGAAGTTGGCCGGGGCGCTCACCTGTTTGATGTGGAAAAATTCGGTGCTCAATGGGCCTACACAATGGATGGCGGACAGAAGGGAGAACTGGAGTATGAAAATTTCAACGCTGCCGGAGCAAAAGTTACCATTAGAGGCGTAAGTGTCCACCCCGGTACAGCCTACCACCAGATGATTAACGCCATACTTATAGCCAATAAATTTATTGCTTCGCTACCCGTCAATGAAATACCTGAAAAAACCCAGGGCTACGAAGGCTTCTACCATTTGTATCAAATGAAAGGGAATGTAGAGAAAACAGAATTACAATATATTATCCGTGATCACGACCGAAAATCTTTTGAAGATAAAAAAGAACTCTTTCTACAAGTGGCAAAGGCCGTGAACAATGGCTCAAAGAAACAACTTGTAACCGTTGAAATGGAAGATCAGTATTACAACATGCGCGAAAAAATTGAGGCACAAATGCATGTTATTGAGATTGCCAAAGAAGCTATGGAAGCTTTGGGTATCAAACCTATTATCAAAGCTATCAGAGGCGGTACCGATGGCGCCCAGCTGTCATTCAAAGGTCTTCCCTGTCCTAACCTGTTCACCGGCGGCCACAATTATCACGGTCGGTTTGAATACATCCCGGTTGAGTCGATGTACAAAGCAGTGGATGTAATCGTGAAAATTGCTGAGCTTACGGCGAAAAAGTACTCTTGAGCTTTTGCCGGGAAATTCGTAGTAAAACCTTCTTTATTTTATGAACAGCAATTTTTTTTATGACCCCGATATTGCGCCGCCGGTTTTTCAGCTATCAGCCGGGGAGTCGAAACACATCGTCAAAGTACTGCGAATGAAGGCAGGCGATAATATTCTGTTTACCAATGGCAAAGGGATGTTGTACCATTGCCGTATTGCCGAGGCCAATCCGAAAAGCTGCTTTGTGGAAGTACTCAGAGAAGAAAAAGGAAATGACCGGCGCAAGTTCTATTTACAAATGGCCGTGGCTCCGACTAAAAATATCAGCCGTTTTGAATGGTTTTTAGAAAAAGCCACGGAAATCGGCGTTGACAGGATAACACCCTTCTTCAGTGAACATTCTGAACGGAAATCGCTAAAATCCGACCGACTCAACCACGTGATTACGGCGGCCATGAAGCAGTCGCTCAAAACATTCTATCCGGTTTTAGATGAGGCTGTCCGGTTTGAGAAGCTCATCTATCAGCCTATTGAAGGCCAGAAATTCATAGCCTATATCGACAAAGAGGTAACCACAGAGCTTTCCAAAGCTTACCATCGCGGCAGCAATGCACTGATATTGATTGGCCCCGAAGGTGGCTTTAGTCCGGTAGAAGTAGAAAAAGCCAAAGCCAACGGGTTTATGCCTGTGAGGCTGGGGCCATCGCGTTTGCGCACAGAGACTGCTGCCGTGGTTGCCTGCCACACCATCAACCTGCTAAATTACTGACCAACCCTTCAAAAAACAAAGTAGCACGATGCCTTTGCGACAGGATACAGCGAGGCCGGGCTGTGACAAACAAAAACAGGCAGCAAACCGGACAGGAAAGTACTTCCGGAAGGAAAAACAGATATTTCAACAGCAGTGTATCCTATGGATTTTCCTGATAATATTGTAAACTTTACTTAGTTTTGTATCTTTGCCAGCAACAAAAATCAGAAAGAAATGGTGGCAATGGATTTCGAAGATATAAGACCTTACAACGAAGAAGATGCACAACAGGCTATTCAGCGTGTTGTAAAACAACATGAGTTTTACAGTATCCTCTCTTTTGTCTTTGGCAAAGACAAAGTGAAAGAGATGACTGTCCGTGCCACCGGATCAAAAACCATCAATGAGTTTCAGCGTAATTTCATGCGACCACTTGTTTGGAAAATTTTAAAAAACACTGCCAAAAACCTGAGTGTTTCCGGTTTCAATGCAATGCATCCTGAGACACCGCACATCCTGATAGGCAACCATCGCGATATTACACTGGACTCTTCTATTCTGGCAACACTGTTGCAAGATTATAATATTTCGATAGCCATCACATGGGGGGACAACCTGATGGTTTCTCCATTTGTGACCGATCTTGGTAAAATCAACCGGACAATTACCGTTTTTAGAGGGGGGTCGCCACGCGAGATACTCCTTAACTCAAAGCGGCTTTCCATTTACATCCGCAAACTTATGACTGAAGAAAGACTGTCCGTTTGGATTGCCCAACGAAAAGGACGTTCCAAAAACGGCGATGACAGTACAGACCCTAGTGTGCTGAAGATGCTTACTCTTTCCGGAGAAGGGCATCTGAGCGAGAAGGTAAGGAGCCTGAACATCAGGCCTGTATGTATTTCTTATGAATGGGAACCCTGTGATATTCAAAAAGTGAAGGAGTGCTATATCTCCTCCAAAGAAAATTATATAAAAAGTAAAGACGAAGATCTCAATAGTATTCTTGGTGGTGTAATGGGGCAAAAAGGCCACCTGCATTATGCCATTGGAAAGACCATGAATGAAGAAATGGAAAGCCTCAGTCCCGATATGCGCAACAATGAACGTCTTCAGCGGTTGGCCGGGATGATCGATGTGGAGATTTTTAAAAATTTCCGGCTATGGCCAAATAACTTTCTGGCCTGGGACAGGCTGAACCACAGCAGCAGGTTCAGTGTGCAATATGGATCGGATACCGAACAGGCATTCGACAAACATATTGCAAAAATGCTGGGGAAATTAGAATCACTTCACGGCAATGAAGAGGAAATTATCAGGCTGTTTCTTTCACTTTACGCACAACCTTTACAGAATAAACTTATACATGATTTACCTGTAAATTCGCCGATGTAAACATTTGGTTCAGGTTGCTTCGAGAAAGAAGCTTTTCGCTCTCTCGCTTTTTCGCCCATTCGCAATTTCGCACTCTCTCTTTTTCGCAATTTCGCCCCATCGCAATTTCGCCCTCTCGCTCTTTCGATTTATTTCTTCTTAGCCCTGATCATCGCTTCCAGCATATCCCACATAGGCTGAGGAATACTTTCCAGCATGTTAAACTCACCGGCACCCTGAAGCCATTCACCACCATCGATAGTCACAACTTCACCATTGACATAAGCGGAAAAATCCGACATAAGGTAAGCGGCAAGATTAGCCAGCTCTTGATGTTCGCCGACACGTTTCAGCGGTACTTTTTTCCGAATGTCAAACTTTTCCTTTAAGTCGCCCGGAAGTAAGCGATCCCATGCGCCTTTGGTGGGAAACGGACCCGGGGCGATAGCATTCATACGGATACCGTATTTTGCCCATTCCACTGCCAGCGACCGCGTCATGGCAAGCACACCGGCTTTGGCGGTAGCCGAAGGAACTACGTAAGCGCTTCCGGTAAAAGCATAGGTAGTCACAATATTTAATACGACAGCCTTTTCCTGTTTGGTGTTAATCCAGTGTTTTCCCAGTGCCAGCGTACAATTTTTACTTCCTTTCAGGACAATGTCGATCACCGTATCGAAAGCATTGGCAGACAACCGCTCGGTGGGGCTAATAAAATTACCCGCCGCATTGTTGAGTAGGCCATCCGCTTTACCAAAAGCCTCAAGTGTTGCGGCAAGCATGGCTTCTACCTGATCGTAATGGCGCACATCGCATTTCACAGCGAGTACTTTCCCACCGGTTTCAGCCTCTAATTCACCGGCCGTATTTTTTAACTTATCCAGGTTCCGTGATGTGATTACTACTTTAGCACCAAGCTGCAAAAAGTAACGCGACATAGCTTTGCCCAGTCCGGAGCCCCCGCCAGTAACCACAATCACCTGATCTTTCAATACTTCCGACGTAAACATCGGTGTATTATATACGTTTCCCATCTTTTTCAATTTTTTCATTATATAAAAACCGCTTTATTTTTTTTGTAGCTGTCTTGATAAATTCTTCATTTTGAGGAATGATTCGCTGGATTTTGGAAAAACGGCTCACCCTGTGATTAATATATTCCTTCAAATCTGTAATCAGATCATTGTAAGCATTCTCAACATAATCTGAAAAACCCTCTTTTATTTCCTGGTATTTTTTCTCAATTTCCTCCCTGTCAAAATGAACCAGTGCCACCAGCTTCCCTTTTTGCTCAATCACCAGCGATTCTATCACATGTTTAAAGTTATTGATAACCGATTCTATCTCTTCGGGATAGATATTTTCGCCACCAGGACCGATAATCACATTTTTAGAACGTCCGCGGATATACAGATAGCCATCCTTGTCGAAAATGCCAAGGTCGCCGGTACGAAACCAGCCATCCTCCGTCAAAACCTGAGCAGTCAGTTCGGGTTCTTTATAATAACCTTTCATCACGTTAGGTCCGCGTGCCCATATTTCACCTTCGCCTGTGGTTTCATCAGGATTATGTATTTTTATCTCCACTCCTTGCAATACTTTACCAGCCGACTGCAAACGGGCATCTTTTGTTCCAAAAGCGGTTATAAGCGGAGAGGTCTCTGTCAGGCCGTAGCCCACAGCATAAGGAAATTTTGCTTCGAGCAGGAACTTCTCAACCTGCTCGTTAATTTTGGCACCGCCAATTCCAAAAAATTTCAGTTTGCCTCCAAAAGTTTTGAGCAGTTTTTTACCGGCCATCCTGTTCAATTTTTTTCTGAAAAACGGTTTCCCGTAAAGCTTTTTCATCAGCTTTTTGTCCGTAAAAGCAGGTAAAATTTTAGCACGATAAATTTTTTCTATAATCAGCGGAACCGTCAGCATCATGGTGGGCTTCACTTTTTGAAAAGCCGGTAAAAGCACCGATGGCGATGGAGCCCGCTTCAAATAATAAACACAGGCTCCACTGATAAGCGGCACAATAAAGCCAATGGTATTTTCGTAAGTATGCGACAAAGGCAACACCGAAAGGAAGCGATCCTTATCGGTAATATCCTCAATGGTTTTCCCCTGTACGGCATTGGAAGCAATATTTTTATGTGTCAGCATGACGCCTTTCGACTTTCCTGTGGTTCCCGAAGTATAAATTATGGCAGCGAGGTCATCTTCAGCTACCGGATATTCTTTCCCGGGAACATCATTTTCATGAAAAACAACTTCCGATTCGCCTTCAAAAATCCGGAAATCTTCGATAGCGATTTTGTATTTCAACGAGTGGATATTGGCGGAAGTAATTTTAGACTCCAACCCTTGCGAAACGAAAAGTGCCGAAGCACGTGAATGACGAAGCACATTTTTTATCTCTTCACCCGAAAAGTCGGGTAGCAAAGGAACCACCACCGCTCCCATGGAAACAATGGCAAAATAGGCAATCCCCCAATAGGGCATGTTAGCACTTAGCAACGCTACACGGTCGCCGGGATGTACCTCCAGCTTCTCAAGCATTGCTGAAACAGCTTTGGATTTTGAAAGAAAGTCCTTGTAAGTAATAGGCTCCTCTCCTGCAAAGGCGACGGCAGGCTGTTGGGCATGCTGCTGTGTGGTGGTTTCCAGCAAGGCTGGCAGAGTAAGTGTGGGAAAATCAGGCATAACGCTTATTTTTCTTCAAAAGTAGTGAATTTGTTTAAAAATAACAACCAAAAGCCGTCAGACAGGTTTTTTTAACGATCAGATTTTTAGAGTTCCCGGATAAGCGACTCGAACAGAAGTACCAAATCTTTTTCGGCTATCATAGCATTCTCTATGATGTCATCAATATCGACAGGATGCAGGTTGTCAGGATCACCTTTATCGGTAATAACCGAGATGGCCGCTACTTTCATACCCATGTGGTTAGCCACAAGAACCTCCGGAACAGTGGACATACCCACAGCATCGGCGCCCATAAGCTTTATAAACCGGTATTCGGCGCGGGTTTCTAAACTGGGGCCAATCCAGGCTACGTAAACGCCTTTGTTTATTTCGATACCTTTTTCCGCTGCTATTTTTTCCATGAGGGAAATCAGCCCGGGATCGTAAGGCCGGCTCATATCGGGAAAACGCGGCCCCAGCTCATCCAAATTTTTACCGACAAGCGGGCTACCCGGCAACATGTTGATGTGGTCGTCGATAATCATCAACGAAGCTTTGGGCAAATTTAAATTTATGGCACCGGCGGCGTTGGAGACAAACAAATAATTGATCCCCAACATTTTCATAACACGCACCGGAAAAGTAACCTCCTGAAGCGAATATCCTTCGTAATAATGAAACCGGCCATTCATCACCAGCACCTTTTTACCACCCAGCTCACCGTAAAGCAGTTTTCCTGAGTGAAACTCAACGGTTGACAAAGGGAAATGAGGAATATCCTTATAATCCAGGCTTGTTTCAACCTGCACATCGTTGGTTAGACTTCCCAATCCGGTTCCGAGAATAATACCAATTTCCGGTTTTTCGATTCCCTTACTTTTAAGAAAGTTTACCGCTTCCTTTAATTTCTCCATCATTGTTTTCTGTTTTAGGACGCAAAGCTAAAAAAATCCTGATTTTTGCATACCAGACCTCCAATCCCGCTTACAAATCACGACAAATGAGAATTC
>VAOZ01013107.1_pt1 | contig 15999 bp, 21 predicted proteins | sample 3394041 | NCBI WGS metagenome assembly VAOZ01 (sample SAMN08290431, study PRJNA428436) | hydrothermal vent metagenome | isolation source: Deep-sea hydrothermal vent chimney | place: Indian Ocean: Southwest Indian Ridge
AGATTACCATCACAAGCAATATATAGTAGATTTTTTCATAAATTTAGTTGGATGAAAAACAATGAGGTATTTCCAGAACTTCAAAGAAAGTTTCTACAGCAAAATTACACCCCTAAAATTACACCCCTGTGAGTGAATCTCCACTTTTATGATATACTGCTATCACTAAAAAGTAAAACTGGAGTTAAAAAATGCCTACAAGATTGCGAGTAGATTTAGCAGGGTATCATCATGTTATAAACCGTGGAGTAAATCGTTGTGTGGTTTTTGATAACTCTAACGATAAAGAGATATTTTTACAGATTATAAATAAATCGGCTACTATTCATCAAGTTACTCTGCATGATTATTGTATAATAGACAATCATTATCATCTTCTTATTGAGACACAAAAAGAAAACATCTCAACTTTTATGCGTATCGTCAATGCAAATTATGCAAAGTACTACAACAAAAAGTATAAACGCAGTGGTCACCTCTGGCAAGATAGATATAAATCAAGATACATCACTTCTGAGGATTATCTTTACACTCTTATTCGATACATAGAGAACAATCCCATAGAGGCAGGCATAAGCAAAAAAGTGAGTCAATACCCTTTTACTTTAGCATCACTTATCTTTCGTACAAAAGATACTTACCCTTGTTCTAATGAATCATTGCTGATAAAAGAGTTTGACATCAAAACACTTCATGAGTTTTTAGATACTTCACTCTCAGAAGATGAACTGCAATATCTTCAAAAAAAAGAGAAACATAAGGTTTTAAAAAGCAATGATGGCATAATTGTAAAATGCTCTAAAGAGTTTAAGGAACACTTTGCAGGTGTTGGTACAAAGAGTGAGCGAAACTCTGCTATAATCAATGCTTATCTTGATGGATATTCTCAAGTTGCTATAGCAAAGTATTTAAAAGTCTCGAAGTCTTTGATTTCAAAAGTAATGAAAAATGGAGATTCACTCACAGGGGTGTAATGTTTAATCACACAAAATGGTGAAGCTAAAGCTGTTATACAAGATCCAAAGAGTTATGAAGATATGAAAAATGCTCTTACTATCATGAAGCTTCTTTCATTTGCAGAAGAAGATATTAGAAATGGAAATCTTTATACTGAAGAAGATGTTTTTAACTCTGTTGAAGAACTCCTTAGTAGATGAGTAAAATTTATAAAGTTAAATGGACTTCAAATGTAAAAGAAGACCTTTTAAATATTGTTGATTATATCAAAAAAGATAGTTTAAGTGCTGCAAGAAAAATTTATGGACAAATAAAAGAAAAAGCACAATCTAGCAACTTTTTTCCTTTACGAGGTAAAATAATTCCTGAACTTCTAAAAGAAGGTATAACTATTTATAGAGAACTGATTGCACAACCTTGGAGAATTATGTATAAAATTGAAAATAACACTGTTTATATTATGGCTATTTTTGATTCAAGGCAAAATGTAGAAGAGCTATTATTACAAAAACTATTAAGAGGGCATATGCTAACAAAATAGATAGTCCTAAACGGGTCACCAACCATTTGTCGTATTTCGCTACGCTATATACAATAAATGGCAGGAGTTCCATATCAAAGTATTTTCCAGAAAATCGCAAGTGAATTTTCCGAAATATACATTAATAGAGTTCAGCTTCGCCGCTAAAGAAATGAACTCTTTAAAGGTATACTAAAGTATACTAAGTATATAAAGAAACTAAAAGATACAATTCTTTTATGATAAAATTTAATAATAAAAATTACAACTCCTCATCAGAAATATTTTTTGACGTTTTTAACGATAAATTTGACTTAATGAAAAATATGGGCTCCTGAAACATTCATAAAACTTCGGTATATTGGCAGTAAACGAAGGTTTATTTATAAATGGCTGTAAAAAACTGCAAAAATATGTCCAAACTGTCAATCTAAAAACACTATTTCTAAAGGTTCAAGAAGAGGAGTTAAGAGATATTTTTGTCATGAATGTGATAGTTGGTTTAGTTCAAAAAGAAGGCCAAAAAACCTACAAGAAATCATTTTCAAAAAGTACGTTTATCGTAGATGGGATGCCCCCTGAGGGTACAAATTTTAAAAGATTTTATCACAGAAGTATTCCATGGATCAAGAAGCAAATATTTGAATATGAATCTGTAGAAAAAACTCATAATCCGAGAGAAGTTGTCATCGTTTGTGATGCTACCTTTTATGGGAAGAAAAGAGATAAATTAGGAACCTTAGTCTTTAAAGATATTTTATTTAAAGAAATACTTATTTGGAAGCATGTTCAAAGCGAACTAGTTAAAGATTACAAACAACTACTTCAGAGACTTTTAGACTATGGTTACGTTGCGAAAGCTATTATTATAGATGGCAAAAGAGGCTTGTTCAAGGCTTTTAAAGATTACCCAGTACAAATGTGCCATTTTCACCAAAAGAAAGTTATACAGAGATATATAACAATGCATCCAAGATTAGAAGCAGGTAAAGATCTGCAAAAAATAATGTATAACCTGACATCAACAACTCAAACACTATTTACTAAAAAACTAAATGCACCCCGAGGGCATTTCCTCCCTTCGGTCAGAGCAATGGCATGAAAAGCATAGAGAGTTTCTATCAGAAAAGACAATTAATCCAGATACTTTACAAGAATCATTTACTCATCAAAAATTGGTATCTGCATACAAGAGTTTGAGGGCTCACTTACCCCATCTTTTTACATACAAAAACTATAAAGAATTTAAAATCCATAACACAACAAATGCAATAGATGGTGGAGTATTTTCGCCTATGAAAAAGCTACTTAAAATACACAATGGCTTTACTAAAAGTTTGAAGATAAAAATGGTTGATGATTATCTAGTTACTTATAAGAAAAAATGATTAGCTAGGAGCCCAAAAGTTTCATTAAGTCTTTCTTTTTAATAACATTTTTAGAACCACAATTTATACAGCTTTTAGTGTTTTTTTACAGTCATTTGTAAATAAATCCCTTTTAAGCCCCATATTGCCGAGTTAAACTTAAAGTTTTAAGCACCCGTTTTTTTCATTAAGTCAAAATTAACTATACTAAAATCATAAAAATAGTATAATAGCTTCTATATAAAGAGTGATTTATGGGCATATACAAACAAGGTCTAAACAAAAAACGGCAACTAATGTTTTCTCCAAGTTTCTTTTACGTTTTCATTCTTAATTGAAAATGAAATATCTTTATCGATACTTCTTATGTGTAAGTCTAGTTGCGGAAATGGGATTTCAACATTATATTTATAACATGCATTATAAATCAAAATTAAAAATCTTGATTTTGTTCGTTTTGGATGTCTAATCTCATCTCCTTGAATCCAAACAAATAAAGAATAATTTACACTGCTATCGCCTAAGCTAGTCATAACAACTCTTGTAAACCTTGCTGCTGTTATAACAATATCACTAAATCCACTCTCTTCAACAGCATCTAAAATAATCTTTATAATAAAATCTGGCTTTGTGCCGTAATTTACATCAAATGGAATTTCAAATCGCCTAATATTATCATTCATAGTCCAATTTATGACATTATTTTGTATAAAAGTTTGATTTGGTACAATCAGGTCAATATTATCATTTGTGCTGATTGTAGTTGAGCGCATCCTTATATCTAAAACCTTACCATGTGTACCATCTGCTAATTGTACATAATCATTAACTTTAATACTTTTTTCAAACATCAAAATAATACCTGAAACAAAATTTGATACAATGTTTTGTAGCCCAAAACCAACGCCAACAGATAAGGCACCAGCAACCAAAGCAAGCGATGAAAGATTTATGCCCAATATATTTAAAGTAATAAAAAAGACCGATACTATAATAAAATAATACCCTAAATTTGCCACAAGCGTGCGTGAATAGATGCTAATATTATATTTATGAACGACTAAATGTTTAATTTTTCGTTTATAAATGCCTCCTATAAAAATTCCAAGAAAAAAGATGAAAATCGATACTACTAATTTAAAAAAACTTATCTGTGTATCATTAAGAATAAATATTGGTTTAGTCACAATATGCCATAAATATGCAAGACTAAATCTTGTTTTTTTTACTATAAAATTTGTACTATTTTTAATATGATTTTTTTGATAGTTAGAATTATGAAGTGATATGTTTTTGTCAACTACTATATCGGTATAATTATTAGATATAATATTTGTATTAGTGGCTAAAAAACCAAATAATAGCACAAGGGCGAACCTTGCAATTCTTTTTTTCATGTCTATTCCTAAAGTTTGTTATTATAGCCACTCTTTAGCAATATTTTTCAATTCCTCTGGGTTTTCAGAAGCAAAAAACTCTAATTTTAGCTGATTATATTTTTTTGTAAATTCAAATGTCTGTTTTAAATAAGCAACAATAGCATCACCTGAATGTATAAACAGCGTATTTTTTGCGAAATAATTTTGCAAAGCATCTAAGATAAATGGAAAATGTGTACATCCTAGTATCACAACATCAGGAGTTGCTATATCTTCGAAATAATATCTAAACATGGCATCTAAAATCTCGCCTTTATAAATTTTCTCTTCGACCATTGGCACAAATAGACTAGTTGCTTTTACTAAAAAGTTTGTAAAACCAAAGGAGATCAATGCTTTTTCATAGGCTTGAGATTTAATAGTTGCTTTTGTACCTAATACTAAAATACTAGTATCTTTGCATGTAAGCATATTTGATGCTGCTAACGCACCAGACTCTATCACACCTATAACTGGGCATGTAGCAGCATCACGCATCTCCGCAAGCGCATAAGCACTAACAGTATTACAAGCTACTACAATTAAATCTAAATCAAAATTTTTAAAAAACTCTACTGCTTCAATAGCATAACGTATAATTGTATTTTTATCTTTTATGCCATAAGGAACTCTAGCGGTATCGCCAAAATAGATAATCTCTTGAAACAATTTAGCATTTATTAAAGATTTTACAACACTAAGTCCGCCAATTCCACTATCAAACACACCTATTTTCATGTTATTTACTGATTGTTCATGCTTTCTAAAAATTCTTCATTAGTTTTACTTTTTTGCATAGTGGTATATAAAAATTTTAAAGCCTCTATTTCATCATCTTGTTTATGTAGCATTGAGCGTAGAATAAATATTTTTTGAAGAATATCAGGTGAGAGCAATAACTCCTCTTTGCGAGTTCCTGATTTTAAGATATTAATAGCAGGATAGATGCGTCTATCTGAAATTTTACGACTCAATATCAACTCCGAGTTTCCTGTACCTTTAAACTCTTCAAAAATCACTTCATCCATCTTGGAACCAGTTTCTACTAAAGCTGTCGCGATAATCGTTAAGCTACCACCATTTTCAATATTTCTAGCTGCTCCAAAAAAACGTTTTGGTTTATGAAGTGCGTTTGCATCTACTCCACCTGAGAGTACTTTACCGCTTGATGGTGTTACGGTATTGTACGCACGAGCAAGACGTGTAATTGAATCAAGCAGTATGACAACATCTCGACCAAGTTCAACTCTACGTTTAGCACGTTCTATCACCATTTCTGCGATTTTAACATGATTTTTAGCTGGCATATCAAAAGTTGAACTATACACCTCGCCCTTGACGCTACGTTCCATATCTGTTACCTCTTCAGGTCTCTCATCAACTAATAAAACCATCAAATCCATATCTGCATTATTATGCGTAATTCCATTTGCGATCTCTTTTAAAAGCTCTGTTTTACCAGTTCTAGGAGGTGCAACCACCAAGCCTCTTTGTCCTTTGCCAATTGGGGCAAAAAGATCCATCATTCGTCCTGTTAGTTTGTCGGCTTTGTATTCTAATTTTATTTGGTCTGTTGCATAAAGTGGAGTAAGATTTTCAAATAATGGACGCTTTTTACTCTCTTCTGGAGGAAGATAGTTAATCGCCTCTATCTTTAAAAGAGCGTAATATCGTTCTTGTTCTTTAGGAGGTCTTACCTGACCTGTTACAGTATCACCATTACGTAAGGCAAAACGACGTATTTGTGTATTTGATACATAAGCGTCATGCACACTATCACCAAAATCTGTATCTATTGTACGTAAAAATCCATATCCATCAGGCATGATTTCTAAAACACCAGTAAAAAGAATATATCCGCCTTGTGCTACTTGTGCCTTTAAAATTTCAAAAATGATATCTTGACGCTTTAATTCATTTGGATTTTCAACTTTTAATTCATTTGCGATATCTACTAAAGAAACGGTTGATTTTACTCTAAGATCCTCAATTTTATGACCTTTTACTGGTGTGTGTGTACGACTTTTTGCATATTTTCTGTTGTGATTTATTGTTTGCTCAGCCATTGGGCTACTTACCTTATAAATTATGATTTTTGATAAAAAGAGTAATAAAAAATGAAAAGACTAACTTATTTGCAATTTTACCCTCATTTATACGCTTATGTCAAGTTTTATGATACTGAACTAAAAATAAACTTGTTAATTCCATCAACATATTCATATGCTAGCACCTGATTATGTGCTAGCAAAATAGAATCAACTAAGTATAAGCCAAGTCCAAAACTATCTTTTGATGAAGAATCTTTAGTAAATGGTTCTATATAATGTTTCAGTGGTTGTTTTAACCTTTCACCCTTACTTTCAAAATATAGTTCATAATCTATCATAGTTATCGTTACATGATGATCTGGTGAATATTTCATGGCATTATCTATCATATTTTTAATTGCAACAACGTAAAGTTTATAGTTTGCATCTATTTTAATATCGGTTGTTATATTGTTAGTTACTTGATTTGACTCTAGCATAGCTAAATCAATCGCACCATCTATCATATCTATCAAACGATATTTTGAAAAATTATCTTTACATGTAAGTGATGTAACTTGCTCAATCATAGCAAATTCATTAACTAGTATCTCAAGTTTCTTAAAAATAGAGCTAAATCTATCGCGCTGTTTTTGTGAATCTAGCATCTGAGTTGCAATAGTGCCTTTTGTAATTGGTGTTTTTAATTCATGCATGACGTTTCTTAAAAAGAGCGTTCTAGCTTCTAAAATAGAATTAATTTTAATTCTTGCAGTTTCAAGCTCATTTGCAATAGTTGCTACTTCGTCGTACCCACTAACTTTAAACGAAACATTTAAGTTTCCTTTTCCAAATAAAACAATATGCTTAAATAGCCTCCTAAGTGGTCGCAGACGCTGTAAGATAAGTAAAAAGGAGATCATAATTACAAACACTATGCTTAAATACACCGTAAAAAGATTCCAAGGATAGTATGGTTTTAGTGAATTATCTTTCATAAGCAGGGCATCCGTATTTGAAGTTAAATAAAAATAGATAGTATTTTTATATCTAAGCATCTCAATATCTATACTTGCTATTATATTTTGTCGGTAAATTTTATTATAACGAATTATAAAAGTACTTTTTTCACTTCGTTGCCCTCTATCTCTTAATATTTTTGCATCTTGTAAAATTTTTTGATTTATAGAAGCATCATGAAGAATAACTATATTATATAGTGCTAAATTAGCTTCTAGCATAGCTAATGAATCGCTATTTTGTTGATATTCATGATAGAGTTGAGTAATAATCGAATGTTTTTGAAAGATATTGTTAATGTAACGAGTATGACTTAAGGTATTGTATCTATAAAAAATATAACTTACACTAATTAACGTAACACTAAAAGCAAATAAAACTGTTAAAAGTACAGCATGGCGTCTCATTTTAACAATTTATAGCCAACACCACGTATTGATTCTATTAATGTTTTATCGCCAAGCTTACTTCTAATGCGACCCATCATGACATCTATGCTTTTATTTGAAGAATCTTCATTAATGGCTTGTACGTTATGTATTAAATCCTCACGAGATACAACATTGCCCTGTTTGTTTATCATGTGAGCCAATATTCCAAATTCTGCATTTGTTAGTTCTAATACTCGACCTTTATAACTTATTTGTCTTGAATCATAATCACATCTATAATTACTTTTTGATTCTTTTTTTTCAATAGTTTTCATCTCATATCTACGTAAAACAGAATGAATTCTAGCCTCTAGCTCTCTTGGGTCATATGGCTTTGGAAGATAATCATCTGCACCCAATTCAAGAGCTGTTATTTTATCTGTCACATCACTTCTTGCAGAAGATATAATAATAGGAATATCTTGACGCTCTCTAATTGCCTCACAAACTTCCAATCCATCCATGCCAGGCAGAGTTAAATCAAGAATAACTAAATCAAACCGCTCAAGCTTTAAAATACTAACTGCTTTAAACGGATCATCTTCTGTGATTACTTTAAAATCAAACTGCTCAAGATATTCAGTTAATATCTCCGCTAATTCTAAATCATCTTCTATCATAAGTATTTTATTCATAAATGTATTTTAACGTATTTTCTATTAATAATTATCCAATAGTGTATCTAGATACTTAATCTCAGAGGAATAAAATACGCAATTATTTTCTTAAAGTCGCAATTAATCGTTTTGGATTCGTACATAATGATAAAGCATCTGTAATATTTTTACAAACAATATCTGACGCAAATAAAGCATCTTTTGCACATCCTTCATCTCCAATAATTGAAATGCCAATACCACTACGAAGCAACATTAACCTATCATTATTTCCATTACCGATAGCTATGCATTCATTGGCGTCTAAAGATATTATGTAATCTTTTTTTTCTTTAGTATGATTATCACTTGTTAAAATTTTAATTTTTATATCATACTTTTTTAATTGCTCAAGCACGCTACCAAAAGTATCTGATGTGATTACATGTAATTGATACAGTTTTTCTATTTTACTTAACAAATGACTAATATTAGGCAACAAAATACCATCAGTTGCTAATGTCCCATTAAAATCGCAAACAATATGTTTGATAGTTAAATCCTTAAAATCTGGTATCTTAATCATCATAAGCCTTTTTTATAGATATCCTTAACAGTATATCTATAATTTAAAAATATCAGCTATTTATCAACCTAGTTATTATAAAATTACCAAAATCCTTTAATAAAGAGTAGCTATGCAACAAAAAAAGATATTATTAATCTGCTTATTAACAATAACCTCAATATTCGCTAATTCAACAGTAAGTTTGATACATGCAACACAAAAAAATGATTTTAAAAAAATATCACAACTTTTGTCAAATGGTATAAATATTAATGCAAAAAATCGATATCAAGATACGGCTTTAAATATTATAGCTTCTAGTGGGAATTTTAAAATGATTAAATTTTTAATTTCAAAAGGTGCTGATATACACAGCAAAGATATTTTTGGCAATAGTGTACTTTATAATGCGGCTTCTTTGGATAATTTACAAATTATCAAATATTTAATCGCGCATGGTGCTAATGTACATGCAAAGGATAACGAAGGCTCAACCCCGCTTTTTAATGCTGCTTATAGTGGTAATTTAGATATCGTAAAATATTTAATCGCGCATGGTGCTAATATCCACATTAAAGACAATGATGGTGACACACCACTAGTTTGGGCATCTTCTAATGGAAAATTAAATGTAATAAAATTTTTAATAGCAAAAGGTGCGAAAGTAAATATACAAAATATCTATACAGGCACCCCTTTGCAGTTGGCCATTTCAAATAGCCATTTACAAATTGCAGCTTTTTTAAAAGCTCATGGTGCAAAACAATAGGATAAAATCATGAAAAATCTACCATTTTTATCAAAAATTATTATTTTGGTAATATCAAGTGCAATCATGGCGTTAGCTGATATAAATTCTCAGTTAATTCTTGCTGCTAAAGATGGCAATATGCCAAAAGTAATAAAACTACTCAAAGAGGGTGCAAATGTAAATACTAAGAATAGTAGCGGTAAAACGCCACTAAATAGCGCAGCATTTTATGGTCATTTAAAGATAGTAAAGTATCTAATATCAAAGGGTGCTGTAATTTATGACGAAAGTCATGGACACAAAGTTCCGCCAAATTGGGCTAGTTTTTAGTTAAAACTTGTAAAATTCATTCTATAACTAATAATATTGTATAAAAACCTATTTTTTTTATCTCTTTTCCTAAAATCTTTATTTTTTTAAGTGGGTTTCTTTTGGATAGGTATTTAAGTGGTGCGCCCGACAGGAGTCGAACCTGTGACCTCTGGTACCGCAAACCAGTGCTCTATCCAGCTGAGCTACGAGCGCATATTGTTTTTAAGCGGATGAGATTGTATCTAAAAAAAACTTATGATACTCTTTACTAATCAAAATTATCTAAAATTTTCGTAATTTTTTCTTTTTGAAGATATAGCTCATATTTTGCTCTAATATAGCCTCTTAAAATTTTTTCAATATTATTATTCCCATCTAAATTCAAATCTTGTGGAGCAGTTTCTCGCAAAAAAACGGCAAAATCATCATCTACTGACAAGTTAAAATGTTTATTATTGATTATTATAGATATTTGCTTTAACATAAACTTTTCAACCCAACAAGGATTCTATCTTATTTACAATATTCTCAATCTCAATATCTTTTTTATTATTTTCATCACTTAATTTTTGTATCTCTTGGTCTTTAATTGCACTTTGTGCTTTTAACGCCACAAGTTCTTGTCTTAACATCTGGATTTCATCTTTTTGATAACTGTATGTTGTTATCATGCTCATAACTTTTTGATCTAATTTTTCTAATAATGTCAATTCTTCCACAAGTTAGCCTATTTTTAAAATCTGTAAGACATCATTTTAGCATATAAAAAATCAAAAATAGCTTTTTATACTAATCTCCTCTTACTTAAATAAAAGATAAGTCATCACTTGCTTCGTTAGAGTATTTTGAAGCTACTAGTATTTCCTGCTGATTTTCGCCTTGTACTATACATGAAATATAGTCGTTTAACTATGTAGTTTTTAGCGGGGAATTGGTATTAGCAGCGAGAGTAAAACTACAAACAACACTAAAGGAGTGATTAATAAACCAAATTTACTATACTTTAAAAAACTAATTTTAATACCTTTTTTTGAGAGTACATGTAGCCATAAAAGCGTGGCAAGTGAGCCAAATGGCGTCATTTTTGGTCCGAGATTACATCCTATGATATTTGCATAAATCAAAGCTTGATTATGTACATTTGCAAGTGAAATATCCATAATCATGACTGTTGGCATATTGTTCATAATTGCACTTAAAAATGCTGAAATAAATCCTGTACTCATAATCGCTATAAAGTTACCCTGTTTATCTAAATAATTTAAAACAGTTGTTAACAGATCTGTTAATCCAGCATTTTTTAAACCATACACTACAATATACAAACCTATACTAAACCATACAATTTGCCAAGGAGCTGTTTTAATGATTTTCCAAGCATCAACATTTTTTGTATAATTTGCAATTGCTAAAAATGTAAGTCCTCCACCTAATGCAAACACGCTAATTGGTAAATGATAATAATCTCCCACAAAATAGCCAGAAAATAAAATAGCTAAAAACAACCAACTAAAATTAAAAAGTGCCTTGCTTTTTAAAACATCTTCTTCATGTTTTAATAATGAAATATTCACCCTCTTTGGAATATCATGTCTTAAAAAAAGCCAAAGAAAACCAATAGAGACGACTATGCTTACAAGATATGGAATGAACATGTGCGTTAAATATTTAGTAAATCCAATATCAAAATATTTAACGGTTACAATATTTGTTAAATTTGAAAAAACAAACGGTAAAGAAGTACTATCACTTATAAAGCCTCCAGCTAATAAAAATGCGACAATACTTTTGGTATTTAATTTTAAGAGTTTCATTTTAGAAAGTAGTATTGGAGTAAGGATTAAAGCTGCTCCATCATTTGCAAACATGGCTGCTACAAAACTACCAAGCAAAAGTGAATAAACAAACATCAATCTTCCATTACCGTGACTAAATTTTGCCATTTTAATAGCGCACCATTCAAAAAAACCTATCTCATCAAGTACCATGGATAAAATAATTATACCAATAAATGATAAAGTTGCATCCCAAACAATACCAGTTACAATAAAGATATCATGAATATTAACAACACCAAAAAAGAGTGCAACAATTGCTCCAACAACAGCACTCGTTCCAATCTGCAATCCACGAGGTTGCCAAACAATAAAAAGCAATGTAATAAAAAATATTAAACCAGCAGTGAGCATTTGTGAACTTCTTTTTTACGAAGTATAGCATAATTAAATGTATATATCAAGATATATTGATATATTATTAGAAATAAAACAATCTTATTATAAAATCATTACATGTAAAAAGAATAAAAAAAGTGAGAGCTTAAGTGGCTTTAAGCCACTTAAGTAGAATTTATAAAGGTGTTACGTTCTCTGCTTGAGGACCTTTTTCACCTTCACCAACTTCAAAAGTTACCTTTTGACCATCATCTAGTGAAACACGACCATATCCAGGGTTGTTGATTTGACGAAAATGTACAAAAACATCTTTGCCTCCATTTTCCTGCTCAATAAAACCATAACCTTTTTCACTATTAAACCATTTAACTGTTCCGTTAATTAACTCTGCCATTATAATACCTTATTTTTTTTGAAAATCTAATTATGAAACTCACTATGGGTGTAATCGTACTGTTAATGACAATATAAAACAAGCCAAAGATGAAATTCGAACCATCTTTCATTAAGGGCATTATAGCTTAAATATAAACAAATAACAAGTAAAATTACTCCAACATTTGCAAAAAATACTATTTAGGCAATTTTATTATGATGTTACAAGGTCAAAACGGTCAAGATTCATGACTTTATTCCACGCTGTTACAAAATCATGTAAAAATTTCTCTTGTGCATTATCATATGCATACACTTCTGCTAAGGCTCTAAGTTCTGAGTTTGAACCAAAAATCAAATCCACGCGAGTTCCCATCCACTTAAGTTCACCAGTCCCACGGTCGCGACCTTCAAATAAAGCGTCATCCTTTGGACTTACTGTCCATGTCGTACCCATATCAAGTAGATTTATAAAAAAATCATTACTCAACATATCTACTTTTTTTGTAAAATTATTATTTAAAACTCTCATTCCACCCACTAAAACTGTCATCTCAGGTGCAGTTAATGTTAGTAATTGTGATTGATTAAGCAATAGCTCTTCTTGAGATACAGAATATTTTGCTTTTTGGTAATTTCGAAAACCATCTGATATGGGTTGAAGTACTGCAAATGATTTTATATCTGTTTGTTCTTGTGAAGCATCCGTTCGTCCTGCTGTAAATGGAACTTGTATATTATGTCCAGCATTTTTTATAGCCTTTTGTATTGCAACACAACCACCTAATATTATAATATCTGCTAATGAAACATATTTATTGTTTGATTGCATGTCATTAAATTCTTTTTGAATATTTTTCAATATTTTTAGTATTTTAGTTAGTTTAACTGGCTCATTCACTTCCCAATCTTTTTGCGGAGAAAGAGATATTCTTGCTCCATTTGCCCCACCACGCTTATCAGAACCACGAAAAGTTGAAGCTGACGCCCATGCGGTAGAAACAAGCTCATAGATTGATAACTCTGAGGCTAAAATTTTATCTTTAAGATTGGCAATATCTTTTTTATCAATCAATTCATATGTGACATTAGGAATAGGATCTTGCCATAACAGTTCTTCTTTTGGTACTAATGCACCTAAATAGCGTGAGCGAGGACCCATATCACGGTGTGTCAATTTAAACCATGCCCTAGCAAAAACATTAGCAAACTCTACTGGATTTTCATAAAAACGTTTAGAAATCGGTCCATAAATTGGATCCATCCTGAGTGCAAGATCTGAGGTAAACATGATGGGTGCATGCTGTTTTGATGAATCGTGAGCATCTGGCACTGCATTTGCTGCGGCTGGATCGCTTGGAACCCACTGCCATGCACCAGCAGGACTTTTTACCAAATTCCAATCATATTTGAATAAAGTATCAAAATAACTGTTGTCCCACTTGATTGGAGTTGGAGTCCAAGCTCCTTCTAAACCGCTACTAATTGTATCAATTCCTTTACCACTACCAAAACCGTTTTTCCAACCCAGTCCCTGTTCTTGTATATCAGCACCTTCAGGTTCACGACCTACAAATGCCGCATCACCAGCACCGTGGGTTTTACCAAATGTATGCCCACCTGCAATAAGTGCAACTGTTTCTTCATCGTTCATCCCCATACGTGCAAAAGTTTCGCGAATATCATGTGCTGACGCTAGTGCGTTTGGTTCACCATTTGGACCTTCTGGATTTACATATATTAGTCCCATTTGTACGGCAGCCAAAGGATTTTCAAGCTTTTTGTCATCTGAGTAACGCTTATTACCAAGCCACTCAGTCTCTGCGCCCCAGTAAGTATCTTCTTCAGGTCCCCAAATATCCTCACGTCCACCACCAAAACCAAAAGTTTTAAATCCCATCGATTCAAGAGCACAGGTACCAGCAAAAATCATGAGATCAGCCCATGAAATTTTATTGCCATACTTTTGCTTGATTGGCCATAATAACCGACGAGCTTTGTCAAGATTAACATTATCTGGCCAACTATTAAGAGGTGCAAAGCGTTGATTGCCAGTAGATGCTCCACCTCTACCATCGCTAGCACGATATGTACCTGCGCTATGCCATGCCATGCGGATAAAAAATGGTCCATAATGATCATAATCAGCAGGCCACCAATCTTGTGAATCTTTCATAAGTATAAAAAGATCATTTTTTAAAACCTCTAAGTCAAGCTTTTTAAATTCTTTGGCATAATTAAATTCTTTATCCATTGGATTGGCTAAGGAGCAATTTTGATGTAGAATTTTAAGATTTAATCGATTAGACCACCACTCTTGATTTGATTTACCATTAGCAATATTAAGATTTTCGGATTTATCCATTACTGGACATTTGTTGTCTTCATTCATTTTTATTCCTTATAATATTTTATATTAGATAATAAAAATTATTATCTAATATAAAATATTATAACAATAAACCTTAAAGTACACTCATTTTTCCTAAAACATTGACCAGAAGGGTGCCAGATTCATGCTTAATTGGCTATAAACTTTAGCCTTTTGCTTCAATCAGATAGATCCGACAATCTTCTTAAGTACCTAATATTATTCTTTCTCAAGTATATGTAGATATTTACAAGTTATATCTGATTTATAATTTCTATTTTCAGTTTTATCTGCTTTAAATCTTTGATATTTCTTTGTAATTAAACTATATTCTCCATATTTTTTCATAATTATTTCAATATCAGATTTACTCAGTAACCTCTCATTATTTTAACTTAAAAAAATATATTTAAATTTTGCATTTTTTATTAAATCTTCAAAACTATTATGTACTTCATCTTTTTGACAATAATGCGAACGATTATATTCTCTAAGTCCAGTTTTACCTTTTGGTGTAAAACTATCATATTTAGTAATTGTATTTAGCAGGTGATAGTTAGAGCTATATTGTTTTTGGTTATATGGTGGGTCTAAATATAAAATATCTCCTCTTTCTTGTCCTCTCATGTCTTTGAGCACCTATACGCTCTGCAAATTCCATTTCCAGTAACGGTATTAAGAAACTTCTCTCCTATACGTCTAAAGTCCTCTTGCTTATCTCGAAGTAGTAATGCACCAAACTCGTTCATATCAAACTCTATCTTGTCTAAATCAATCTTCATCTATCATTTCCTTTTTTAAAAATAATAGCTGATTATTGACTTTACAGAAAATTTATTACACTACCCGAAAATTTACAACCAGTGTATTTGAATTTAGAAAATACCTCTTACTTAAACGAATATAAGTTGACGGTTTTTAGACCAAGGTGTCCGAATCATTTCCGTCATCGCTGTCCGAATGAAACCATCATAGGTGTCCGATTTACTCCGTTTTTTGCAGGGTGAAAAATATCCAAATATTACAGCATCTTGGCAAACGCACTAGGCTAAATTATCTACTTTTTTCAAATATCCAGATTCAGCAAGAAAGCTAATTTACATCATAAA
>VAOZ01032458.1_pt1 | contig 15996 bp, 8 predicted proteins | sample 3394041 | NCBI WGS metagenome assembly VAOZ01 (sample SAMN08290431, study PRJNA428436) | hydrothermal vent metagenome | isolation source: Deep-sea hydrothermal vent chimney | place: Indian Ocean: Southwest Indian Ridge
CCCGGCTGGGCATCCATAATCCCCTTTTACAATTTTTACGTGTTGTTGAAAATTGTGGGAAAACCGGACTGGTGGCTTATCTGGATTTTTATTCCCATGGCCAATATTGTCATTGGCATTTGGGTTATCAACCTGCTGTCCAAAAGTTTTGGAAAAGATGAGGCCTTTACGCTTGGTCTGATTTTCCTTTCCTTCATTTTCTATCCCATACTGGGTTTTGGCAATGCAGAATATCACGGATCGGCAGGCAAGCCGAAGGTAACCGAAATCAACGTTTAAACACTATTCTTCCGGGGCAATTAGCTTGAAACCAACGCTATGAACGTTCAGTAGCTCCACCTTAGGATCATCTTTCAGAAACTTCCTGAGCTTGGTGATATATACATCCATGGAGCGTGCATTAAAATAGCTGTCGTCGCCCCATATCTTGGATAAAGCAACCGAGCGGTCTAAAACTTCATTCAGATTGTCGCATAGAAGTTTGAGTAAATCAGCTTCTTTGGAAGTAAGCTTATTTTCTTTTTTTCCTATTTTCAGTATTTGGTAATCATAGTTGAAATTGTATTTTCCAAAATTATAAACGGGGTCCAGATGGCTATGTCCTCCCTGATTTGTACGCCGCAAAATAGCCTGAATTCGCAGCAGCAACTCTTCCATACTGAAAGGTTTGGTCAGGTAGTCGTCCCCACCCATTTCAAACCCCTGAATAATATCTTCCTGCATGGTCTTGGCTGTCAAAAACAGCAACGGGATTTTTTTATCTAACTTTCTAATCTCTTTTGCTAATGTAAAACCATCCATCACAGGCATCATGATATCTAAAATGGCAAAATCGAAATTCTCTTTTTTAAATGTTTCCAAAGCAATTTTTCCATTTTCACAAAGTGTGGCTTCAAATCCCTTGGCACCCAAATATGATTTTAAAATATTACCGAGATTTTTGTCATCTTCAGCAAGTAAAATATTAATTTTTTTATCCATGGCTTATTTTATTTTCGTTTGGTAAATATATATGGAAAACGGAACCCTTTTCCAGTTCCGAATCAACAGTAATTTTTCCTTTGTGTTGTTCGACAATCGCTTTTACATAACTCAACCCTAATCCAAAACCTTTGAAGTTATGGATATTACCTGTGTGGACACGGTAAAGTTTGTCGAAGATTTTATTTTGGTTTGCCTTGCTTATGCCGATACCATTATCTTCAATGTCCACCAGAATACCATCCCGCAGATTCCGGGTATTAAGTTTGATAATGGGCGCATTGAGGTTGTATTTTATGGCATTGTCAAGCATGTTTACAAAAACATTGGTCATGTGAACACGATCTGCAAAAATCATGCTGTTTTCCGCATTTTCTGTCAACATGATTTTTCCGCCTTTGGTTTCAGCATTGATTTTTTTTCCGTTTACGGCGTTTTGCAGGATTTCGTGCAGGTCCAGTATCTCTTTGTGCAATTTTAGCCTGCCGCTTTCAATGGTTGCTGAACGTAATATATGTTCAGCCATCGTTCTTAGCCTCTTGTTCTCCTCATCAATCACACTCACATAACTGTTATAGATATGGTCTGACTTTTGAACGTCCTTGTCTCTCAACGCCTCACAAATCAATGAAATGGTGGAAATAGGGGTTTTAAATTCGTGGGTCATATTATTAATAAGGTCACTTTTCATTTCTGAGAGTTTCTTTTGACGGTTGATCACTACGATGCTAAATGAAAACGAACCGATAATGATAAAAAACAGTCCCAGCGAGACGAACAAAAGTTTGTATAGTTTCTTTAGTATAAAAAGGTGCTCCTGTGGAAAATAGATGAGGAACTTTAAAGGAAACTGGACATTATTGCCCAGTGGCGACAGGTTATATACAAAGCTATTGCTGAGTAACTGGGTTGGGTATTTTCCGGTTTTCTGCAAAATCATAGCATTGGTAACAGGTTTGTAAATGCCAAACTCATATTTCGTTTTTATATTTTTCTCTGACAGTGAGTTTCTAATGAGAGAATCAATAAGATTTTTGTGTCCGGAAAAGAAATTAAGGTCATCAGGTTGATGGAATTTTGAAAAAAGTTGCTGGTACTGGTTGCTCAGCATCATCTTTTTTTCCAGTAGCCGGTTCAGGTCGTTGGCGTTGTTAAGCGTTAAAGTTTGTGAAGCAATATCGCGGTTGAGAGAATCAAAAAGGGCAAAAGCATTCAGATTTTTGCGATAGAACTCTTTTGAATTTAAATAATATTCCTGATAGCGTAACTTGTCAATAGTAAAAACCACTCGCTGCATGGCCATATTCACATCCCGGTTAAAGACAGCCTGTCGTACCTGCACCGCATTTCTTATCCAGTAAACCTGAATGGAGAGCAACCCAATGCTTGATAGCGAAACTAAAATAATGATAACTACTGTCAGCCGTTTATTCATAGGACAAAATTAACTCTTCATTTGATTGAAACAGAACCTTTAACAAATATTAACAAGTTTTTTTATTTTTTTACTTGACAATACAAAAAATCGTTGTATATTTGCATCGAACAATAGCAAGGGTAAATTTTCATAATTTTTTTGCTTTGTTTAAAGGGTTTTCATAATTGTTGGTTTTTGAGGGGTAACCGTCCTGGTTACCTCTCTTTTTTTGTATTATTTTAGCCATCTCTTAATTTGTACCATGATAAAACCGGATACCATACTGAAAATTTTTGATGCTGCCCGCATTGAAGAAATTGTAAGCGACTTTGTAACTCTCAGGAAACGTGGTGTTAACTATATTGGTCTTTGCCCTTTTCACAATGAAAAAACGCCTTCATTTACCGTTTCGCCTGCCAAGGGCATTTTTAAATGTTTCGGTTGTGGCAAAGCTGGCAACGCGGTGAAATTTATCATGGAACATGAACATTACTCCTATCCGGAAGCGCTGAAATATGTTGCAAAAAAGTATGGTATTCAGGTGGAAGAAGCTGCACTTACCAGAGAGGAAAAGCTGCAAATGGATGAGCGCGAAGGGCTGTTTGCGCTAAATACATTTATTTCCAATTATTTCCAGGACCGGCTTTCCAACAGTGAAGATGGGAAAGCCATTGGTTTGACCTATTTTAAAGAGCGCGGCTTTCCGGAGTCCATCATAAAAAAATTCCAGCTGGGCTATGCTCCTGCCGAATGGGATGCTTACTCGAAATATGCCATTGCCAACGGATACAGTAGGGATGTTTTGGTGAAAACAGGGCTTTCTATAGATAAAAATAACCGGCTTATGGATCGTTTTCGCGGCCGGGTGATGTTTCCCATTCACAACCTTACCGGAAAGGTGATTGGCTTTGGTGGCCGAATTCTCTCCAAGGAAAAATCTACGGCCAAGTATGTCAATTCCCCCGAGTCCGATATTTATAATAAGAGCAAGAGCCTGTATGGGATCTTCTTTGCACGCAATGCCATTGTAAAGCAGGACAATTGCTATCTTGTGGAAGGTTATACTGATGTTATTTCGCTACATCAGGCTGGAATTGAGAATGTAACGGCTTCTTCAGGCACCTCGCTGACGGTAGATCAGATAAAACTTATCAAAAGGTTCACTCCCAACATTACCATTTTGTATGATGGTGATGCTGCCGGCATCAAAGCCTCTTTCCGTGGCATCGACCTAATCTTATACCAGGGCATGAACGTGAAAATCGTCCTTTTCCCGGAAGGGGAGGACCCTGATTCGTTTGCGCGTAGCCACACAAGCTCCGAACTGGAGGATTTTATTAAAAAGGAAGCCGTTGATTTTATCAGATTTAAAACCCACCTGCTCCTTGACGAAACCCTCGGCGACCCGGCGGCTAAGGTGGCACTTATTAAGGATATTGTCCGAACCATTGCACACATTCCCGAAGTCATAAACCGGACGGTCTACATCCAAGAGTGCAGCGCCATGATGGAGATTCCCGAGCAGACACTTATGAATGAGCTAAACAAACTGCTCAGAGAGAAATACCGGAAAAGTTTGCACCAGCAACCCGAACAGGAGATGGCTGTGGAAACCGGGATTAAGCAAAGGGTTTCGGAACAAATGGATATGAATCCTTTCGATATCAGCGAGCACGAAAAACAGGTGGTGCGACTTATTCTGCTCTATGGTACCGAAAAAATAATTATTCGTGAAATTATTCAGGATGAACTGGGCGTAGATGTGGTAGAAGAACACGAAGAATCTGTGTCACAATATATTCTGCAAAACCTGGAAGATGATGGTATCCGGTTTGAGAATGATATCTATAACCGTATTGTTGATGAAGTGAAGACTTTCTTGAAAAGTGGAAATGTTCCTGATGAGCACTATTTTATTAATCACCCCGATGAGAAACTGGCCTCCGAGGTTGTCAGCCTCATTGCTACGCCGTACGAGTTAAGTGCTAACTGGGGAAAAAACAAAATTTATGTAAAAAAGGAAGAAGATGACCTGTTGAAGACAATTATTACCACCTTGAATCCATTACGTACAAAGCTTATTAGTAGGTATTTAAATGAACTTCGCGAAAAGATGAAAAAGTCAAATGATGAAGCGGAAATTTTCATTCTTCAACAGCAGTTTTTTGAACTAAAAAAGGTCTCCAACGAAATTGATCGTGAGTTAAAACGACCTTTCGATTACTGATTAATTACGCCAATGTAGTCTGAAATTTTTTCCTTTCCTGATTTGTCCTGTGCTTTGTTGTGCCGCGACACAGTTTTATGCCTTGAATGTCTGCCCAAGTTCCTCACCGGTTCCGAAATAATGCCGGAACACATAAAGCAACGGTTGCCAGCGACTGGTGTCGATATAATCAGAATCGGGTACTACAATGTCCTCGTGCGCATGGACTTTTGTTACCCGGATTTCTATTATAGAGAACGTATCCGGACGCTCAGCAGGCCAGTCACCACCAGGCCCATGTGCAGCTACGACCTTCCCCTCAATCTGAATTGGACATTCATCAATTCGTGGTGGCTTAACTGTTTCCGAGGGGATAGGGGTGAAACCACCCTGCTCGAATTTATCTTTCACATATTCATACCCTATTTTGACCTTATACGAAGGTACCGGATTTCGACCGGTGGAGCGTCCAATCTTTTCTACCGAAGGCCACATAGATGCGGCGGGGAAATTGATTACACACTCCATTTCACGCAGTATGTTTTCATGGCACTGGCTGGCGGAAGCAATTCCACAGACGAATCTGTCGAAGAGAGCCCAGGCGGAAGACATCGGTGAAATATTAGCCGTACCGTCCTCATTGCATGTCGTCATCAACACTACCGGGGTTCCGACATAGAGGACAGGTGGACGCACTGTCTTATATTTGATGTGGGATACGGGATTGTCGTTCATTCTAATCATATGCTTGATTTGATTTTTTCGGGCCATTGATGATACAAAATTATGTAGTTATTTAAATATTTAATGTTAAAAAATCACAAAATCAAAAAACTTTTCTATTTTTGCGACAAGGTACTTAATTATTAATTAAAAATTTTTACTATGAAAAAAATTTTCTACTTATTCATGATGCTATTTTTTATAGCAGGATCTGTATTTGCGCAGACGGTTCAGGTTACAGGAACCGTAACGAACGGAGAAGGACAAAGCTTACCCGGGGTTTCCATCCTCATTAAGGGTACTACGCGTGGAACCGTCTCTGACACTCAGGGAAAGTACAATATTGAAGCGAAAAAAGGTGATATTTTGCGGTTTTCATACATAGGGTTTGATACAAAGGAAATTACGGTTGGTAACTCTGCTGTCATCAATGTTGTCATGAAATCAGGCGTTTCTTTAAACGAAGTTGTTGTAACGGGGACAAGGTTTGGTGGCAGAACGGCCCTTGAAACTGCCGTGCCTGTGGACATTATTAATGTAAAAGCCATTAAGACGGTTGTGGCACAAACAAACCTGAACCAGATGCTGAATTATTCGGCGCCTTCGTTTACCTCCAACACCCAGACTATTTCGGATGGAACCGATGAAGTTGACCCTGCCTCTTTGCGCGGGCTTGGTCCTGACCAGGTGTTGGTACTGATTAACGGGAAAAGAAGACATCCTTCGTCTCTGATTAATGTGAACGGTACATTTGGCCGGGGAAATGTGGGAACAGACCTGAACACAATTCCCGTTGGGGCAATCTCAAGTATCCAGATTTTGCGTGACGGTGCTTCTGCACAGTACGGTTCGGATGCTATTGCCGGGGTTATTAATATTATTTTAAAAAAGAACACCAATCAACTTTCTTTTAATGTTACTTCTGGAGCCTATGCTTCCAAAAACTCCAATGCACTTGAAGGTGGTATTGACGGCCCTACAACTGATGTAAGTGCCAATTATGGAATTGGTATTGGGAAAAAAGGCGGATTCATAAATTTTACAGGCGAGTTTTCCTACCGCGATTATTACAACCGTATGGGTACTTACAGAAGTCCCATTTTTGATGGTTATAATGCTATTGAATGGCAGGCTTATAAGAATGGTGCTGACATTTCAAATCTGACTCTGGCTCAGGTTAAACAATATTCTCAGATGACTTCGGCATTCGATCAGTCGCTGAAAAACAACATAAATGCCGCCACATCATTGACAGGTGTTAGGTCACTGCTGACCGATGCCAACGGAAAGCCTCTTGACTTTACCGATGCTGAACTTGCCGAAAGAGGTCTGACGCGACACGACTTCATTATGCAGGTAGGACAATCAGCATTGCGAGGGGGCAAATTCTGGGCCAACATGTCATTACCTTTGGATAATAACGGAACAGTGTTCTATGCTTTTGGAGGTGTCAGCTATCGAAAAGGTGATGCCGGTGGTTTTTACAGGCTTCCTAACCAAAACAGAACTTTCACGGCTATCTATATCAATGGTTTCCTTCCCCATATTCTAACTGATATCAAAGACAAATCGCTTTCCTTTGGTATTAAAGGAAAAGCCAGAGGCTGGGATGTTGATTTCAGCAACACTTTCGGAACCAACAGTATGATGTACACCGTTGATCATTCGCTGAATGCTTCACAACTAAATGCTTCACGTACCAGCTTCAATTCAGGAGGATTTTCGTTTTCACAAAACACGACCAATCTGGATGTTACCAGACGATTTGGTGATATCATGTCCGGGCTGAATATTGCTTATGGCAGTGAGTTCAGAATTGAGAATTATCAGATTGTTGCCGGAGAAGTAGCTTCTTACGCTACCTATGATACTTTGGGACAGGTTATTACTTCGCCTACCCAGGTAGCTCCTGTTGACTTTTTTGGAAGATCCAGACCAGGTGGCGCACAGGTGTTCCCCGGCTTCCGTCCTTCTAACGAGCTGTCGAAATACAGGAACAGTATTGCTTTTTATGCTGATGTGGAAGCTAATTTCTCAAAAAGGTTTATGCTTGATGGAGCCGTTCGGTATGAAAACTACAGTGACTTTGGTTCAACTATCAACGGCAAACTTGCCGGACTTTACAAATTAAGCAAAAGCGTAAATCTCCGTGCCTCTTTAAATACAGGTTTTAGGGCTCCTTCATTACAGCAGATTTATTTTAACTCCACTTCCACACTTTTCAACGATGTGGGTATTCCCGAAGAAGTGGGCCTGTTTGCTAACAACAGTAAAGTTGCCAAGTTGCTTGGTATTCCTAAACTTAAACAAGAATTATCACAAAGTGTGAGTGCTGGTTTTACGGTTAATATTCCTTCGGCATTTATTAAGGTAACTGTTGATGGTTACTTTATTGCCATACAAAACAGAATCGTTTTGACCGGACAGTTTAAGCCTACTACGCCTGACTTGGTACAGTTGTTCCGTATGGCCGGAGCTACCAAAGCTGCATTCTTTTCCAACGCAATTGATACGCATTCACAAGGCGTCGATATTGTTATTGATAATAATCTAAGCTTTGGGAATCATCTCACTTTGAAAAATACTTTGTCGGGAACATTCTCAAAAACTGTCAGGGTTGGCAGCATTCACGCTTCTCCTATTTTGGAAGAATCCGGTCAGATCAACACCTATTTTGACGAAAGAGCTGCCATTTTTCTTGAAAAAGCAGTTCCGCATACAAAAATTAACCTGAGTAACATGTTTACGGCTAAAAACTGGCACTTTTTCCTGAGAAATGTCTATTTTGGTAAAGTCACGGAAGCCAACAATATTGCTGCAAGACAGCAGGTTTTCAGTGCAAAGGTGATTACTGACTTTTCGGTGGGATACAACATCACTAATAGTTTAAGCTTTACCATTGGTGCTAATAATATTTTCGATATTTATCCCGATGAAAACATTGCTGCAAACCAGAGTTCGGGAAGATTTATCTGGTCCAGAAGATCACAGCAGTTCGGTTTTGCCGGCAGGTTTGTCTTTGCCCGCCTGCGTTTCGATCTGTAAATTTATACTAATCTGTTCAAATATTGTTCAAAAACAGCCTTTTTGCATTAGCAGAAAGGTTGTTTTTGTTTTTTTATCTTCGCCATAATTTATCGTAAACACTTATACCTCAGTTTATGCCGATACACTCTTTCTTTTTGGTAATAAAATATAACTATTTATCTTAATATGCATGTATTTTCATACATAAGAATATTTATCTTTACATGCGAAGAATCTAATCAGAGAAGATAAACGCTCCTAACAGAATGCAAAACAACTATTCAAATAACAGCGTTATTCGTAAAAAAGCAGTGCCACTTATTTTACAGCAGCTTCTTGTTGCTTCTCTTCTTGTTAATTGTCAGCAAAATTTCTTTCACGTCAATAATAATTCAAATCAGCGAACCGTGCGGATAGAATAGGCTTTTTACATAATAACGAATCTTATTAAAAGGCTTATGAAATCTTTCGTAAGCCTTTTTTGTTTAACCAAAAAAAAATACAATGAAAAAGAATTGAAGTTATTATCCAACAACAAAATTTGAGGAGGAAAAAATTAGCCTTGACAGAAGTTGACATTGATTTATTTTTCTTCCGTAAGATTTGGTACATAGGACAAAACCTGTGAAGGAAGATCATTTAGAATTGTTGTTCTATGAAACTCATGAGCGTATTATGCTTTCCATGTATTGCACGTAATCAAAATATGGAGAAAAATTGTGGCAGCTATTACGGAGGCTGGGGGGAATCAGTGAAATATGGAGTGGGTTTTCCTGGATTCTCTCGAACAAGCCTTTAGGATTCTTACAAGAGAATCCGGAAATGAAGTTTTATATATATAAAAATCAAGGAATAACTTAAAAACAAGAGAACTTATGGATCATACAATAATTTTAGAAGTATTGGCACAACCTTATAAAGTATTAAGTGAACCTGTCAATACTACTAATATTTTAACCAAAGTAACTTTAAGTGGTAAACCCGGTTAATTCACAAATTGATCTGTTGCGAAGCCAAACTGCTTTGATTAAAGACCATGCTCAATTTCCGATTCTCCAAATAGCTAAGGCTTTTGCTGCAAGTCGAAAATCTGAGCTCACCTTTACTCTTCGTATTTTGACTTCTCAGGACGAAAAGCTTATGAATTAATCAGGTTAAATTCCTGGACACTCCTCAGGGTCTGAAATAAATATGTTTTAAAACAAGTTTATTAAGTACCTCGATGACTCTGCCTCCGGGTAGTTTGTTGAAGTTATTAAAAGTTAAAATAATCAGTTAAAGGTTTTTAAAAAATGATTGAATTTTAATAAACTCATTCCTTTTTTCCTTTGTGCGTTGGGAATGCTGATAATCATTTTTCAAAACCCTATTTGGGCTAATAACCTTTGATAACGTTGATTCAAAAAATCACAAAATCAAAAATAATTCTATAAAAGACATAATTATTAATTAAAAATAATTTAATCATGAAAAAGTATATTTACTTATTTGTGCTACTATTTTTTGTAGCAGGTTCTGTTTTTGCACAGACGATTAAGGTTAAAGGAACCGTAACCACCGGGAATGGGAACAGCTTACCCGGAGTTTCTATTCTAATTAAAGGAACAACACGGGGAACAACTACTGACCTGCATGGAAAATACAGTATCGAAGTGAAAAAAGGTGCTGTTTTACAGTTTTCGTACATTGGTTTCGACACGCAGCAAATTACTGTTGGCAATTCTACAGACATCAATGTTGTTATGAAATCCGGAGTTTCATTAAGTGAGATTGTTGTAACGGGAACAAGGTTTGGTGGGAGAACTGCTCTCGAAACGGCTGTGCCCGTGGATATTATTAATGTAAAAGCCATTAAAACTGTTGTGGCACAGACTGGTCTTGCTCAGCTAATGTCTTATGCAATTCCATCATTCACCTCAAATGTTCAAGCCATTGAGGATGGTACTGATGAGGTAGACCCTGCCTCCCTGCGTGGCCTGGCCCCCAATCAGGTACTGGTGTTAATTAATGGTAAAAGAAGGCATCCTTCTTCACTGATCAATATTGCCGGCTCTTCTGCCGACGGTGGTGTTGGAACTGACTTAAACGCTATTCCGGCAGAAGCCATTCAAAGCATTCAGGTTTTGCGCGACGGTGCTTCAGCACAGTATGGCTCCGATGCCATTGCCGGTGTTATAAATATTATTCTGAAAAAGAATACCCATGGCCTTTCATATAGTATTACGCAAGGAACTTATGCATCAAAAAATTCAAATGCGCTTACGGGCGGCTTCGATGGCCCTTCCACTAATATAAGTGCCAATTATGGGGTTGGTATTGGAAAAAAAGGAGGATTTATAAATCTTACAGGCGAATTTTCCTATCGTGATTATTACAACCGAATGAAAAGTTTTACAGGCAATATTTTCAATGGTTACAATGCTATTGAATGGCAAGCTCACCAAGCAGGTGCAGATATTTCAAACTTGTCGCTGGCACAACTCAAACAGTATTCACAGTTGACTTCGGTGTTCAGCCCGGCTTTAAAAAGCCAGATTAATAATGCCGGATCAATTGATGCTGTTCGTTCGCTACTGGAAGACAGCCACGGAAATCCAATAGATTTCACCGACGCCGAATTGGCCGAAAGAGGACAAACACGTGCAGATTATAAAATGGTGGTGGGACAATCTGCTATCAGAGGAGGTAAATTCTTTGCCAATATGTCTATTCCGGTCGGAAAACACGGAACTGAAATATATGCTTTTGCAGGTGCCAGTTACCGCAACGGAAATGACCCCGAATTTTACAGACTTCCTGACCAGGCAAGAACCTATACCCCAATGTATATTAATGGGTTTCTTCCTCACTTACTCACCGATATTAGAGATAAATCTCTTACAATGGGTATCAAAGGTAAATCCAGGGGCTGGAACATTGATTTCAGCAATACAATCGGAGGCAATAGCATGCGATACACAGTCGTTCACTCGTCAAATGCTTCGCAACTAAGTGCTTCACGTACCAGTTTCGACGCTGGAGGATTCGCATCTTCACAAAGTACAACCAACCTTGATGTGAATAAGCATTTTGCCAATATTATGTCGGGTTTAGATGTTGCCTATGGAGCTGAATTCCGCCTGGAAAGCTACCAGATTTTTGCAGGAGAAGAAGCCTCCTATGCTACTTACGACACTTTAGGGCAGCCGATTACATCATCGCGTCAGGTAGCGCCTGTTGATTTTTTCGGAAGGTCACGTCCGGGTGGCGCACAGGTATTTCCCGGTTTCCAGCCAGCCAACAAATTGTTGAAATTCAGGAATAGTATCGCCGGCTATGCAGATGTGGAGGCTAACTTCTCTAAAAAATTTATGCTTGATGGCGCTATACGCTACGAAAATTACAGCGACTTTGGTTCAACCATTAATGGCAAACTGGCCGGACGATACAGTATAACTAAGGACATTAATCTTCGTGCCTCCGTTAACACCGGTTTCAGAGCACCATCCTTACAGCAGATGTATTTTAACTCAACCTCTACACTCACCAGTACCTCCGCGGCTCTCGTACAGGTAGGCCTTTTCTCAAACGACAGTAAAGTGGCACACTTGCTTGGTATTCCTAAACTTAAACAGGAAGTTTCACAAAGTGTCAGTGCCGGTTTTACAGCAAACATTCCTGCCCTGTCTCTTAAAATGACCGTTGACGGCTACTTCATCGCCATTCAAAACAGAATCGTTTTAACCGGACAGTTTAGTGCTACTACCCCCAATCTGGTTCCGTTGTTTCACCAAGCCGGCGCCAAACTGGCAACATTTTTTACCAATGCCATTGACACCCATTCAAGAGGGCTTGATATCGTTTTGGAAAACAACCTGAGATTGGGAGAGCATGTACATTTGAAAAATACCTTGTCCGGAACTTTTTCAAGAACAATAAGAGTTGGCGATATTCATGCGTCTAAAATATTGGAAGAATCAGGCCAGGCGGATGTTTATTTCGGTAAGTTATCTAAAATCTATCTTGAAAGTACAACACCTCACACGAAAATCAACCTGAGCAACCTGCTTTCCGTGAAAAACTGGTACTTTTTCCTGAGAAATAATTATTTCGGTTCTACCACTTCTGCGGTTGACCCCGATTTCACACAAATATTTAGCCCTAAAGTGATTACTGACTTCTCAGTAGGATATAACTTTACTAACAATTTAAGCTTTACCCTGGGTGCAAGTAATATTTTTGACGTCTATCCTGACAGAGCTCTTGCCCACAATACACTTAACGGTAGGTTCTTATGGGCCTGGAGATCCATACAGTTCGGTACCGGTGGCAGGTATATTTTTGCCAGTCTGCGTTTCAAGATGTAAGCCGAACAAATCTTTCTAAATATTATGAAAAACAGCCGTTCTGCGTCAGCAGAACGGCTGTTTTTACTTTTACTCCTACCGGCGTTTTACTTTATTCTTCTCTGGAAATCATCTTTCACAAAATAAAAAAATCCGATTCATAAACTGAACCGGATTTTAGCGCCTCCACCAGGACTTGAACCTAGGACCCTCTGATTAACAGTCAGATGCTCTAACCAACTGAGCTATGGAGGCATGATTTTCTTTGAATGAGTGCGCAAAGATAGAGAATAATTTTTATTTGCAAATATTTTAAATTTTTTTTTTCGACTTTCAGCTTTCAGCCCGGACCTTTACATTTAATAAGTTGTTTAAAAAAAAAAATTCAAAGTTCTGATTTTAACCGGATTTCTGATACTTTTAACTATTCATTCCTCTAAATAGAAATAGTTGAAAAACAAGCAGATAAAATATCAGAAAATTGTCATCCTTTTTTTATTGATGCTTGGAATAATTTGCGCTATACCTGTTTTTGCACAGGAACAGCTGTTGAGTAACGTTAAGATAAGTGTTACTTTTTCGTCTGCTTCCACCTCGGTCAAAGCAGCGTTTACTTATCTGAAATATAACAAAACGTTTGCACTTGTCCTGCAGGCCGATGACGCCACCACTGATGTTTATAACAAAGTTTTTCCGTTTTTTGCCGGTCAGAACGGTAATCCCGGCCTTTTTATGACTGATGGCACAGGAAACAATGTGCCTTTTTCCATGGAGGTCAACCATTTCACTTTGAAATCAGGTAAGGATGTTCATGAAACGGATACTACATATTATCTCAGCTGGAAGAAAATCAGTGACCTTTGGCAAAAGGGTTACAGCATTGACAACCGTGGTTTTGTTGATCCGGCTTATGGCTCAGCACAGGATTATCAGGTACAGCGCAACGTAAGTTATACTATAAAGATGACAGCGCCTTTTACCAGGGGTGGCATTACTATGGATACTTATGTTTTGCCGTCGAATGGTACTGACCAAATGGTTCCTGCCCGTAATGTCGGATATATAGCCTTTTTCAGTAATTCTTCCTTTGATCTTAACACCAACCCTATAGACCTCACTTCGGTAAAACCTTTTTTTTCTCCGCCACGTCTTTTTCAAAGAGACGAGATTGATAATACTTTGTTTGATAAAGTGAAAGTCATGGCTTCGCAAAGCGTAAACAAGCACTACTGGCTGGGTGTTTATAACTTCCGTAAGTTCGGCGTTTCGCCTGATATCTCTTTCGACTCTTTCAAAAGCCAAATGGATCAAATTGCTGCTGCTTACGGAAAGGATGGTGCCGATAATATCTGGGTTGCGGGCGACCAGGAAGTGTTTGAGTATCTTTTGCTAAAAGAAAAAACGTTGATCGTTACCAGTACGCTGGACAATGTAACTCAAATTAGTTTTGTGGGTAACCAGATACCGGGAAACCTGCACTGGTATGCGCTTACGCTGATGGTTGTCGGCGAAAAGCCCATAACTGCTGTCAATGTGCAGGGGGCTGCATCCACCCACACAATACATGGCGATACTGCCCTGATCAATTTCTCCTGGAGCGGACGTATTATAGAGCCGGAAGGAGAGTTGGCGGCAAAATATATCCTGCTGGCAAAAAATGACACCACCAGTACAGCTAATTCTCTTATTGCTTCTGACTATGTGGATGCCATTCAAAATCCCGATACTTTGATTAAATATCACGATAATCTTTGTGCGCTGAATATTTCTTCACTTAATGTGTATTGCAGCTATCGTTTCACTGTCCCGTCCGATACCATTTGTCTCGGAGATACTGCTCAACTGAAAGCGCCTGAGGGTATGAAACATTACCTATGGAATACCGGTGATACGGTTCAAAGCATCCGGGTTTCGCCATCGCAAAATACCCAATATTGGGTTAAAGTAACTACTGCGAAAGATAAAACCGGCCGAGATACCACCGTAATAATTGTAAAACCGGTTCCTGTTTTTGACCATATCTCCGATACGGTGGTCTCCCGTCCGGGAGCCGATACTCTGCTTTGGGCTTCAGGCGGCTATACTGGTTATTTGTGGAGCACAGGTGCAACCGACACGTCTATTCTCGTAAACCCGGTACGAAATACACCTTATTGGGTGAAAGTTACCGGTGCCAATGGTTGTAGTACAACACAAAATTTTCTTGTTACACCCGATTATAATTATAATATTGACTTTAAATACGATACGGCTTGCTTTGGGGGTAGTACGACACTTATTAATCTCTCCACCGGCAAGGATAGCCTGTTGCAGGTTTCGTGGGATTTGAACATGGATGGAAAATATGATGATGCCATCGGTGACACGGTTGTTTATACTTTTCCAAAACCGCAGCTTTGGTTAGTGGGGATGCGGTTGTCTTTTAAGTCGGGAAATATTTTGCTGAAAGTTCATCAGGTTCCGGTGGGCGGCAAACCGACGGTTGACTTTACCTATTCCGGGCTTTGTTCTACGGAAGGCAATACGCTTTTTACAGATAGTACAAAGCTAACCTTTGGCAGTATCATTACGCGGTATTGGGATTACGGCGACAACCGTTCCGAATTTCGGCCCAACATCTATGCATACCATCAATACTATCCGGGTGATTATACAGCAAAACTGATAGTAACCACCTCTTACGGCTGTGTGGATTCGTTGTCAAAATCCTTTACCATTTACGGCTCTCCTGACATTGCGGTTCTGCGTAAAGACGGATCGCAGGTTTATTATAATGATACGGTAACGTTCAACCAGGGCGACAGCGCCTATGTTCAGGTTAAAAATCCGACGAACTACGACTCCATCATCTGGCCGCCACATGTTCTGTCTCCTGATTATTATGTGAAGACCCCGGGAAAATATACCGTCAAAGCCTATATAAATATTTGTCCCGGAACAACGATGTTTAACGGAGTTTATGTCAACGGAAGTGGTGGCGGAAATTCTCCCATAACTTCTGCTCAGGCCATGCCCTTATTCACACCAAACGGAGATGGATATAACGACAAATGGGTGGTGAATGACAAGGAAATAGTCAGTCCGTTTCGTCTGCGCATATATAACCGTGCCGGTAGTCTGGTCTATTCGTCAGAAAATTACAATAATGACTGGAAAGGCGATTACAATGGAAACCCATTACCACAAGGGACTTATTATTACGTGATTATCGATAAAGCAGGTAAAAAATATACAGGAGCGTTAAGCATCATCCGCTGATGAAGAAAGTGCTGACACATATCATATTTCTGTTCCTGCTTTTTGGTGGCGGGCTGGCG
>VAOZ01056549.1_pt1 | contig 15987 bp, 14 predicted proteins | sample 3394041 | NCBI WGS metagenome assembly VAOZ01 (sample SAMN08290431, study PRJNA428436) | hydrothermal vent metagenome | isolation source: Deep-sea hydrothermal vent chimney | place: Indian Ocean: Southwest Indian Ridge
TGCCGGCTGATTATTTGCTCTAAACATATCTTTGCTGTAAAAATTAACACGACAAATATAATGCTTAGTTTATTGATACACAAATAAATACAAAATTTATCCGTTACGTACACCATTGATAATCAAGTGGTTAGAGAGTTGTGGATAACTTTATTATATACTGATTAACAGGTGGTTACAGCGGCGGGTTATTAACAACCCTGATAACATTGTAAGGGATCAACAATCGGGTGTTATACGGTTCTACACCTTTTTAGAGTGGACTCATGTATAAAATACCATTTTGTGAGTGATGGCGGTTTTTTCATCCGGAACTTTTATACTTTTGCAGACGTTTAAAAATAAACAGTTCTTAAATTCTTTATTAAGCCATTTTTATGCATGCTTTGGTATTTATAAAACAAGTTCCCGATGCTTCACAGGTAAGAGTAAACTATGAAACGGGGACATTAATTCGGGAAGGCGTTCCTGCCATCCTGAATCCTTTTGAAGCCCACGCCGTCGAAGAAGCGGTGAGGTTAAGGGAAGAATACGGCGGCAAAGTAACCGTCTTAACCATGGGGCCTCCACAGGCGACAGAAGCTTTAAAAGAGTGTTTGTCGCGGGGAGCAGACAAGGCTTATCTGCTGTCGGATCGTGTTTTTGCCGGTTCCGATACGTTAGCCACTTCCTACGCCCTTTATGAAGGTGCCAGAAAAATTATTGAGCTGGAAGGAGAAGTCGATCTTTTCTTTGCCGGCAAACAAGCCATAGATGGAGATACTGCCCAGACCGGCCCCGGTATTGCCACCCGGTTCGACCTTCCTTTGGTAACTTATTTGATTAGACTGGACGAAGTAAACTTTGAGAAAAAACGGGCTGTTGCCACAAGATTAACCGAATTTGGGCAGGAAACCCTGCAGGTTCCGCTACCGGCATTCTTTACCGTAGAAGAGACTTTGAATGAACTTTCTCACTCCCCATTACCATGGTTAATCAAAGCGGCGCAAACAAAAATTGAAAGATTGTCCAGCGAAAACGTCACCCTCGACCGCGAACAATGTGGACTGAAACACTCTCCCACCAAGGTTAAAAAAGCGTTTACCCCTGAAAAAAGACAAAGAGGGGAAACCCTGACCGGCTCCATCGAGGAGATCGTTCAGAAAACTTCAGATATCTTAATACCATTTTTGAAAAACGATTGATAGCATGGGCAAAACGATTGATTTAACCAATAAAGACCACGAAATATCCCATTATAAAAATATATGGGTATTTATAGAACAAACCGATGGGGTAGCCCATTCGGTATCTTTTGAACTGTTGACCAAAGCGCGGGAGCTGGCAAAACAGCTTAACTGTGAGGTGGGCGCCGTTTCCATCGGGAAATCAGTGTCACATCTTGCCAAAGAAGCATTTAGGTTTGGGGCAGATAAATTCTACATTATTGAAGATAAGATTTTTAAAGATTATCGTACCGAACCCTTTCGCAGTGCTCTTTCGGAACTGGTTCTCAAGTATAAGCCGGAGATATTTCTTATTGGCGCCACTACTCAGGGACGCGATTTGTCGGGTACTGTAGCCACAGAACTAAGAACCGGATTAACAGCAGATACCACCAAACAGGAAATTGACCCTGAAACCGGCATGTTGTTGATGACCCGCCCCACTTTTGGGGGTAGTTTGATGGCTACCATTGTCTGTCCGAAAGACAGGCCACAAATGTCAACGGTAAGACCCGGCGTTTTTGAGGCTATTCCTGTGAAACATCCTAAAGAGGGAGAAATAATAAGAGAAGAAACGATTTTAACAGAAGACCAGGTTGTAAAAAAAATATTGAAAAAAGTGGTTTCCTCCGAAGGGGTTATAAACCTTGGCTTTTATGATGTCATTGTTGCCGGTGGAAAAGGAATGGGAAACAAAGATAATTTTAATTTGATAAAGGAACTTGCGGAACTACTGGGTGGTGCCTGGGCAGGTTCCCGAAAAGCCGTTGAACTGGGATATGTGCCACAGTCACGGCAAGTAGGACAAACCGGGCAGACAGTCCATTCTAAACTATATATTACTTGTGGCATTTCGGGTGCTATTCAGCATTTGGTCGGCATGCAAACTTCCGATGTAATTATTTCTGTTAATACCGATGAAAACGCTCCTGTCTTCGATGTCTCTACTTATTGTATTGTGGAAGATGCCATTAAGTTTATTCCCAGGGTAATTGCAGAATTAAAAAAACAAAAATTAACACCAGTGAAAAATGAGCAGTAAGTTAAAATACGATGTGATAGTTGTGGGGGCAGGTCCTGCAGGTCTTGCGGCAGCCATTGTGCTTGCCAAAGCCGGAGTAAAGGTGATTGTTATTGAAAGAGGGCGAATTCCCGGCTCAAAAAACGTAATGGGAGGTGTCTTTTACAGCGACTGTATGAAGGATATTATAGATGGATTCCCGGGTGATGCGCCTGTAGAAAGGCATATCATTGACCAAAGGATCTGGATTCTCGACGATGGTTCTTCTGTGGGATTTAACCATAAAAACGAATCCTTTAATAAGAAACCTTATAACTGTCATACTGTTTTCAGGGCTAAATTCGACCGGTGGCTTGCCGGTGAAGCCGAAAAAGCTGGCGCCTTAATTATAAACAGCACCGTAGTGAAAGAGGCGTTAATGGAAAATGGCAAGGTGATTGGCGTGAAAACAGATCGCCCTCATGGAGATGTGTTCGCCGATTGTGTTATCGCTGCTGATGGTGTAAATTCTCTTTTTGCAAAGTCGTTGGGTCTCCGTAAGAAAATAAAGCCGGATTCGGTGGCCATTGCGGTGAAAGAAGTCATTGGCCTCGACGAAAAGGTTATCAATGACCGGTTTAATGTAAAGAGTGGTGAGGGGGCCACCATCGAAATGACAGGAAGTTATTTTAATGGTGAAACCATGGCTTTTCTTTATACCAATAAAAAATCTGTATCACTCGGTGTGGGTATGGTACTGGAAGATATGATTAACAATAAGATCAATCCAAACGACCTCATTGAGCAATTAAAGAAGCATCCTTCCGTAGCGCCTCTTATCGAAGGAGGACAAACCAAAGAGTTTTTGGCTCATTTGATTCCTGAAGGAGGGTATAAAGCAATGCCCAAGCTTGCAGGCAACGGTGTAATGATAACAGGCGATGCGGCCATGATGGTAGATGCCATTCACAGAGAAGGGTCAAATCTTGCCATTACTTCCGGAAAACTTGCTGCCGAGACTTATCTCGAAGTTTCCAAACAGGGCGACTTCTCAGAAAAAGCTTTGTCGCTGTATGTGAAAAAACTTCAGGATAGCTTTGTTCTGAAAGACCTTAAAAAATACAAAGGAGTTCCCGGACTGCTTCAAACCAACAAGCATCTGTTGTTGCAATATCCAAAACTGTTGAATCAGGCAGCTTTTGAAATGCTGAATGTCGATGGTGTTCCCAAAAAGGATAAGGAAAAATTAATCTGGAAAAGCGTGAAAAAGGAAATTGGGATTAGTCATCTGGTGAGAGACCTGTTTAAACTATGGAGGAATATGGCATGAGATTAGAAGATAAATTATATTTGGACGGCTACAAAACAGATGAAACAGGCGGTTCGCACCTTGTGATAAAAGACCCATCTGTTTGTGAGACGTGTGCGTTGAAACAATGCCTGTATGTCTGCCCGTGTGCTGTTTACGAATTAAATGAAAACAGCGGCCAGATTGAAGTTAATTACGAAGCCTGTGTAGAATGTGGCACCTGCCGGATTGCCTGTGATGATAATATCGAATGGCGCTACCCCCGCGGTGGTTTTGGAATCGCCTATAAATTCGGTTGATACTTATATAATATTTGTTTTGTGCACCGGAAGGTACACAAAACAAATATAACTATTTTTTCAAAACATAATCTGTAATCCAATCCCCCACTTCGGAGGTGGAATGAGGATTTTCTTTGGTAATATCTTCGGTGACAAAGCCTTCGGCCATAGAGTGCTCAACCGCTTCCCGGATGAGTGTTGCCTCCTCATTCAACTTAAAAGCATATTCAAACATCATGGCTACCGAGAGGATGGTTCCCAACGGGTTGGCAATATTTTTACCTTTGGCTTGCGGATAAGAACCGTGGATGGGTTCGAAAACAGACGTTAACTGCCCGATGGAAGCTGATGGCAATAACCCCAAAGATCCGGTAATCACACTGGCTTCATCGGTAAGAATATCTCCAAACATGTTTTCGGTAACCATAACATCAAATTTTCCGGGCCACTGAATCAATTGCATGGCAGCGTTATCCACAAACATAAAATCCATGGTCACCTCCGGATATTCCCGGCCAACTTCGGCTGCCACTTCACGCCACAGCCGTGAAGTAGCCAGCACATTGGCTTTGTCCACCACACTCAGTCGTTTGTCGCGCTGCATGGCATAGTCACAAGCCAGCCGCACAATACGCTCGATTTCATAACGATGATAAACCGAAGTATCGTAAGCAGTGTTGCCATCTTCGGAACGTCCCTGTGGTTTTCCGAAATAGATGCCACCGGTAAGTTCGCGAATCACCACGAAATCCACATTTTCAACGAGGTCACGCCGCAAAGGTGATTTATTCAGAAGAGCGCTAAATGTAGTAACCGGTCGTACGTTGGCAAAAAGCCCCAGCTTTTTGCGCATGGCGAGCAGCCCTTGTTCAGGCCTTACTTTGGCCTTGGGATCATTGTCGTATTTCGGGTCGCCAATAGCGCCGAAAAGTACGGCATTCGAATTCTTACACAACTCAAAAGTCTCGTCGGGAAAAGGATTTCCGGTAGCATCAATGGCACAGGCTCCCACCAGCGCCTGCTCAAAAATCATTTCATGGTGAAACTTTTTGTTAATGGCGCGGCAGACTTTCAATCCTTGTTCAATAATTTCCGGGCCGATGCCATCGCCCGGTAAAACTGCTATTTTCATTTTCATTTTCTTTATTTTTTCGGTTTACCGGCAGGGATTAGCATAGCTTATCATCTTTCTGCTCAATAATATTCAATATTTTTTCCGTTGCCTTGATCGCCGCCACCGTTTGGTCACCATCCAGCCCTTTGGTGGTGATGGTGCGACCATTCATTTCCCATTTTATGATGGTTTCAACCAAAGCATCGGTTTTTCCTCCGGGAGGGATGGTCACGCGGTAATCTTTCAGTACCGGTTTTTCTTTTCCCGTTTCATCATAAATTTTCCACAGGGCTTTCATAAACGCATCGTACTGGCCATCACCCACAGAACTACTTTCATACAAGTCATCGTTGATTTGCACACGAATATGAGCCATGGGGTGCATCCCGCCCGAAAGTGTCAGAGTATAGCTTTTTATAAAAATATGCTTGTTCAGCATTCCGTTGTCCAGCACATCAGCAATGATATAGGGTAAATCGTCTGCGGTAACGCTCTCTTTTCTGTCACCAAGCTCAATAATTCTTTGGGTAACCTGTTTTAATGCATCATCGTCGAGATGGTAGCCCAGCGTTTCCATATTTTTTTTGATGCTGGCTTTCCCCGATAGTTTTCCGAGGGCATATTTTCTGACACGGCCAAAGCGTTCGGGTAGTAAATCGTTGTAATACAGGTTGTCTTTGCTGTCGCCGTCAGCATGGATACCCGAAGTCTGCGTAAAAACATTTTCACCCACAATAGGTTTGTTGACCGGAACACGGATACCGGTGAAGCGTTCTACGAGGATACTCGCCTTGTTTATGTTCTTTTCGCGAATATCAGTTTTAATTTTCAGATGGTCGTGCAGGATGCCTACCACGCTGGACAAAGGAGCGTTTCCCGCTCTTTCACCCAATCCGTTCACGGTAGTGTGAATACCTCGGACACCGGCTTTCACAGCAGCCAGTACGTTGGCAACAGAAAGATCATAATCGTTATGGGCATGAAAATCGAAATGTAGATGCGGAAAAGTATCGCCCATCTTCTTGCAAAGAACATACGTTTGGTCCGGATTTAAAATTCCCAGCGTATCGGGAAGCATAAACCGCCGGATTTTTTCATCCTTCAGCGCATCTGTCAGGAAAAAAACATAATCAGGTGAAAGCAGCATACCGTTAGACCAGTCTTCAAGGTACAGGTTAACGGCAAGCCCGGCTTTTACCGCTAATGCTACTTCTCTTTTAATTGCTTTTACATGTTCTTCCGGACTTTTCCTCAGTTGTTTTTCCAGATGTCTTAACGAACCTTTACTCAGTAGGTTGACAACTTTTAGCCCGGCATTCTTTATCCATTGTACCGACTGACCGTTATCGATAAACCCCAGAACTTCAACCGCATTTAGTTTTCCGGACTCATGCGCCCAGCGGGCAATTTTTTCAGCCGCTTTAAATTCACCTTCCGAAACGCGTGCCGAAGCTATCTCCACCCTGTTCACCCCGAGCTGGGTGAGCAGGAACTTTGTCAACTGAAGTTTTTCGCCGGGCGAGAAAGAGAGACCCTGCGTTTGTTCCCCATCGCGCAGGGTGGTATCCATGATTTCAAAATGCATAATCAGCCTTTCCTACTTTGTTCAAACAGATGTATTTTATCTTTTTTACTTAAAAGAAAATCGATATCGTCATAGCCGTTGAGCAGGCATGACTTTTTATATGGATTAATGTCAAAGGTTTCACTTTCGCCGGTGGTTAAAAGTTTTATTTCCTGTTTTGTAAGGTTTACCTGCAATTGGGTAGAAGCATCTTTTTCTATCTCATCAAAAATAATTGACAAAAACGTTTCTGAAATCTGCACCGGCAACAAGCCGTTATTCATGGCGTTATTTTTAAAGATGTCAGCAAAGAAACTGGAAACGACCACACAAAAACCATAATCGGAAATAGCCCAGGCGGCATGTTCGCGGCTGGAACCGCTACCAAAATTTTTACCTGCTACAAGGATTTTTCCGGAATATTGCGGGTTGTTTAGCACAAATGCTTTCACCGGGTTCCCTTCTTTATCATAGCGCCAGTCACGGAAAAGGTTTTCGCCAAAACCTTCGCGGGAAGTTGCTTTTAAAAAGCGGGCGGGAATTATCTGGTCTGTATCCACATTCTCCACAGGAAGCGGAACACAGGTGGAAGTTAATAGGTCGAATTTATCAATAGCCATAGTCTTAGTTTTTTTTGTGAGAGAGATTACATTAAGTTGGCCGGATTGGTAATTTTTCCCGTAACGGCGGCGGCGGCGGCGGCAAGCGCACCAACCAGCAAAGTACGAGCTCCGGGGCCTTGTCGCCCCTCAAAATTACGGTTGGAAGTTGAAACGGAATATTTTCCAGCCGGAATTTTATCTTCATTCATGGCAAGACAGGCCGAACATCCGGGCTGGCGAAATTTAAAACCGGCTTCTTCAAGGATCTTTACCAGCCCTTCTTCGTGTGCCTGTTTTTCCACTTGTTTGGAACCAGGAACAATCCATGCAGTTACATTTTCAGCTTTTTTCTTTCCTATTACCAATGAAGCAAAAGCACGAATATCTTCAATACGGCCATTGGTACAACTTCCGAGAAAGACATAATCGATGGGGTGGCCTTCCAGTTGCATCCCGGACTTAAAACCCATGTATTTCAATGCTTTTATAAAAGAGGGCTGTTGTCCGGCAGGAATTTCGTCTAACCGTGGGATGTGCCCGTCTATGGCTGTACCCATGCCGGGATTGGTTCCATAAGTAATCATTGGCCGGATATCTTCAGCACGAAAATAGAGCTCTTTATCAAAAACAGCTTCCCGGTCTGATCCTAATGTTTTCCATTTTTCCGCCATACGGTTCCATTCGGCTCCTTTTGGAGCAAATTCACGTCCTTTCACATAGGCGAAAGTGATGTCATCAGGAGCAATAAGTCCGCCGCGGGCACCCATTTCGATGGTCATGTTGCAAATGGTCATGCGGGCTTCCATGCTCAGGTTGCGAATGGTGCTGCCGGCATATTCCACAAAATAGCCCGTGGCACCGCTGGCTGAGATCTGCGAAATGATATAAAGGATGATGTCTTTGGCCGAGACGGCTTTGCCCAATGTACCTTCAATGTTTATCCGCATCTTTTTTGGTTTGGGCTGCAAAACACACTGGCTGGCAAAAACCATCTCCACTTCGCTGGTGCCGATGCCAAAAGCAATGCTTCCAAAAGCACCATGTGTAGAGGTGTGGCTGTCGCCGCAAACAATGGTCATGCCCGGCAATGTCAACCCCAGCTCTGCGCCAATCACATGGATAATTCCGTTGTAGGGATGTCCCAGACCATACAGTTCCACACCAAACTCCTTGCAATTGTCAGAAAGCGTTTGCACCTGAATCCGGGAAAACTCCTCACTGATAGGCAGTTCCTGATGTAATGTGGGGATGTTATGGTCAGCGGTGGCAATGGTTCTTTCCGATCTGAAAAGGGGGATTCCTCTTTTGCGTAAGCCGGTAAAAGCCTGTGGACTGGTTACCTCATGAATATAATGCCGGTCGATGTACAGCACATCCGGGCCGTCCTGAATGGAATCGACCACATGGCTGTCCCAGATTTTATCGAATAGTGTTTTTGGTTCCACGAGCAATAAAGTTATTAAATAATTTTTGAAATCGCATCCACAAAAGCCTCTACGGCACCGGTGATGATGTCGGTGCTGGCCGAAAATCCATAGTATAATTTTCCCCGGTTTTCAATCTGGACATGTACCTTCCCGAGGTCATCGCTACCACGTGTAATAGCCTGAATCAGAAATTCTTCCAAATTAACCTTTCTTTTAATAAGCTGTTTTACAGCGGTAAAAGCTGCATCAATGGGTCCGTTACCCGAAGCGGTGGCAGAATGGATTTCGTTGTTTATCATCAGCTGTACGGTAGCCATGGGAACAGCAGACTTTCCACAAACTACCTGCAGCAGCTCCAGCTTAATGGCGTGGTCTTCGCGGGCAGCTTTTCCTATCAACGCTTTCAAATCATCATCTTTAATATCTTTCTTTTTATCAGCCAAAATCAGAAAGCGATCGTAAATTTTATCAATCTCTTTTTTGCCAAAATCATAACCAAGAATTTTCAGCCGGTGTTTCAGCGCCGCCCGTCCGCTTCGTGCTGTCAGTTCGATGCTGGACTCTTTAATGCCCACCTCTTTAGGGTTGATAATCTCATAGTTTTCCCGGTTTTTCAGTACGCCGTCCTGATGAATTCCCGAAGAATGGGCAAAAGCATTTCGGCCTACGATAGCTTTGTTGGGCTGCACCGGCATACTCATAAGTGACGAGACAAGGCGGCTGGTTTTATAGATTTGTTTCGTATTTATTTCCGTGTAAACGGAAAGGTCTTTATGGCTTTTCAGGATCATGACCACCTCTTCGAGTGACGTGTTTCCGGCGCGTTCGCCAATCCCGTTAATGGTCACCTCCACCTGTCGTGCACCATTCAACACACCCTCGATGGTATTGGCGGTAGCCATTCCCAGATCGTTATGACAATGTGTGGAAATCACAGCCTTATGAACATTGGAGACATTTTCCATGAGATAACGGATTTTCTCCCCAAACTCGGTGGGCAGACAATAGCCTGTCGTATCCGGAATGTTTACCACCGTGGCACCGGCAGCTATGACAGCTTCCACCACACTTGCAAGATATTTGTTATCGCTACGGCCGGCATCTTCAGCATAGAATTCCACATCTTCCACAAACTTTTTGGCATATTTCACCGCGGCCACAGCTCGTTCCAGAATTTTGTCCGGCGTAGAGTTCAACTTGTATTTGATATGATAAGGCGAAGTGCCTATACCGGTATGAATCCTTTTTCGTTTGGCATACTGAAGTGCTTCGGCAGCTACTTCAATATCTTTTTCAATGGCACGTGTCAGTCCACAAATTACAGGACTGGAAACGGCTTTGGATATTTCAACTACCGAATGAAAATCTCCGGGACTGGAAATGGGAAATCCTGCTTCAATCACATCCACACCGAGAGCTTCCAACCTTTTGGCCACTTCTATTTTTTCCACAGTATTCAACTGGCATCCCGGAACCTGTTCGCCATCGCGAAGGGTTGTGTCAAAAACAATAATCTTGTCACTCATAACCTTGTCATTTTAGTTTTCGCTCTCTTTAATTTCTTCACTGTCTGAACCATAAAAAAAAACTTCCCGTTTAAGGCGGGAAGTTTGTATCATTTTCAGCAACATCTTACAAAAATCCCAGTCAACACTTATCCAAAATAAATATCGAAAGAATAAACCACCAAATGTTACTGCGACTGTCCATAATCATGGGGACAAATGTAAAAGTTTTTTGTAACTGACAAATTTTTAAGAATATTTTTTCTGAATAGTTTTCACAAAATTCCGGAAACACATTGATTATCAACAGAAAATAATTTTTTAGCTATTTTTTCCTCGGTTGGAAAAGCGTTTCCAAAAGTTACCATTCTTTGCTCTCCTATCTGTTTTAATAGCAGCAGTCATGGTGGTGATAGCGGTAGGTAACCTTTTACATCAGCCCCAGCTCCAGTTTGGCCACGTCCGAAATCAAATCCTGATCCCAGGGAGGGTCGAAAGTAATCTCCACCTCCACATTTTTCACACCTGTGAGATAAGAAATCTCATCTTTCACCTGCTGAGGCATCACATCCGCCACCGGACAGTTGGGTGCTGTGAGCGTCATCAGTACTTTCACATTTCCTTTGTCATCCACATTATGCTCATAAATAAGTCCGAGTTCGTAAATATTGACCGGAATTTCAGGATCGTAAATATTTTTTAAGACATTGACTATTTTCTTTTCCAGCACGCTTTTTTCTTCAGCTGTCATTTTTTGATTTTTATTGGTTCAACTTTATCTGAAAAGCTCTGGCATACAGCATAATCTGTTTCACCATAGACGAAAGACCGTTGGCACGGGTAGGAGACAAATGCTCTTTCAAGCCGATTTGTTCAAGAAAATCCAGCCTGGCTTCCAGTATTTCTTTGGGGGTGTATCCCGACAAAACACGAACAAGCAAACTGATAATCCCTTTTGTAATCACGGCATCGCTATCGGCAGTAAGGGTCATCTTATCGTCTTTCAGGTCGGCATGAAGCCATACCCGGCTTTGACAACCGGAAATCAGATATTGGTTTGATTTGTATTTTTTATCAATAAGCGGAAGTTCTTTTCCCAGCTCAATGAGGTAAGAATATTTGTCCATCCAGTCTTCAAACAGGGAAAACTCTTCAATGACCATTTGTTCTTTTTCTGCAATACCCATCTTTTGTTATTTTATATTTATGACTGTTAACGCAACATCCCAATAGCTTTTTCTATCGCTTCGGCAAAAATATCAATTTCTTCTTTTGTGTTATACAATCCGAAAGAAGCCCTTACCGTTCCCGGGATACAGTAAAAATCCATCAGTGGCTGCACACAATGATGACCGGTTCGGACAGCAATTCCCATTTGATCCAGCAATGTTCCCAAATCAAAGGGATGAATATCATGAATCAGAAAAGAGATGACGGCTGCCTTGTTTTTGGCCCTGCCTATAATACGCATGCCGTCAATATTTTCCAATTTCTCCGTAGCGTAGCGCATCAGGGTGTCTTCGTGCTTTAAAATGTCTTTCCATCCGGTTTTATTCACATAACGCAGAGCAGCTTCCAACCCCAAAGCACCGGCAACGTTAGGCGTTCCGGCTTCATACTTATAAGGTAATTCGTTGAAAGTGGCTTTCTCAAAACTCACCTCATCAATCATCTCCCCGCCAAACTGGTAGGGCGGCAACTTCTGTAGCCACGAAGAACGTCCATACAACACGCCGATACCCATGGGGGCATAAATTTTATGTCCGGAAAAAGCATAAAAATCAACATCCATATCCTGTACATCCACCTGAGTATGAGCAATACCCTGAGCACCATCCAGCAAAACAGGAATACCTTTTTCGTGGGATAGACGCACAATTTCCTTCACAGGGTTAATCGTCCCCAACACATTGGAGAGATGGGTAACTGCCAACAGCTTTACTTTCGGCGTAAGCATCTTTACAAGGAGATTCAGGTCAAGGGTTCCATTGAGGTTAACCGGAAGGATTTTCAGCCGGGCTTTGTTTTTCTTACACAGCTGCTGCCAGGGAACCAGATTGGAATGATGTTCCATTCCTGAAACTACAATTTCGTCACCGGCCTGAATCCATGGAGAAAAAACGGTAGCAAGCAGGTTGATAGATTCGGTAGTGCCACGCGTAAAAATAATCTCCTTACTCTCCTTTGCATTGATGAAATCTGCGACATATTTACGCGCATTTTCGTAAGCCTCCGTAGCTACCCGGCTAAGGTGATGCACCCCGCGATGGACGTTGCTGTTTTCTTTCAGGTAATAATCTGAAATCCTGTGGATAACAGGTAACGGCTTCTGTGTAGTTGCCGCATTGTCAAGATAAACCAATGGTTTCCCGTTGACTTTTTGGTTGAGTATGGGAAAATCTTTTCTTATCCGGTTAATATCCATAGAATTAAATTTTACTTAAATCGATGTCAAAAATTACGGGAGTTTCGGGGTTGCTGCAATGCAAAACACACCGATCGCAAATAGACAAATCGCCACGCAAACGACGTTTCACCATATCTTCAATATTGATTTGCAGTGCTTCGATAGAAATCTCTTTGATGATGGCATCGGCGAAAGCGTACAAAAGCAACATACGGGCATCATCAAATGGAATACCACGCTGCATAAGGTAAAACAGAGCCTCATTATCTAATTGTCCTACCGAAGCCCCATGGCTGCACTTCACATCATCGGCATAAATTTCCAAATGCGGCATGGTATCCACATGGGCTGTTTTGGCCAGCAAAATATTGCTGTTTTTCTGGAAAGCATTGGTTTGCTGCGCATCTCTCGCCACATAAATATAGCCATTGAAAACACCCGTAGCTTCGTTATCCAAAATACCTTTAAAAAGTTGATTGCTGTTACAATGCGGCATGTTATGATAAACAAAAACCTGATTATCAATGTGTTGCTGTTGATCCATGAGGTATAATCCGCAAATATCAGACCATGCCCCTTCGCCGTTCATCAAATCGGATATTTCATTCCTGATCAGTCCGCCATTGAGCGAGAGCACATTGACTTTCAGCCGACTGTTGGCAGACTGATGGATGGCAGTCTGGTTTAACAAAGCCGTTTCATCGTTCAGGTTTTGTAGTTTGTAAAGCTCCATTTCGGCATTTTCGCCGAGATAAATTTCGTTTACTTTGTTGATAAATCCAGCATGGTGGTTTACCGAGTCATCACAATGAAGCAGCCTGAGTTTGGCATTTTTCCCCAAAATGAACAGGTTGCGAACGTTAATAACAAGCTCCGGCTTGTTCAGGATATTGATAATTTGAAACGTGTTCTCTACCTCAACATTGTCGGGCACATAGACAAATACACCGTCGGCAGCCATAGCCGTATTCAACGATTTGAAACCATCGGTTTGTTGCATGATTTCACCGTAATACTTTTCGATTAATTCGGGATATTCCTGCATGGCTTTGGTCAGGCTTCCCACGATAACGCCATTTTTATCCACGGTGAGTTTTGCCTCTTCGGTGCTGTAATAACTACCGTTCAGTACGGAAAGAACACGGGTTTCAAAACCATGAACTTCGCAAAGAAAAATTTCACTTAGCTGCTTTTCGTAAGGTATCTCCCGGTCAAAAACTTCCAGTTCTGCTTCATAAACACTTTCCATATCAGTATTGCGCCAGTTTTCCATCTTTTTGTTGGGAAAACCGGTTTTTTGAAAAGCCTCCATGGCTTTGCGGCGCATCTTTGTAACTTTCGGAGTATCGTGGCGACTCAACCTCTCAAAGTTGTCTGAGAAATGCCGGATAAGAATCTCCTCCAGTGGATAGACTGTTTTTTTTATTTTTTCCATAACCTCTTTTCCTTTCACCGGATTAGTTGTCAAACTGCTCTTTGATCCATTCGTAGCCCTTTTCTTCCAGCTCCAAAGCAAGTTTTTTACCTCCCGATTTCACAATACGTCCATCGTACATAACATGTACAAAATCAGGAACAATATAATCCAGTAAACGTTGGTAGTGCGTAATCACAATGAAAGCATTTTCAGCTGATTTCAACTGGTTAACACCACCGGCAACTACCCGTAAAGCGTCAATATCAAGACCCGAATCGGTTTCATCAAGGATAGCGAGTTCCGGTTCGAGCATGGCCATTTGGAAAATCTCATTTTTCTTTTTTTCGCCACCGGAAAAACCTTCATTCACCGAACGGTTTGTAAGTTTTGACTGAATCTGTACAAGCCTCTTTTTCTCTTCCATTTTTTTTAGAAATTCTCTTGCCGAGATAAGTGGTTGGCCCTGATATTCTGCCCTGGCATTGAGCGCAGTACGCATAAAATTTGTCATGCTTACACCCGGAATTTCGATGGGATATTGAAAGCTGAGAAAGATGCCCTCATTGGCTCTTTTGTCTGGCGACCAGTCGTTGATGACCTCTCCTTTATAAATAATTTCACCTTCTGTAATCTCGTAACCCTCACGTCCGGTAATAGCTGCTGCCAGCGTACTCTTGCCGGTGCCATTGGGCCCCATGATTGCATGGACTTCTCCTTTGTTGACACTGAAATTCAATCCTTTGATGATCTCTTTACCATCAATGGAAACGTGTAAATTTTTTATGTTTAAAAGCATGTCTTTCTTGTTTTATATCTTCTGTTCTTATTTACCCCACACTGCCTTCCAAAGTAATTGCAAGAAGTTTCTGGGCTTCCACGGCAAATTCCATGGGCAGCTTGTTCAACACCTGTTTGGCATAACCGTTAACTATTAACCCAATGGCTTTTTCTTTGTCAATACCCCGCTGCTGGCAATAAAAGAGCTGGTCATCGGAGATTTTAGACGTGGTGGCTTCGTGTTCTACAATGGCCGTATCGTTTCCCGTTTTTATGTAAGGGAAAGTGTGTGCGCCACATTTGTCGCCAAGTAGCAGCGAATCGCATTGCGAATAGTTGCGTGCATTATCGGCATTCTTTGAAACCCTCACCAGTCCGCGGTAACTGTTGTTGCTTTTCCCGGCAGAGATACCTTTGGAGATGATGGTACTTTTGGTGTTTTTTCCGAGGTGAATCATTTTGGTACCGGTATCGGCCTGCTGGTAATTATTAGTTACTGCAACTGAGTAAAATTCTCCTACCGAATTATCACCCAATAAGATACAACTTGGGTATTTCCATGTGATAGCCGAGCCTGTTTCCACCTGTGTCCAGCTGATTTTAGAGTTTCGGCCTTTGCACAAGCCGCGTTTGGTAACAAAATTGTAAATTCCGCCTTTGCCTTCTTTGCTGCCGGGATACCAGTTTTGCACAGTAGAATATTTCACCTCCGCATCATGGTGGGTAACAATCTCCACAATAGCCGCATGCAGCTGGTTTTCGTCACGCATAGGTGCTGTACAACCTTCGAGATAACTCACATAACTGCCTTCGTCGGCAATAAGTAAAGTACGTTCAAACTGACCGGTGTTGGCAGCATTAATTCTGAAGTAGGTGGAAAGTTCGATGGGGCAACGCACCCCTTTGGGGATATAGCAAAACGAGCCATCACTGAAGACTGCCGAATTTAAAGCGGCAAAATAATTATCGGTATAGGGCACCACGGAGCCCAGATATTTCTTAACCAGCTCCGGGTGGTTGCGAACAGCATCGCTTATGGAACAAAAAATTATATCATGTTTGGCGAGCGTATCCTGAAAAGTGGTTTTCACCGAAACACTATCAATAATGGCATCCACGGCCACGCCACTCAACCGCTTCTGTTCTTCAAGGGAGATTCCCAGCTTGTTGAAAGTATCCAGCAAATCAGGGTCAACCTTGTCCAGATTTTCCAACTCTTTTTTGGGTTTGGGAGCTGAGTAGTAAATAATATCCTGATAATTGATGGGGGGGTGATGCAGCAGTGCCCAGTGAGGTTCTTCGAGTGTGAGCCAGTGCCGGTAAGCTTTCAGTCGGAATTCCAATAGCCATTCAGGCTCGTTTTTCTTTTTTGAAATGAA
>VAOZ01127557.1_pt1 | contig 15987 bp, 17 predicted proteins | sample 3394041 | NCBI WGS metagenome assembly VAOZ01 (sample SAMN08290431, study PRJNA428436) | hydrothermal vent metagenome | isolation source: Deep-sea hydrothermal vent chimney | place: Indian Ocean: Southwest Indian Ridge
CTCAAACAGTTAAAAGTGATACTTTTTAGTCCTAAACATTAGGTCTATCCGTTTGTGGAGGGGAATTATAGGAGAATTTTTGGTTAATGTCAAGGGGTTTTTGCATTTTGTATTAGAAGGTTTATATTTTTTTGATAATTTTTCAGTTCTTGCTTTGTATTTGCTTCAAATCTCGTTACTAAAACTGGAGTTGTGTTACTTGCTCGAATTAATCCCCATCCATTTTCAAATATAATTCTTACGCCATCTATTTCTATGATATCTTTAATTTTTGGAAAATCTTTTGGTGGATTTTTGAGCATTTTTTTAATTATATTCATAATTTTAAATTTTTTATCTTCAGTTGTTTTTATTTTTATCTCATCAGTTGAATAAACCTGTGGTAATTTATCCAATTCTGCATCTAGATCTACACCATCATGTATTAATTCTAAAAGTCGTAGAGTTGCATAAATTGCATCATCATATCCAAAATATCTATGTTTGAAAAATATATGGCCGCTCACTTCACATGCTAAATCAGCATTTAGCTCTTTCATTTTAACTTTTAGATTTGAATGTCCTGTTTTATACATGATGGCATTAATACCACGACGTTTTAATTCATCATACATAACTTGTGAACATTTTACTTCGCCTATGATTGTTGGATTGTCTATTTTCATAGCATAAAGTAATGCTAACATATCTCCTTTAATGTTATATTTATGCGTAAGAACTGCTATTCTATCCGCATCACCATCATAAGCAAAAGCAATATCTCCTTCTTTAGCTAAAAGAAGTTTTATATCTTTAAGATTTTCTTCAACAGAAGGATCTGGATGATGGTTTGGAAAATTTCCATCAGGCTCTATATAAATACCATGTGTATTAAGTTTTAATGCATCAAATATATCTTTAATCGCTACACCTGCTACACCATTGCCACAATCATAAACAATTTTTAAGTTCATGCTCTTTAAGTGTTGAAATTGTTTAATCATATATTCTTTATAAAGATTTAGAGCATCTATCTTGATAATTTTAGTTTTTATAGTTGTTGGCAAAGCGACACTCTTTACATGTAGAGCTAATTTTTGTATTTGTATACCGAAAAAAGGTAGTTGATCTATTGTTATTTTAAATCCATTATATTCACTTGGATTGTGTGAACCAGTTATCATAACTGATGCACTTGGAATTATGTCATTAAATGTTTGAAAATTTACAAAATAGCTTACAGGAGTAGGAACGAGTCCCATATCTAACACTATTTTACCGCCAGCATTTAAACCTTTAACTAAATAATCAAAAAGGACAGGAGAATGACTTCTTGCATCAAATCCAACTGCAACATAAGCACCTTTTATATATTTACTTAGTGCATAGCCTATGCTAACTACAGTTTTTTCATTTAACTCTTTATCAAAAATACCTCTAATGTCGTACTCTCTATAAATGCTCAAACTGCACCCTCTTTTCATAAAATATCTCTAAAAATTATTATGATTTTGTGTAATTATACCTAATGTAACTTTAATTTTATATAATAATGATATAATCTGTATAAATAAATCTGAAATAAAGTATGGTTGATGAAGAGAATTTTAATTGTAGAACATGATAAAATTTTAGCAAAGTTATTATCAAAAAAAATGGAAAATATATTAAAATTTGAAACTGATATTGCTTATTCATTAAAAGAAGCTAGGCTATTAATTGAAAATAATCAATATTTTTTAGCATTACTAGACATCAATTTACCAGATGCACCGTATGGCGGAATAGTTGATGCAGTACTTGAAAAACATATACCTCCTATAGTTCTTGGCGGAATTATTGATAAAAAACTACAAGATGAAATATTACAAAAAAATATCATTGATTATATCAAAAAAGGCGATCTTCAAGAGTTACGACATATCGTATCTATCGTTGATAGATTATATAAAAATACTAAATATAAAGTTTTAATTGTTGACAATTCTTCAATATTAAAAAATCAGTTAAAAAAAATGGTTCGATATCTATTTTTCCAAATTATTACAGCTACTAGCATTAAAGAAGCATTAAAAATAATTTTGTTAGACCCAGAAATTAAAATAGTTTTAACTGATTATGATATATCGGATATAGATGGCTTGAAGTTAACTAAAAGAATTCGAAAAATATACTCAAAAAATGAATTAGTAATTATAGTCATGTCGTCTAAGCATTATAAAGAGATACCTACACTTTTTTTAAAAAATGGAGCGACTGATTATATATGCCAACCATTTGATAAAGAAGAGTTTTCTTGTAGATTAAATAACTCTATGACACTACTCGAAGATATATTGACTATTACGCATAATGCAAATAGAGATTTTTTAACTGGGCTTTATAATCGACGTTTTTTCTTTTCTCATATGAAAAAATACTTTTATCATGCTAAATTACTGAGCAAAAAATTTTATTTAGCTATGATAGATATTGATGATTTTAAGCGTATTAATGATACCTATGGTCATGATGTGGGTGATGAAGTTATAGTATATTTAGCAAATACATTAACCAGAAATGTGGATATAAAAGATATAGTTGCCAGATTTGGTGGGGAAGAATTTTGCGTAGTTTTAAAAGATATTTCTGTTGATATGGCTATAAAAAGATTTGAAGATATAAGACAAAAAATACAAAATTCATATGTTACATCTAATAGAATTTCTTTTACAATTTCTATTGGAATAGTCTTATCCATTGAGAGCAACTTAGATGAAATGATAAATAGGGCAGATATGTTATTATATACCGCTAAAGAAGATGGAAAAAATAAAATTGTTCAAAGCACTTCTAAAAATAAAAAATCTAAAGTATGAAAATAATTGGCATTATTGGGCTAACCATAATTATATATATATTTATGTACATGGGCTATAATGCTCGCTTGAAATATAACAAATTGCAAGTCATATATATACATATAAGTAAAATTTCGCAGATAAGGCTTTTAAAAAATAATCTTGTTAAACCTATCATTTATACATCTGTTGTGTCATTAAAAGAACTTCCTGTCTTACAAAAGAAAAAAACTTTTATATCTTTAATACTACCATCGATTTTATTGGTAAAGCAAGATATTGATACAAAACGAAATAGAGTAAAAAATATATATACAAAATATATACAAAATAAAAGTGATAAAATATTTTTAGGCAAACTAATGCAACAATATCATGCAAAAGATGCAAAAAATCTTCTTAAAAAAATGGTTATGCCTCCAAATGATTTGATTATAGCTCAAGCAGCGTTAGAGAGCGGTTGGGGAACATCTAGATTTTTTGTTAAAGCTAATAATATTTTTGGTGTATGGGCGTATAACCCCAAAGATAAGACTATTGAAGCAAGTCGAACAAGAGATGGACGTATTATTCATGTAAGAAAATATATATCTATACAACAATCAATACACGACTACTTATTAATGCTCTCTTCGAGCAAACATTATCAAAATTTTAGACAAATGCTTCAAAAAACAAAAAACCCATACCAACTAGCAGATGAACTCCAATTATATTCTGAATTAAGGGGAACTTATACTGAGCGATTAAAGCAAGTAATCAAACAAAACGATTTAATACGATATGACAATTATCATCTTAATTAAATTATGCCTGTTTTATTGGCATAAGAACATGATTAATAGAAAATTTTAAGTCTTCATCAATATTGCTCATAGATGTGAGCATCCATTTTAAATATTTTGCATCCTCTTTGGCAATATCTGACAAATTTCTATTTTTATATTTTCCAAATTTAAAAGTTTTAATATAAACTGGCTCTTGTGTAAGCTTTACCATTTTATCAATAACATGCGTATCACCATACTGCTTTTGTATCTCTTTTTTTAATTCGCTTAAAAAAAGTTTTAAAATTACAACATCGCCTATAGCGTCATGTGCTTGTATCTTAATATTTAGTTTTTTTGCTTCGTCTGCCTCTTTTTCATAAAGTTTCATTTTATATCTAAAATATTGTAATCTATAAGCTTTTTCATCTACAAACAGATGTTTGGCACAACGCAAAGTATCTATTAATTGCATGTTTAATACAAATCCCTCTTTGTTTAACATAGCTATATCAAACGGAGCATTATGAATTATCATATAGTTTTCTTTTGTATTTAATTCACAAAGCTTTTTATAAACCTTACTCTCTGGACATGTGGGTTTATTTTGTAACGCTTTAGGTGTTATATGATGTACTTCCATAGCTTCTACAGAAATTGGTGTCTTTGTTGAACAAAAATCATGATACACCTCTACACTTGAGCCTTCAAGGACAATATATCCAAGTTGAATAATACGATCATCTTCACCTACGCCAGTTGTTTCAGTATCTAAAATAATAAATTTTGACATTATCAAACTTCTAAATATGGATTTAAGATGTATCTTTTTAATGCCTCAAGATACATCTCATTAATTTGTATTTCAATTAATTGTACACCTGATTTTTGTATAAAATCAAAAGTACAAAATGAAAGTATAATATTTTTATATTTTTTATTCCTAAACTCAAAATTATCAATCATTATCGGTTCTGTTAAATCAACAAAAATAGCAACAATCTTCTTCAATGAAGCTGCGTTATCTTCTAAACCAAACAATCTATAAAATTTATCTATGTTAGCACATATGTATGTATTTTTTACATTGGTAATATATGTACTATAAAGTGATTGTGCTAAAATTTTTGTATCTTCATTGATCGACCCTTTTATAATATCTGATCTTTTAATTATTTCCATGCATTTAGCTTTTTATAAAATATTGGCATTTTAAGTAAGAAGTACTCTTAATTTTTTACATGATACTATAATAAAATTAATGAGTAATCTTAAATATGAGATTTATGATATAATTAATATATGGAAAAATTTTTACAAACCATTTCATCATTAAATGATGAAACACGTATTAAACTGTTGTACTTTATAAAAAAACATGGTCCTTTGTGTGTATGTGATTTACAAAATTCTTTTGAGATGCTACAGTCACGCTTATCTCGTCATTTAAAAATATTAAAAGATGCTGGTTTTTTGGATGTTCAAAGAGATGGAAGATGGGCATATTATTTTATTAAAATACCGTTGGATCCCTTTAAAACAGAGACTCTAAAAGAGATACAGACATTAAAATGCAACTTACCTGCACTTGAGATATCCTCCTCAGACAAACAAGCTTGTGATAAGTCATGATAAAAAAATTAAAATATATTGTACGTGAACTAAAATTATTAGTATCTAGTTTTTTAGACAAAGAACTCACACTGTTTGCGGCTTCGCTTAGTTTTTATACTATTTTTGCGATTATTCCGCTACTTTTAATAATCTTAAGCCTCATAACATCGTTGCCTAGTTTTAATGAACAATATGAAAATATTAGACAATTCATTTTTTCAAATCTAATGCCTGGAAATTCTAAAATAATTATGGGATATATTAATGGCTTTTTAAAGAATTCTATTCAAATGGGAGTTATGAGTTTCGTAAGTGTTTTGATAGCTTCGCTTCTATTTTTTCAAAATTTTGAATATATTGTAAATAAAATATTTCATGCTTCAAAACGTTCTTTATGGGAATATATTACAATTTATTGGACACTTCTAACACTTACTCCAATTGCTCTTGGTTTATCATTTTTCATCTCCAACAAAGTAGCAATATTTTTAGGAAATGGAGTGTTTTTAGGTTGGATAAGTATTTTAAAAATTTTTTCTTATTTAATTATTTGGGGATTATTTTTCCTTATTTATCAAATAGCAGCAAATACAAAAATCAATCCAAAAGCATCTCTTATATCGTCATTTGTCATCTCAATAATATTTACTGCCGCAAAAACATCATTTATATATTATATTACGTACAATAAAACTTATACAACGATGTATGGTTCATTTTCTATCATTATCTTTTTATTTTTATGGATATATATCTCTTGGATTATTTTTATCTATGGCATGAAATTATGCTACATAATAGATGGCATATACAAAAAAAGAGATGATAAAAATATTGGAAAAATAGAAGAAAATTTTAAATCTAATAGCCAAAAGTGATAGCATTACATGTAGAGATAAGACGTACGCACTAATCGTCATAACGGTGAATTTATCTCCAAGAGCTAATAGTTTTATAAGCCAACTATCAAAAATATCTCCATGCCCAATTAGATGTGCCACAATACTAACTGGATAAAAAAAAGTAAAAAGCTCTGTCCAAACAACAGAGAGAGGATTATAAATTGAAAAAATATGAAACAGATAAAGCGAATAGGGCAACATCGCTAAATAAACAAAGATGGGTAATAAAATAAAAATATATCTTTTTTGGAGATATTTAAAATATTGTAAAAATAAGAAAATATAAAATACACCGCTAACTGAGAGCCAAAAACCTAAACTAAACAGAAGTATCGGATAAAAAGATATTAAAAGTAAAATTGTAAGCAGCAGTGTTTGCATGGAAATAATTTTTATACCTCTGTCATATAAAAAATATCCAATAACAAGCATGCTAAATGAACGAATCAGTGATGGAGTAAAATTTAAAAACCAAACATACCACAACAAACAAAAGGCTACAATAATAAAAATATCACGATTTAAATGCCTGTATGGAAAAAATTTATTATGTAACGGCTTGTACAATAGACCAATTAAAAAAAATAAAACAGCACTTAATACCCCCAAATGAAAACCGCTAATTGCTTCAAGATGACTAATCCCAAGAGCTGATAATTTTTGACGAAATTCTCTACTTTGTGGGGCTGCTGTATAAAGAGCTTTGTATAAACCTGCCATATTAGCATCTTTATGTTGCGAAGTGATTAAATAATTTAATTTTTGTTTAAAACTGTTATCATCTGTAATACTTAATATTTTACTTTTTGCATAAAAGCCTCTTAAATAATGTAAAAATGTAAGATGATTTAAGTAAATTTTAAATATTGCTATATCGCCTATAATCTTACCAACATATAGATTTTTGGAGGTATAAAAAACGATTCCATTTTTACTTTTTAATTTTAAAATATAATATTGATGATTATTTTTACTTTTTTTATATTGATTTTGTATTTTACATGCAATGGTTTTTGTTTTACCAGATGAAAATTGTAAAAAATGATAGTAAGATATTGAAATAGATATCATAAAAATAGTAAAAATAACTGCTAAAAAAATGAAAAAATCGCGCCCTTTAAATAATTCTACACGCTCTATCATGCTTAAAGCGTGGGCATTGAGATTGTGTCATTTCCTAGATCCATATCAGCTGATTTCATATCGATATTATCATAAGCTACTTCAAATCCTTTTGTATAATCTACAAAACGTGTAAATTTTTTCTGAAATGTTAGTTTTATATGACCAGTTGGACCATTACGTTGTTTACCTATGATGATTTCGGCTTCTTCTTCATCTTTTTGTATATACGTGGGGGTGAATTCTCTCCCCTCACTTTTTGCGGCTTTTTCGCGCTCTTTTTCCTCTTTATATAAATATACGTCATCACGATAAACAAAAAGAATGATATCTGCATCTTGTTCTATTGCACCTGATTCACGTATATCACTTAACATTGGTCGCTTATCATGACGAGATTCTAATCCTCTATTTAATTGTGAAAGTGCAACTATTGGGATTTCTAATTCACGTGCTAACATCTTAAGTCCACGTGATATCTCACTTACTTCAAGATGCCGCTCTTTACCACCTGTTCCGCTCATAATTTGAAGATAATCAATAACTGCTATCTCAATTTCTGGATGCTTACTTTTTAATTTTCTAAGTTTAGAACGAAGTTGATTAATATTTAAAGAGCCTTGGTCATCAACAAAAAGTTTAGTAGTGTTCATTTTATCAATAGCACCACTAAGTCTACTCCACTCATCGTCATTTAAATCACCAACGCGTAATTTTTGTAAAAAGATGGAGGTCTCAATGCTAAGGAGTCTTAACATTAATTGCTCTGCTGGCATCTCTAGCGAAAAAAAAGCAACACCTTTGCCTTCATTTATCAATTTATTTACAGTATTTAAAACAAAACTTGTTTTTCCCATCGCAGGACGAGCGGCAATAATTATTAAATCACCCTTACCAAAGCCTGTTGTCATTTTATTTAGTTCATTAAATCCGGTATCCATGCCTACTAAGATTGAATTACCGCGTGCTTTCATCTCTTTTATTAATTCCATAGTATCATATGTAATCGTTGAAGAGTCCTTAAAGTCACTTGTTTGAGAGTCTTGTGTTATTTCATAAAGTTTTTTTTCTACTAGGTTTACAACCTCATCGCTTGGTAGTTGCTCTTCAAGTGTTACACGTTTTATCTCAGTAGTTAGTGTCAGTAAATGTCTTTTTAAGGACTTGTCTTTTATCTCATCTACATATGCTTTAATATTAGCGATAGGATTTGCTGATAAAATATCAAGCATAACGCTCTCGTCAAATTTTTTAGCCTTTATGAGTTCTTGCTTTAAAAATTCCTCATCTATTGGATCATCTTTTCTTGTTAATGTAGTCATTGCCTTGAATATCTCTTGATGTGCTGGGAGATAAAAATCATCAGATTTTAATATAGATTCCAGCTTATCAAATTGCTCTGGTTCAAAAATAATAGAACTAAGAATTGATTTCTCAAAAGTTAAATTATATAAATTAGTTTCCATTTTTAGCCATTTTTTCAACTTCGTTTACAAAACAATCAACCAAATCTTTTTCATCAAGATTGGCTATCACTTCACCTTTTACCATCACAAGTCCTTTTCCTTTACCATAAGCAATAGCTATATCTGCATGTTTTGCTTCACCGATAGCATTTACAACACATCCCATAACTGAAACGTTTAATGGTACTTTGATATGTGCTGTTCGTCTTTCAATCTCAGCAACGGCACTAACTAAATCTGCTTCAATTCGTCCACATGTCGGACAAGAAATAATATTTAATCCATCAGGTGCAACTCCACTATCTTTTAAAATAGCACGACCAACTTTTATCTCTTCTTCTAATTCACCTGTGATAGAAATACGTATTGTATCACCGATACCTTCAAGTAAAAGTGTACCCAAGCCAATAGCACTTTTTATAGTTGCATGAAAAATAGTTCCAGCTTCTGTTACTCCTAAATGGAAAGGATAATTATTTTGAGGGCGAAGCATTCTGTATGCTTCAACGGTTCTAGCCACATCACTAGCTTTTAATGAAATTTTTATGTCTTCAAAGCCTAAATCTTCTAAGAATTTTATATTATATTCTGCTGAAGCTACCATGGCTTTGGCTGTTGATCCATAGCGATTGTCAAACTCTTTTTCCAGACTTCCAGCATTTATTCCAATACGAATTGGTAAATTTCGCTCCGTACAGGCGTGAACTATCTCTCTTACTTTTTTCTTCGAACCAATGTTGCCTGGATTTATACGAATACAATCTACTACTTCAGCAGCAATTAAAGCTAATTTATGATTAAAATGAATATCTGCAACAAGCGGTAAAGAGATACGTTTTTTAATCTCTTTTAAAGCTAACGCATCTTGCATGTCAGGCACAGCCACGCGCACAATATCACACCCTGCAAAATGAAGTCTATTTATTTGCCCCACAGTTGCTTCAATATCTTTAGTGTCTGAATAGGTCATCGACTGTACGCTAATGGGAGCATCCCCGCCAACTGCCACATCGCCTACGTAAATTTTTTTTGTTTCATATCTATTTATCATATTCAAATCATATCTATTTTGGTATAAAAAACTGCTTTGTTTAAGAAAAATCTATAGGATCCATATCTATTTGTGCAAAATCATTTTTACATGCAAAGAGTACTTTTATTAAATCTGTACTTTTATCTGCTCGAAGCAAGATGTTAAATCTATATTTTGCACCTATCATTTCAATAGCACACTCTTGTGCACCGACGATTTCAATATCTTTAAACTTTTGAAGTTTTTGCAACATGTCTTGCATCTGCTGTTTTGCTTTTAGGGCGTATTTATGTGTAAATATTATACGACATAATTTTTTAAAAGGCGGATATACACCCTCTCTAAAATTTAATTCATCTTTTAAAAAAGTTTCATAATCATCTATATAGGTTTGAAAAAAAGAGCTGTTATATGTCTGTACTAAAACCTTTGCTTCTTTTTTTCTTCCACTTCTACCTGCAATTTGCACCAACGATGAAAGTGCTTTTTCCCTAGCTCTATAATCACTCATATTTAGTAAATTATCAAGTCCCAAAACAATAGCCAATGTTACTTCATGATAATCATGTCCCTTGCTTAACATCTGCGTGCCGATAAGCAAATCTATCTTTTTATCATTAAAACGCTTTAAGACATTTATAAGTTTTTTTTGTGTTGTTATTGTATCACGATCAAACTGCTCTACATATAAAGATGAAAATTTTTGCCTAAACTCCTCTACTGCTTGTGCCGTACCTAGACGTGTACTTTTTAATGTATGCTCTTTACACTCTGGACAAACTTGTGGTATCGCCATGGCAAAATTGCAATAATGGCATTTTAAGGCTCTGTCTTTATAATGAATACTCATACCAACACTACAATATGGACATTTATAGGTGTATCCGCAGCTAGAACATATCAGATATTTAAAATTTGCTCTAGTTGGGATGAACATAATACTTTGCTCATTTTTTGCTTTTGTTTGAAGTATCAAAGAAGTGATAAGTGGCGTGATACTCTCTAATGAAGCCTCATAAATGTACTCTTTTTTAGATGTAAAATAGCCCTGTCTCAATCTAAAAAAATCAAATTTTTTATAACTGCTAAGTGAGGGCGTTGCACTACCTAAAATCACTTTAGCATTATATATTTTACCTGCATAAATTGCCATATCTCGAGCATTATATCTTGGCTTACTAGATGATTTATAACTATCATCATGCTCCTCATCTACGACAATTAATCCAATATTTTGAAGCGGGGTAAAAAGTGCGGATCTAGCACCTGCTACAATATCTACTTCACCTGCATAAATCTTTTGAAGAATTTTTTGTTTTTTTGTTTTTGTAATTTTAGAGTGCCACATCACAACACGTGATTTAAAATGCTCACTTAATCTTTGTTCCATTTGTGGTGTTAACGAAATCTCTGGCATTAAAAATATGGCTCGTTTACCTTGTTGTATAGTTTTTGAGACAAGTTTCATGTAAATTTCAGTTTTACCGCTTCCTGTATCGCCAAACAAAAGTGAAATATCTCTGCTATCAAGAAATTTAAACGCTTCTTGTTGTTTACCTGAAAGCTTTATTGTGTCATCAAAATCTTTATCAACATCTTTACATGTAAAGCTCACATCAAAAGGACTAAAAAGCGACATAGCTTCACCTATTGAATTTATATAATATTGTGCTATAAATTTTGCAAATTTTATCTGCTTTAAGGATAAATAAAAATCAGTTATTTGTAAGATATCGATAGTTTTAAAGATAGGCTTATTTACTTTTTCTAAAATAGCACCACGCGTTTGTTTATTATTTAATAACACATCCACAATCGCGCCAATCTCTATATCATCAGAACTTTGGTAGGTTAAAGGTTGTAAAAGAGAACCAAGTAAAGCGACATGATAATAATTCATTTAAAAAAATATATTATTGTGAGAGTTGTTTGCAATAAGTACCACTAGTGCATGTAAATGTACCATTTGTAGAATTATAAGTAAAAGTATTTAAATTTCCGTTTATATTGTAAGTATAAGTGCTAGAGCCTGTTTTCATCCAGCCACCACTTGCATTCTTTGTGATAATGGGATATGTTAGCAACACATCTGTTGCCGTACCATTATTGTCAAATATTTTAACATCAGAAGTATTAGTAGCTACATTTGCATCAAGGCGATTTATATATGAACTATCGCCTAGCATAAAATATTTTTGTCGCTCAGTAGATATCGCAGCACGAACGGACATAACAGTGGAGCGACCACTAGCAATAACTGCCTGACTCTCAACACCACTAAATCTTGGTATAGCAATCGCTGCTAAAATACCGATTATAATAATAACAAAAATTAGTTCTATCATAGTAAAAGCAGATCTAAATGATCTTAATTGCATAAACACAACCTTGAAAAAAATAAAAGATTACAAAAAAGTAGTAGTCTAGCTATGACACCAGACTACCTATAAAAAAGCTAAGTAAAATTATTTCAATATAACCTTACCAGTTGGATCGTCTAACCATAACACAGGAGCAGCACTAGCAGTACCATCTTGACATCCGATATAATATGTTTTAGTACCTATAGTAGCAGTTGCAAATGAGTTTGTCGCACTTAAAGTGGTGGTATCTTTAACACCAATAGCTACTGTTGGTTCAGTTAAGGTACACTTAGCTACAGTTGGACCGCTTGTAATCTCTGCGGGTGCTTGTATCTGTGCTGTTACATTAGCATCACCAATACCTTTGATAGACCCATTAGTACCAGCTGTTAATGATTCTGACCATAATGCCGGCGCTGATGTCATGTTAAATGAACCTACATAAGACTTAACTTTTGCTAAATGAGCACTTGTTGCAACACCCAAAAACTTAGGTAATGCCACAGCGGACAAAATACCTATGATAACTATAACAAAGATGAGTTCAATCATCGTAAAACCAGCTCTTTTCATAAGAAGCTCCTTTTATATGTAAAAAATTAAGTTACGCTTGTAACCTTAAAAACTATTATGAACCATATATGTTTAAAAAGAGCTTAAAGATACCTCTAAAAACCATAATATTCAATGTGGTAGTCTGGTTTAAGACAGCTATACTTAAACTCAAATTATAAATTAGGAATGATATTTGCTTAATCATGGCAAGGATTATATAAGGATATAAATATGAGTATTGAGATTTCACGTGTTCACTCTTTGATGGCACAGGCATTAAACTATCGCTCAAGACGTCAAAATTTAATAGCTTCAAATATTGCCAATCAAGATACACCATTTTACAAAGCAAGAGATATTAGCTTTAAAGATGTTCTTATTGCAAATAAAAATAAAATATTTACCAAAAATGACAATAAGCTGAAATTAGCTACAACGCAAGATAAACACTTAGATATTACAATTGCACCTAAATCAAATATTTATAAGGCTTCTATCATTTTTAATGGTGGAGCAACTGGTAATGATGGCAATGATGTAAATATTGATAAAGAAACAACAGAACTTAGCAAAAATTCTATCGCTTACAATGCATTAATTGCAGCGATTAAAAAAGATGCCATGATCTATTCTAGTGTTATCAATGCATCAGCAAAACTTAGTTAAATAAGAGGATACAAATCATGGGATTTTTAAATAATTTTAATATTAGCGCAGATGGTCTCTCTGCACAAAGAACAAGAATAAATATCATCTCTTCAAATATTGCAAACGCCCAAACAACTAGAACACCTGGAGGTGGGCCATATAGAAAAAAAGAAGTGATCTTTAAAGCAGTTAATTTTAAAGATATGTTTAATAATCAACTAAAACAAAATCCAAACGCAATAAATAATACAAATAATGGTATAATGGGCGTAGAAGTATCTAAAATAATAAGAGATGATGGTCCATTTAAGATGAAATATGACCCATCAAGTCCAGATGCAAATGCAAAAGGATATGTAGCTTATCCAAATATAAATCCCGTAGTTGAGATGTCTAATTTAATAGAAGCTACGAGATCATATCAAGCTAACGTAGCAGCATTTGAGAGTGCTAAAAACATGGCAAATAGTGCTATTTCACTATTGCGATAATTGGAGTTTAAAATGTCAATAAATGGTATTGGTAATTTAAGTACATTAGATATACTGAAAAACAAGAGCGTGTCAAATGTAGATTCTAGTGGAGATATTTTTGCCAAAAAATTAGAATCTGCTTTAAATGATGTTAATGCTTTACAAGTAAAAGGCGAAAAGGCGATGGCTGGTATCGCAACAGGTCAGATAAAAAATCTTCATCAAGCAGCACTGGCGATAGATAAAGCAGAAATTAGCATGAAGCTCATGCTAGAAGTAAGAAATAAAGCTCTTAGTGCGTATAAAGAGATAAGTAGAACTCAAATATAAGCTTTACATGCAAAATCTCTCTCAAACTTCTAAGACAAAAAAAGTAATCTCTCTTTATCTTATTTTAGTACTTGGATTTTTAATCTTTTTAGGCGTTATGCTTCATATCGCTATTTCTCCAAGATATATGCCTTCACTTTATGCTAAAACTATAATTCATGCAAAAAGAGGTGCGATAATCACATCTGATGGGTATGCAGTAGCAGTTACGCAAAAACTATATAAAGCTGTGGTAAATACACTTTTTATAAAACCAAATAAGAAAAATCTTTTTATTAAACTTTTTAGTATTTATAGTGGCATGAAAGAATCTCTTATTAAAAAAAGATTAAATTCGAAGCATGGTGTGGTAGTGCTTAGCTATAAAATCAATCTACTACATGCGCAAAATTTAAAAGATTTAGGCAAAGAGTTGTTGCAGTTAAAAGTATTTAAAGCGATAAAAAGTCCTATTACACATGCAAAAATTATTCAAGGATTAAATATTATAGCTAGTGGTGAAGCTAGAGTTTATCCTTTTAAAAACTTTTTAACTCCAGTGCTTGGCTACACTCATAAAATTGAAAAAAATGGATACACAACGGTACATGGAATAAAAGGGTTAGAAAAAGAGTATGACCAAGAGATGTCTCCTCATCAAAATTTAGTTGAATCTGGCTCAAGAGATGTTAATAACTATATTATATTAAATGGTAAAAGCACAACTATACCGCTTAAAAATGGTATAAATATAAAATTAAATATTAATGCAAATATACAGTACAGAATTGAAAATCTTTTAGACAAAATGAAACAAAGACTACAAGCCAAAGAGATTGTTGCTGTTGTTATGTTTTCAAATAACGGTAAAATCTTGGCATTAGCATCTTCAAATAGATATTTACCACAAAATATTTTAAAAAAAGATTATGCTTCACTTAATAATACCGCCATAGAATTTCCTTATGCACCAGGTTCTGTACTAAAACCATTAACATTTGCTTTGCTACTGCAAGAACATTTAGTAAATCCTTACGAATTAATAAATGGACATAATGGAGTGTATCATTTAGGACGCATGACAATTACAGATGATGAACCTTTTGCCTGGCTTAGTGCTCAAAATGTTATAGTTTATTCATCAAATATCGGAATGTCACAATTAGCTCAAAGATTAAGTGGAATTAACTTTTATAATGGTCTAAAAACTTTTGGACTTACTTATAAAACCGGCATAGATTTACCATACGAATATGCAGGTAGCATACCATCGCCTAGACAACTAAGCAATCAAATATATAAAGCTACAACATCTTATGGATATGGAGTAAAAATTACTTTAATACAACTTATAAAAGCATATAATGCATTTAATAATCATGGCATTATGGTAACACCTAGAATAATTTCAGCATTTATAAATCCTAATGGTAAAATAACCAAAATTCCAATGGGTCCAACCACGCGAGCTATCAGTGCATCTACTGCTTTGATTATGAAACGAATTCTTATAAAAGTTGTAAACAAAGGAACAGCTAAGACTGCGATTATACCTGGATTAACCATTGGTGGCAAAACAGGAACTGCTCATATTACAAAACATGGTAAATATATAAATCAATATAATTCAACTTTTATCGGATTTGTTGATAATAATAAATCTAAATATACTATCGGTATTTTAGTAAAACAACCTCAAGTTAGAGATTATTATGCAGCTGGTACTGCGGTACCTGTATTTAAAAAAATTGTTGATGTGTTAATAGCACAACACTATTTAAACCCAAACTATGCAATAAAAAATTAAAAACTTTCAGAGAGTGTAAAATAAACTGTGTAAACCTTAAAAATTAGATTCAGTTGATAAAATATCAAGTGAATTATTTTAAAGGATTTACATATGAGTTTAATAAACC
>VAOZ01137894.1_pt1 | contig 15974 bp, 15 predicted proteins | sample 3394041 | NCBI WGS metagenome assembly VAOZ01 (sample SAMN08290431, study PRJNA428436) | hydrothermal vent metagenome | isolation source: Deep-sea hydrothermal vent chimney | place: Indian Ocean: Southwest Indian Ridge
CAAACCATTATTTTCTATTGTCTCTTATGCGCAAACGGCTGTCAGTCCTGATGTTATGGGTGAAGGACCGGCTCTTGCAATTCCAATGGCTTTGGAGAAAGCCCAAATGACACTTACCGGTATGGATATTATTGAAGTCAATGAAGCTTTTGCTATTCAGGTACTCGCCAATCAAAAAAAATTGAAATGGGATGCAAACAAATTAAATATCCATGGTGGTGCCATTGCCTTAGGTCACCCGACCGGAATTAGTGGTGCCCGAATTTTAGTTACCGGATACTATGCTTTAAAAAGAATTCAAAAAACATATTGTATCGCTTCAATATGTGGAGGCGGAGGTGTTACCTCGGCAATGATCATTAAAAGAGAATCGTAATGATAACAATAAAGAGATAAACCATGAACGATAAACGGTTAACAGCATTTAAACTGCTGAATGTAAACGACCTATAAACTTTAAGATAAATAATATGAGTAGTAAAATATATTCCTGGCAAATGACTGAATTAAAGTCAGCGTTCAAACTTCACGAAAGTCCTTTCCCTGAATTACAAGAGGGTGAGGTACTTGTGAAAATAGCCGGTTGTGGTGTATGTCATACAGACCTTAGCTTTTGGCATTTTGGTGTAAAAACAAAAAAAGAATTACCATTGACGTTAGGACATGAAATTAGCGGTAAAGTAATTCTTGGTGATAGAAAATGGATAAATAAAAAAGTAATAATTCCTGCAGTGCTACCCTGTGGCGAATGTGAACTTTGTAAAAAAGGCAGAAGTAACATGTGTCAAAACCAATTAATGCCCGGAAATGACTTTCAAGGAGGTTTTGCTTCACACATAAAAGTACCTTCAAAATTTCTTTGCCCTGTACCTGAAAAAGTGCTTGAGAAATATTCGTTAAAAGAACTCGCTGTGGTTGCCGATGCAATTTCCACACCGTATCAGGTGGTAAAAAAGTCAGAGTTGGAAAAAGGTGATTTCGCTATTGTTATTGGCGTTGGTGGTGTTGGTGTTTTTGCTGCTCTGATAGCCAAAATTCTTGGTGCAAAAGTGTTGGCAATTGACATTGATGATGAGAAACTTGAAATGACAAAAAACAGCGGTATTGATGCAATACTAAATGTGAAAGATACCGACATTAAAACCACGAAAAAAAATGTTAGAGAAATAGCAAAAGACCTCGGGGTTTCCCGTTACGGATGGAAAATATTTGAAATCTCAGGGACAAAAGCCGGACAGGAATTAGCATTTAATCTATTAACTTATACATCAACAATGTCTATTGTTGGATTTACTATGGACAAACCCGATGTCAGATTAAGTAATCTCATGGCATTTGACGCAAAACTGATTGGTACATGGGGATGCAAACCCGAACTATATCCCGAAGTTGTTGATTTAATTGCTCAGGACAAATTAAAAATCAACCAGTTCATTGAGCTATTTCCAATGTCAAAAATCAATGAAGTATTTAAAAACACATTGGAACATAAATATAAAAAACGGTCAATACTTGTACCCGATTTTGAATAAAAAAAATATTAATTAACTTACAATCTGTTATCATGTTAAAAAGTCATAATCTTGTAAACACAAATTACAAAGAAATCCTGTTTCAAAAAAAACATTGTTTGGATTTTAACGGAAATCCTGTTGAAGGATTGTTTAATGCATGGATTGTTTTTAATAATCCTGCCCAATTTAACTCTTATACCACCGATGCCGTTAAAGAAGTTATTTTGGCAATGCGCGAAGCTTCAAACGACAGAAGTGTTGTGGCTGTCGTATTCACCGCCGTTGGCAATAAGGCTTTTTGTACCGGTGGCAACACCAAAGAATATGCTGAATATTATGCAGGCAATCCTCAGGAATATAAACAATACATGAGATTGTTTAACGATATGGTTTCATCAATTTTAATGAGCGATAAACCTGTTATTAATCGTGTAAATGGTATGAGAATAGGTGGAGGCCAGGAAGTTGGCATGGCTTGCGACTTCTCTGTTGCACAGGATTTGGCAAGATTTGGTCAGGCAGGGCCAAAACACGGTAGTGCTCCCGATGGTGGTTCTACCGATTTTCTCCAGCTTTTTGCCGGCATCGAAAATGCCATGTATTCATGCACGGTTTGTGATCCGTGGTCAGCACATGAGGCATTACGTCATGGTTTACTTACCGAAATTGCCCCTGCTTTAAAAGTGAATGGAGACTTTGTTCCTAACCCGTTGGTTTATACAAACAAATGGGTAAATGAGAAAGGCGACATTGTTTACGGAAAAATGAAGTCCGGTGACGAACTTGCAAAAGCAAAAGAAATGCTAAAACAAGGCGAAGTGGACCTTTCAATGCTGGATAAAGCAGTGGAAACACTTTGTACCAAATTAATGATGACCATGCCAAACTGCTTGAGTAAAACATTAAACTCACTTAGAAAAAAGAAACTTGAACACTGGGACAAAAATAAAGAAAGTAACCGCGACTGGTTGGCATTAAACATGATGACCGAAGCAAAAGCAGGGTTTAGAGCATTTAATGATGGGCCCAAAGGAAATCGTGAAGTTGACTTTATTAAACTAAGACAACTCCTGGCAGAAGGTCATGAATGGAATGATGAAATGATACTGACAATTTCACCACAGTCTCAAAAAACAAATTAATATGCAAAAAATCGAAGTAGAATTCAAATACGATAATAGTGTTGCCCGGATTATCCTTGATGATGGGAAAGCAAATATCTTAGACAAAATAATGATGTCGGAATTAGTAGAACTATTATCCTCATTTAAAAGCAATAAAGACCTTAAATTAATTACTTTTGAAGGCGCAGGAAAAAATTTTTCTTTTGGGGCAAGTGTAGAAGAACACAAAAAAGAACTCGCTGCTGAAATGCTTATTGGCTTTCATGAGATTTTCTTTACGATTATTGACTTAAACATTCCAACAATGGCAATCATATCCGGACAATGCCTTGGTGGAGGTTTTGAACTACCATTGGTATGCAATTTTATTTTTGCCGACAAAACAGCAAGGATTGGTCAACCCGAAATAGTTTTAGGGGTATTTGCTCCACCCGCCTCATCCATGTTGCCACTGAAAATCGGCAATGCAAAATCCGATGAACTCTTAATCACCGGAAAAATTCTTTCGGCTGACGAAGGTAAAGCAATTGGACTGATAAATGAAGTTTTTGAAGACAGGGAAACTATGCACACAGCCATTGATGAATGGATAAAAAAGAAAATCCTCGGCAAAAGTGCTTCCTCGCTAAGATTTGCTACCAAAGCGGCGAGAGCTTCATTTAATTTCTTTATGCGAAAAAACCTTCCGTATTTTAAGGATATGTTTATCAATGAGTTGATGGAAACAGAAGATGCTAATGAAGGCATTAATTCATTTATGGAGAAAAGAAAACCAAATTGGAAAAATTGCTAATTTTAAAGAAAAGATTCTATGAGTACTGACAATAAAGGTATTGTAAAACTTCATTCTGTTGATGCCCTGAAAAAAACAATGGGAGATTATTTTAACAGATTGAAAGTTGCCGTTGATACGGGAAATAAAAAAATTGCCTGGTGTACAAGTGTCGGTCCTGCCGAATTGTTATATTCAATGGGCTTTGAAGTTTACTTTCCGGAAAATCACGGAGCAATGATCGGAGCATCAAAAATGGCAGATAAATATATTCCAACTGCTGTTGCTCATGGCTATTCACCTGATATTTGTTCCTACCTCACAAGCGATATCGGTGCTTTTTTACAAAACGAAACACCGTTACAAAAAAGTGGTTTTAAATCAATTCCCAAACCGGATGTTTTAGTTTACAATACCAACCAGTGTCACGAAGTTGGCGATTGGTTTACGTATTACGCAAAACATTTTGATGTTCCTGTTTTCGGTATAAGTACTCCATTGTGGATTAGTGAATTAACAAATACGGTAATTAATAGTGTTGCCAGTCAATTCAAAGATTTAATACCCGGACTCGAAAAAATTGCAGAACAAAAATTTGATTTAGAGAAATTTAGCAAAACAGTACAATTATCACACGACGGTTGTGTGCTATGGAGAAAAGTCCTCGAAACCGCCATACACAAACCATCACCAATCAATTTTTTCGATTCGGCTATTCACATGGGACCTATTGTAGTGATGCGGGGAACTCAGTATGCTATTGATTATTACAAAATATTATTAGCGGAGTTACAGGATAGAATTGAAAATAATATTAGTGCCGTACCAAATGAGAAACTAAGAATATATTGGGATGGTATGCCACTTTGGTATAAATTAAGTAGCATGGCAAAATTATTTTCAAACCTTGATACTTGTCTTGTTGCCTCAACTTATTGCAATAGCTGGATATTTGACGACTTAGACCCAAAAGACCCATTCCAATCGTCTGCCCTTGCATATTGCAAACTATTTATTGTCCGGTCTGACGAGGAGAAACAAAAAGTCTTAGAAAAATTAATGATAGACTTTTCAATTGACGGAATTATTTATCACGATGCCAAAACATGCGGACGAAACTCAAATAATCGATTTGGGCTACCCAATCACCTTGCATCTAAAAACAATATTCCTTATTTGGAGATAAACGGTGATTTATGCGACCCGCGTTGCTATAGCGAAGAACAATCAATAATTGCAATAGAAACATTTATCAAACAACTATCTGGCAGAAAATGATAATAAACAAACAATTTTTTTAAACTGTAATCTCTTTATTAATGTACAAAATTGGAATTGATCTCGGCTCTTCATATACAAAAGGTGTTTTGGTAGATGAACATGGGAAGATTGTTGACTGTCAACTTACACGAACGGGAGTTGATTTTAATAAAGCTGCCAATAAAATTATCAGTAGGTTTCCGAAAGAGAAAATTCAGTATCCTGTTTATTCTTGTGGTTATGGGCGTGATGAAATAAAAATTCCTTTTGTGGCAAACTCCGAGATAATGGCACTTTCCAAAGCCGTTTTTGAGATTTATAAAAAAAAATGTTCAATAATTGACATTGGCGGACAGGATACTAAATATATAATTATTAACGACATAGGTCAGGTAGATAGATTCAAAATGAACCGGAAATGTGCAGCCGGAACGGGTTCATTTATCGAAGAATTAGCTTTTAGAATGGATATTCCTCCTTCTGAATTTTCAAATTATGCAGGGCAAGCCACCAAAGAAATTAAAATTAATAGCTATTGTACAGTTTTTGCAGTTTCTGAAATTATTGGGCTGATAAAAAAGGGATCTACATTGCCAAATATTATAATGGGGATTTATAATTCGATAATTAACAGGTGTTTGGAGCTATCACCTGTTGAAAATTTTTTAGTTTTAACAGGTGGAATTCCCGACAACCATCCTGTAATGATTAACCTGTTTAAAAAGAAATTTGTAAATTGCGAAAGTCCTGAGAAATCACAGTTCTTAGCTGCCTGGGGTTGTGTACTACTAAACAATGAAAAAATAAAATAATAATAAAATGAGTATTTGGTATAAACCGTATAAAATAGAAGATTTGCAATGTAAGATTTCAAATACACTTGCCGAAACCTTAGGAATTAATCTGACCGAAATAACTCCGGATTCGCTTAAATGTAAAATGAATGTATTGCAGCATATAAAACAATCTATGGGTGTTTTACATGGCGGCGCATCGGCAGCTCTTTGCGAAACATTAGGAAGTATTGCATCTAATTTAGTTGTTGACCCCGATAAATATTTTTGTTTAGGTCTTGATATCAATGCAAGCCATGTTCGTCCTGTATCCGAGGGATTTATCTTTGCAGAAGCAAAACCCGTTCATCTTGGAAGAAAAACCCATATTTGGAGAATTAACATTGTAAATCAATCCAATAAATTAGTCTGTACTTGTAGATTGACAATGGCAGTTTTAAATAAAAATGAGATGAAATTAAAAACCAATCAAACCCAATAAATAATAAAAAGAACTATTATGAGGAAAAAGCCAAAAGAAATAGTTATTGTTAGTGCAGCCCGCACCCCCATTGGTAAACATGGTGGCTATTATAATTATTTACCTGCTGAAGATTTAGCAGTTCTTGCGGTAAAAGAATCTATTATCAGGTCAGGAATTGATTTGAATAAAATTAAAATTGATCAAGTCGTTGCCGGGATGATTTACATAGATTCGCATAATCAACAAATTTATTTACCGAGGAATGTGGCTTATCGCGTAGCAGAACAATTAGATGACGCCAATAACTTAAAAACAGCTCCTGGTAAAACATCTTTGCGGATTTGTGGTACCGGATTTCAAATTCTTGCCGATGCTTTCGATCTGATTACAAACGAAGAAAATAATCAAAAAATGAACTGTGTTATTTCATTTGGCACAGAAAATATGTCCCAAACCAATTTGATTAATCAGGGACGACGCAAAAAAGACAATGTTTGGGAATTTGAAGAAGCAGAAAACAAAGACTATTTGCTTGAGGGCTTCAATCATAACCTCTTTAATACATTGATGCCTAAAACAGCTGATTTATACGGTGCTAAAATTGGAATAACCCGAAAAGAGTGTGATGAATATGCTTATCTGAGCCACACCCGTTCTAAAAATGCACAAATGAAACAGTGGAACCGGTTTGCAAATAATTCTAAAAATGATTACTTAAAGGGCATCTTTACGGTAGATACCGTTGACGAAAAAGGAAATACTGTTTGTGTCTGGAAAGATGAGGGTACTAAGTATGATGTAAGTACTAAAGAACTTAATAAGCTTCGTCCTTTACTTAAAGCCGATGGACTTGTAACACCTGGTAATGCAAGCCAAATTAGCGATGGTGCAGCAGCAGCAATCCTTATGGACAGAGAATATGCCGACAAAAATAAAATCCCTTACCTCGCAATTCTGAGAGGATATCAATTCTCAACCGTTGACCCAACCATTATGGGACAAGGTCCCGTACCGGTAATAAAAGACTTATTAAAAAAACTAAACCTTAAATTGTCTGATATTGAACAATTTGAAGTCAATGAAGCTTTCGCACCTCAATATCTTGGTAACGAAAAGGAACTTGGATTACCAAGAGAATTAACAAATGTGAATGGTGGTGCCATTGCAATAGGGCACAATATTGCAGCAACCGGTTTAAGAATGACTACCGACCTGATATATGAACTAAAACGGCGTAACAAAAAAATTGGTATCGCTGCCGCATGTATCGGTGGTGGCCAGGGTGGTGCCGTTTGTGTTGAGATAGTTTAATCAATTACAAATTAAACTTTTTAACCGTTGAAAGATGAATCAAAACAAATTAACATTTACTTTTCAGACACTTGTTTTTTTATGATACAAATAATAAATATTAATAAAAATAATTAATTATGGGAACTTGTTTTTCGTATGGCAATAAATTACTGCAAAAAGAAATTTCAAAACTTAATAAAGTTAAAAATATAGCAATTATTGGCTCAGGAACAATGGGAATTGGTATCGGCATTGATATATTAAATAAAACAAACTATAATGTTGTTTTTATTGATATCGCCGATGAATCTCTCAAAAGAGCCCAAAATGATATTAAATCCTATTTCTCGGGAATGGTAAAAAGTGGCAGAATCCTTGACGAACACCTCAACAATTACCTGAAAAGAGTAAAGTATATTAAAGACTTCAGTGCTTTAAAAAATGCTGAGATAATTTGGGAAGTGGCAACAGAACGCATTGACATAAAAAAATCAATATTTACGAATATTGAAAAATATGTTGATCAGGATAAATTAGTATTTGTTTTCTCAAATACCTCCTCCCACACCACAGAAGAACTCGCCGTACTTTTCAACGACCGTCTTTTGAGAGATAAATTCCTGACCGGACATGGTTATTTCCCATTTCATGCTAACCGCCTGTTTGATGTAATGAAAGGTAAGTATGCTACTGAAAATACATTTATTGCAGGTGTTGCTTTTGCAGAACAAATACTTGAAAAAAAGGTAATAGCGCTTAGTAACGACCACCATGGTTATATTGCCGACCCGATTTTTGAAGGAATGGCTGCAATCATTAGTTGGGATATCAAAACAGGTCAGGACATTGTAGAGCTTCCTCAGGTTTTTGAAATATTAACTGCCAACCCTTTTAAAGTGTTGGACATGACGGGACACATGCCTTATACAGAATGTGCAAAGCATTTAGGAAAAGCACTTCCCGGAACCGATAGACTGAGAATTGTCTATAATCAGAAAAAACGCCATTATCCAACATGGATAGAAGACCTCGAAAAAAGTAAAAATATAGGAATCTATTCTCCTGAGAAAAAAGGTTTCTTTAAATGGGAAGGCGCACCAAATCGTGAAAAAAATGTAAAAGTTTATGAACCTTCAACAAAAAAATATGTTGACATAAAAGAAATTGATTATAACGAATATTGGTCAATATCTGAAGCTAAAGCATTAGATGAAAGACAATCAACTATCAAAAGTATTAGCGGATTAATTAAAATAGCTGAATCTTACGATAAAGGCGGCAAAACTTTCCGCAGATATGCTCTTCCAATATTGCTTTACGCATTAGATATGATTCAGGATAATTTTGCAACCCCCGCAGACGTAAATGTTTCCACGAAAGTCGGATTGCGTTTTAAATATGGACTCTGTGAAATAATTGACGGGTTCTTAAACTATTTTGGAATTGACGGTTTTATTGCTCTTGTCAAAAAAGCAATTGTTGAAAATCCTGATTTTAAAGAGCTATTGGATGTTGACGGCGTTTGCGGACCCCGTAAAGGGAAACCAAGTCTTTTATATACCATGAAAAAGAAAGGTTGGACAAATTTATTGGGATATGGAAGAATATACGGAACACCTGTTGCTCAAAGAAATTTTGCTACCGGAAAAATGGATATTTATTACAACGACCTTCGTTATGTATATCCCACAAAAAAAGACAGAGTGGCTTCAATTATTTTTGACAATCCGCTTCGGGGTAATGTATGGAACAAATACACTTTAGACCAGTTAGACCATGCCATAGGCATTTCTGTGAAAATGTATGAAAAAGGAGAGTTGGGAGCAATATTATTTACAGCATCCGGAACGGGAATGCGTATGTTAGGTGCCGATGCGAGACAATTCAACAAAGGTTGGTTCGATGCCAAAAAAGGATACAAATTCTTGGGCGAAGAAAATACCTCCTACTTTACAAAAGCAGGGATGAAACTGTTTAGGTTTATTCAGGAATCTCCTATATGGACCATTGGAGCATTTGGCGAAAAATGGGGTGGCGGAGCAGAATTTACTTATTTCTTAAACCAACGGTTCGACCTTATCATAAAAGGAGTTGAATTTGATTCAATCAAACGAAAACCTGTTTACGGTTTAAAAAATAATTACAACCAACCGGAAATTGAGTACGGAATACTTGGTGGTTTTGGTGCTGTTCAGGAGCTAATTCGTTTAGGTTTTGGTGAGTCGGTCATTGATGAACTGTTTTTACAAGGATTTACCGCCGAAAGAGCCTATCAGATAGGTTTGTCAAACGGCATTAGCGAATGTGAATTCGAGTTGCTCCAAAAAGCTTATGAGTTAGCCCGTTTAAAACAAAAATTTGCCATTCCTTACTCCGTAGCATTATTTAACCGGCAAAAAAAGAAAGCTACGATTGAAGGTTGCAACGACGACCAACTGGTAAAAGATACAGGAGAAACTTTCAATCCTGATAAAAATCCATATATAAATACCGGATTACTCAGACTGCTAAATATGGGTGGAAAAAATCCTCCAATTAACCTTGCCGTAACAGGAAAGCTACCCGGTTGGGAAAATAATTACGATAAATTATACGAATAAAAAGAAGGGATTATTTAGAATCTGCTGATTTTCTGTCAGGCTACCGGTAGCAATATTCTCTGTCGGGAGAAAAAATATTCGATTTTCGATAGAATTATGATTTTTTTCACCCACAAAGTCAAATTTTTAACGTTTCCCAAAGCACAAACCAGCCGTGTGTATGGATAGAACGTTTCGGCCATTCATAATTTCATTATTGAAAATTATCCGCCCGGACGAATCCGTTCGGACAGGTTTGTTTCCTGGTGCTTATTTTTCGGTATTTCAATGAAAAGCATCCAAAATCCGTGTGAGGAACTTGTTGTAGTCAAACTGACCGTGGTCGTTTAATCCCATGCGAACCACCACCAGATCTTTGGACGGGATAATATATACCCGCTGGCCATGGAAGCCGTCACAATAGTAAATGCCGGGGTATCCCTTGATTTCGTGGGTTCCTTTGTTGAGCCAGAACTGTGCGCCATATTTATCATGCGATTTGCGTGCCGGCGTAGTGGAATATTTCACCCATCCTTTGGGCAAAATACGTTTTCCCTGCCATACGCCATTTTCGAGATAAAGTAACCCGAAACGTGCCCAGTCGCGTGGCGTGGCAAAAGTGTATGAGGACCCTACAAAGTTACCGCTGGCATCGGTTTCGAGCACTGCCGAGCGCATCCCGATTTTATTAAGCAGCACTTTACGCGGAAAGTTCCAGTATTGCCGGTTGTTGCCAATGGTCCGGCGGATAATCTCAGAAACGATGTTGGTGTTTCCGGAAGAATAATACCACACCGAATCGGGTGGGTAAATAGCCGGTTTGCTCATGGCATAAGCCGCCATATTCCCCTTTTGGTAAAGCATAATGGTAACATCTGAGATGTCACCGTAATTTTCGTCCCATTGCAGTCCGCTACTTTGATGTAACAGGTCGGTAAGCCGGATATTCTTACGGCTGTCATTTTGCCATTCTTTGAGCGGTACCGGAGCATTGACATTTAATTTTCCCTGCTTTACCAGGATGCCAATGAGTGCGCTGGTAATACTTTTGCTCATAGACCAACCGAGAATACGGGTATTTTTATCAAAATTCTTCGCATATTTTTCGCGAATAAAAAGGGTATCGTAAGCGACAATTACGGCACGGGTATTTCCCGGATTGAAGGCAGAGTCGATGGCCGCCTGCAGCTTTTTCATATCCACATTCGGCGGGATCGTATCACGCATTTTATCACCCATAGGCCAATAAATATCCTGTGGATTTTTCGGAAGAACCTCCTCCGTCATTTTTTGTTTTTTCACCACATTGATGTCGGCATCAGCCAAAAGTGTACTTCCAAGCCCCTGACGATAAATGGCAATTTGTTTGGCCATGCCGAGAAAAGTCCCGGTAACCGTTTTGTTTTTGTAATCAATCACATTGCGTGACAAGTTAACGGGGAAGAAGCTCAAATCGTGTTTTTCGATGTCTTGTTTCGTACGGTTTGTAAGGAAAGTCCATGAAGCCAGATCTTTGGCTGCATAGCCGGTGAAAATAGGTGCACGGGCAATAAAATAGTTTGCACCGTAAATAATGGCAGCTAACAGAATGCCAATAATGAGATATTTAATCTTTTTCATAGTGTTGTAATTTGGTGATTTTCAAAGATAGAAAATAATCAGAACTTTACACTTTCGGAAAATAAAATTCTTATGTTAATTTTTCACGGGATATCTTTTACACACTTCTTTTCTTTTTCTTTTGCTTTACCTTTGTGAAAATATTCAAACCATGAAACGTAAAATTGATTTTCTCGTAATTGGTTCCGGAAGTGCCGGGCTGATATACGCTTTAAAGGTTGCCCCTTACGGGAAGGTATTGGTTTTGACAAAAGATAAAATGGAATATACTGCTACTTCTTTTGCTCAGGGTGGTGTGGCGGCAGTAATGTATTCGCCTGACAATTATGAAAAACACATTGAAGATACTTTAAAAGCCGGTTCGGGCATAAACGACAAGAAAATTGTCCGTATTACCATTACCGAATCCACAGAAAGGGTGAAAGAGCTGGTGGAATGGGGCACTCAATTTGATAAAGAGGCCTCGGGAAAGTTTTCGCTGGCACGTGAAGGCGGCCACTCGGAATTTCGTATTCTGCACCATCAGGACAATACCGGTTTTGAAATTCAACGTGCTCTCGGTGAAAAAGCGCGCCAGCATCCAAACATTGAGATTTTGGAAAATTATTTCGCCATCGACCTTATTACGCAGCATCATTTAAATGAGGAGGTCAATCGCAGACGAAATGACATTCAGTGTTTCGGCGCTTATGCCATGAATATGAAAATCAATGAAGTGGAGACCATTCTCGCAAAAATTACCATGGTGGCCACCGGAGGTATGGGAAATATTTATCAAACCACCACCAATCCGCTGATAGCCACCGGCGACGGACTGGCTATGGCTTATCGTTCCAAAGCACACCTCGAAAACCTTGAGTTTGTGCAGTTTCATCCTACTTCGCTGTTCAACCCGGGCGAAAAACCCTCTTTTCTGATTACGGAAGCATTACGTGGAGCCGGCGCCATATTAAAAACCAGAAAAGAGAAAAAATTCATGGCAAAATATCACAAGTTGGGTTCATTGGCTCCGCGCGACATTGTGGCTCGTGCTATTGACAACGAAATGAAACTTTCGGGAGACGATTTTGTTTATCTCGATGCCCGCCAAATCAGTAAACATGAAGTTTTACACCACTTTCCAACTATTTATGCCAAATGTCTGAGCATTGGTATTGATATTACCAAAGAGATGATACCGGTAGTTCCGGCAGCCCATTATTCCTGCGGAGGTATCAAGACAGATAAAAACGGGAAAACCTCCATACACAACCTGTTTGCTTCCGGAGAAGTGGCATGCACCGGGCTTCATGGAGCCAATCGCCTCGCTTCCAATTCTTTGCCTGAAGCAGCCGTCTTTTCGCACCGGGCAGCATTACAAGCCGTAGAAGAAGTAAAAAATATTGGATTTATGGACACCGTTCCCGATTGGGACGCCGAAGGCAGGGTGCTGAATGAGGAGATGATTCTCATTACCCAATCAAAAAAGGAATTGCAGGCGATTATGAGCAGTTATGTGGGTATTGTCCGCTCAAACCTGCGGCTGAAACGAGCCTTGGACCGCCTGGAAATTTTGTATAAAGAAACGGAAGATTTGTATGATAAATCTATCATCTCAAAAGATATTTGTGAGCTGCGCAACATGGTCAACGTGGCTTATCTTGTCATAAAAATGGCCATGAACCGCAAGGAGAGTGTGGGGTTGCATTATTCCATTGATTATCCTGAAAAAAAGAAAAAATAATATGGCACTCATAAAGAAAGTCAAAGGAAAAACCCCGCGCTGGGGCGAACGTTGCTACCTCGCAGAAAATGCCACTCTTACCGGCGATGTGATTTTGGGAAAAGGATGCAGCGTATGGTTCAATGCCGTTCTTCGCGGCGACGTGCATTATATCCGTATTGGCGACAATGTGAACATTCAGGATGGTGCCATCGTCCATTGCACCTACCAAAAATATCCGGTGAATATTGGCAATAATGTCTCTATTGCCCACGGTGCTATTGTGCATGGATGCACCATCCACGACAATGTTCTCATCGGCATGGGAGCCATTGTGATGGACAATGTCGTAATTGAAAGCAATTCGGTGATTGCCGCCGGAGCGGTGGTGGCTAAAAATACAGTGGTAAAATCGGGAACTGTTTATGCAGGTATCCCGGCCAAAAAAATTAAGGAAATTGATAAACGCATCCTCGAAGAGGATGTGCTGCGGATAGCAAAGAATTATAAAATGTATGCCGGGTGGTACCGGGAAGAATGATAAGTAATGAAGGACGGCGGTATCACCTTCGGCACACTCTCTTACCACCTTTTCTCATTAGCTATGGGCAAGTTCTTCATATCTCATTTGTCCAAAAGATATTACTTTTGTCCAAAAAATAATTATCATGCAGGTTATTTCCATCATCATACTTTTTATACTGTCGTTTCAGGTTATGCCTGTTGCTGCGGGAATGGATGTCAGGAAAACACCGGTATTTCATTTGATAAGCGGAATTTTGTTGCTGGTATCAGGCCAATTGCTACTGTTTCTGATTGGAATATGGCTGGGAAACCACTTTATGCACCTGCTGACAGGAATAAAAACTTATGTACTTTTTATCGGTTTTGTGCTGATTGCCGTCCGATTCAACATGGAGGCCTTCAAAGTCCGGAAAGGAGAGCGTACTTATATCATCGGCAAAAGCGCCACCTACATCATCCCGGCCATAGCACAAGCGGTGAATACATTCCTGGCGGGGATTTTATTTTATTTTATGCCGGGAACCCTTGGCAACGACCTGGTTTATCTTGCCGCATTTTCCTTTTCGTTCGCCCTGCTCTTTGTGTTGATAAAAAATAAAAAGCTGGCCTTACCGGCTATTTCCTTTTTGTATATGATAGGTGGAGGCATCCTCATGGCTGTTGCTTTCTATTTCATCTTTTTTTAATTTTTAAAAGTAATTTTATGCCTCGTTTTTTACATAAATTAGCATTTATTATTCTGGCGTTATCCGCATCAGCACTTTACGCGCAGATGCCCTCAGGATATTATGATGCTGCCCGGGGAAAAACGGGGTTTTGCTTTATAAGGCTGACCGAAGAAAACGGCCGGTGGACAAAGTAAACAAGATTCTAAAAAACAACTTCTTACTAATGAATCATCAAAAAGTTATCCGGATTACCAAAGCTTTCAAATTTGAAATGGCACATGCGCTGAAAGGCTATGATGGCCTTTGCAGAAACATTCACGGCCACACCTATGAGCTTATGGTAACCGTTCAGGGACAACCTATCTCAGACGAAACCAGTCCTAAACTCGGTATGGTCATGGACTTTGGCGATTTGAAAAAGATTGTCAAAGAGACGGTTGTCAATAAATATGACCATTCGCTGGTACTTTTCAACAAGATGCCGGACAGCCTGATAGCCGAACTAAAGAATAATTTTGAAAGAATAATTCTCAAAGATTACAATCCCACAAGCGAGCTTATGCTGTTGGATTTTGCAGAGATAATTCAGGCACACCTCCCCGGAAATATCACCCTGAAACACCTGCTCCTTCGCGAAACAACCACTTCCTTTGCCGAGTGGTATGCAGAAGATAATTAAGACCTGAGGCTCCTGCTGCGCATTTATCAGCTTATATTTTGTAATTTTATTCCCTGAATTTTAAAATATGAACGACCCCATTTATGTAACCAAAGGGAATGGCGACCGTGTCCCTTTTGAAGAGGATAAACTCAGAAGAGCGCTGAAAAACTCCGGCGCCGGGACTCTGGAAATTGAAAAAGCGCTTGCCGCCGTGAGGAGAAGCCTTTATCAGGGCATCGGCACCCATAAAATTTACCAGACTGCTTACCGCATACTGAAAAAGAGTTCGCGACATTCTGCCGGTCGTTACCGGTTGAAAAAAGCCATTATGGAGTTGGGGCCATCCGGATATCCTTTTGAGAAATTTGTAGGCCGGCTAATGGAATCGAGAGGCTATCGGGCAACTGTAAACGTGATTGCCCAAGGAAAATGTGTTCAGCATGAAGTGGATGTGGTGGCAAGAAACGACAGCGAACAAATTATGATTGAATGTAAATTTCACAGCGACAGCAAACGCAACTGCGATGTGAAAGTTGCCCTGTATATCCATTCGCGTTTTCAGGATGTCTCAGCAGCATGGGCAAAGGCAGAGCCTGATGCCGACATCCGATATACAGGAATGGTGGCTACCAACACCCGCTTTTCGGAAGATGCCATCCGGTTTTCCAAATGTGCAGGATTAAAGCTTGTATCATGGGATTATCCCAACGGGAACAGCCTCAAAGACTGGATTGACCGGTCGGGTTATCATCCCATCACCAGCCTGAGTTATCTGAAAAAAGCAGAAAAACAACGCCTGTTGGAAAAAAGTGTTGTCCTTTGCCGGGATGTGAAAGACAACGAACCTCTTCTGCGGGAGCTGGGTATTCCTGACAGCAGAATCTCAAAACTGCTTTCTGAGGCAAGCCAGCTTTCGGGCAAATTGTGAAAGAAGTCATGGTACAGGAAAAAAAACAATTCTGGCAGGAAAACCATACGGTTTCCTGGGAAGATACAACA
>VAOZ01240578.1_pt1 | contig 15963 bp, 15 predicted proteins | sample 3394041 | NCBI WGS metagenome assembly VAOZ01 (sample SAMN08290431, study PRJNA428436) | hydrothermal vent metagenome | isolation source: Deep-sea hydrothermal vent chimney | place: Indian Ocean: Southwest Indian Ridge
AATGATAAAAACACCATTTTGAGGATGAACATTACTTTTCACTCCGATATAAATGCTGTCCACATTTGACGAAGTCCAGCGGAAAACAGTCGAATCTCCTGCATAAATGGAATCGCCGGCTTTTGGAGCTGTTAAATGCAGTTGCCTGTTATCGGCCTGCGTAATCGGAGATGTCGTATGTTTAGTGGTCACCTGCGCAATTCTTTGCACAGAAATCCAACCGGTCGGTGTGTTGGCTCCCGTCCGGATGTGCATGCCGCCGTTAGCCAAAAGATTTTGGCTAAAACCAGCCTGCCAAAAGAACAGGATAGCGACAACACTCAATAATTTAACAAGTAATTTTCTTTTCATAATATTAATTTTTAAAGAGTTATTAATTTCATAAACAAAAATTAATCAGACGTGTAAATTTAGTAATTATTCTGACTTTGTCAACCTTTATTTTATTTTTTTTTAAAATACCGTTTTTACTTTTACATTTTTTACTATATAATTGTTTCCCAGCTGTTAAACTTTATTTTATAATTTAGTTGCAATTTTTTATTCTGTTTCAGACAAAATTTTAAGAAATTAATAAATATTATTTTTTTCAGAACTGTAATCGCTTGTTTTACAGACCATGCTGTTTATCGTGAGTGTTTTGGTTAAAGAAATCGCAGTAAGCTTCAGGTAGGAGAATTATTTCTATTTTTGAATAATCTTTAAGCAAGATTTAACCTTATTGTTTTTCGGCAAGTACAAAGAAACAGGAAATCCGGTTATAAAATGAACAAAAAAGCTATCATCCTTCAAATTTTCGGACGCGTGCAAGGCGTTGGGTTCCGATATTATACGCAGATAAAGGCAGATGAATTGGGAATAAAAGGCTATACAAAAAACCGACCCGATGGCAGTGTCTATATCGAAGCGGAAGGTGAGGAAAAGCCTCTGGAAGCTTTCGTGTTTTGGTGCGAAGAAGGACCGGCATGGGCACGGGTCAGCAAGGTGGAGAAGCAGGAAATTCCTCTACGGGATTTCCACAGGTTTGAAATAAAATAATAATATATCTAACGAAAAAATAAACTTTTGATATTTCAAATTTTAGGCACTTCAACCGTAGCTCTCAAAAATTCACGTTTACCAGGAGGGCCGGGGAGTTTTTCAAGACTGAAACCGGCAGCTCTCAGTGCCCGCTTCACGCTTCCTTTGCAGGAATAGGTTACCAGAATTCCTCCGGAAACCAAAGTGTCATGCAGTTTTATAAAACCTTCTTTCACCCACATTCCCGGTTGGCTGTCAGGAGAAAATGCATCAAAGAAAACTACATGAAACCTGTTTTTCTCCGGCAGGAAGTCCTGAAACTTTTCATGAAAAACCTGCAACGAAAAATACGGCGTGATTTGCTGCCGCGTGATGCCCCGATGCATTTTCAAAAAAAGTGAAGGTTTGATGTGCATCATTTCTGCATAATTCAGTTGTTTTAGAGTTGTTTCCGGAAGCGGAAAAGCTTCAACACCGAGATATTGCACCGGCTGGTGGTTATCTTCCGCCCATTTAAGCGTAAGCAGGGCATTAAGCCCCGTTCCGAAACCGATTTCCAGAACCTGCAACACTTTCGGGAAAGTCTGTTTCGCCTCCAATCCGGCACGGACAAAAATATGCTCCGATTCCTGGACGGCACCAAAAACAGAATGATAATGCTCGCCTGCGGCTTCGCTGAACAAGGTATGCGAACCATCTTTTGTTTTTACAGTCTTGCTTAACTTCATGTGGCAAAACTAATGTTTTCAGAAAGAGCTTGTGTAAAGTAAATTCCGTATAAACGAAATTTTTTGTATTTTGCTCAAAGAAAAAATCAAACACTATGCTAAACGATTTATCACTGGAAAACATTCTGTTTCTGGATATTGAAACCGTCCCGGCCTATCCCGGTTTTGATGTCGTACCGGACAAATTTCAAAAACTTTGGAGCAAAAAAGCGGCGAAGTTGAAATATCTCGGCGACGACCTTACCCCCGATCAGCTTTATCCGCAAGCGGGAATCTATGCTGAATTTGGAAAAATAATCTGTGTTTCCTGCGGGTTTATGAATGGCAATGAGGTACGGCTGAAATCTTTTTACGGCGATGATGAAAAGATATTGTTAGAAGAATTTGCTCAATTGCTGACAAAACATTACAATACACCCGAATCACTGCTATGTGGACATAACGGAAAAGAATTCGATTTTCCCTATCTCGCCCGCAGCATGCTTATCAATGGTATCGCTCTTCCTTCCATTTTAGACCTCGCCGGGAAAAAGCCTTGGGAAATCAGGCATTTGGATACACTGGAGCTGTGGAAATTCGGCGACTATAAGCATTATACTTCTCTCGAACTGCTCGCCGCTATTTTTGATATTCCAACGCCAAAAGATGATATTGACGGCAGCGAGGTGGCAAAAGTCTATTGGGAAGACAAAGACATGGAACGCATAGCCACATACTGCCAAAAGGATGTGCTTACCACACTTCAGCTTTTCCGCCGTTATCAGGGACTGCCACTGGTGAAAGAGGAGTTTGTGGTTATTTCTTAACAATCCCTTAGCAGGTTCTTTGAGAACTTTGCATAAAAATATTTATTAACAATCGGTAGCATGTGCCTGTCAATTTGTATTTTTGAGCAATGGAAAATCCGGGCGAAACAAAAACAAAAGTTAAAAAAGGTTTCACACCTAAGACGGTAAGCAATAATTATCTGGAACATGGTAAAGTTCCTCCACAGGCGACTGATTTGGAAGAGGCCGTTCTCGGAGCCATGATGCTGGAAAAGGATGCCGTTTCTGCCATAATTGACATTCTCAAGCCGGAAGTATTTTACAAAGAGGTACATCAGAAGATTTTTGCAGCTATCCTGCGGCTGTTTACCAAGTCGGAGCCGGTGGATATTCTGACTGTAACTAACGAACTGAAAAACAGTGGCGAGCTTGAGATGGTAGGCGGTCCGTATTATATTACTATGCTTACGAGCCGCATTGCTTCCGCCGCCAACGTGGAATATCACGCCCGTATTCTTATTCAGAAGCATATCCAGCGGGAGCTAATCACTATTTCTTCCGATATTATCAAAGATGCTTTTGAGGATACCACCGATGTCTTCGATTTACTTGACAAAGCCGAGCAAGGGCTTTTTAGCGTTTCGGAGGCCAACCTCAGGCGGAACTTTGAAGATATGCCTTCGTTGATAAAGCAGGCTATTACAGACATTGAAAGTGCCAAGAACTCCGACACACACTTTAGAGGTGTGCCTTCCGGATTCACTGAACTTGACCGGGTAACAACCGGATGGCAGAAGTCTGATCTGATTATCCTTGCTGCCCGTCCGGCAATGGGCAAAACAGCCTTTGCCCTCTCCATGGCGCGAAACATTGCTGTTGAGCATAAAAAACCGGTGGCGCTCTTTTCATTGGAAATGTCAGCAGTACAATTGGTTACCAGGCTTATCTCGAGTGAAACCGAATTGCCGGCTTCCAAACTTAGAAAAGGGGATCTGGCCGAGTATGAATGGCATCAGCTGAACTCAAAAATTCATTCCCTCACCGATGCCAAAATTTTTATTGACGACACCCCTGCCCTTTCCATTTTTGAATTGCGAGCAAAATGTCGCCGACTAAAGCAGCAACATGATATTCAAATGGTTTTCGTTGACTATCTTCAACTTATGACACTGGGACGCGATACGCGCGGAAACCGTGAGCAGGAAATTAGCTCCATTTCCCGTTCGCTGAAAGCATTGGCCAAAGAATTGAATATTCCGGTACTTACTCTTTCACAGCTTAGCCGCGCTGTGGAAACCCGACCGGGTGGCTCCAGAAGGCCTATTCTGTCCGACTTACGTGAATCGGGTGCTATTGAACAAGATGCTGATATCGTGATGTTTATCTACCGCCCCGAATATTACGGCATTGAACAGTTTGACGATGGCCAACCTTCCAAGGGTGTCGCTGAAATCATTATTGCAAAGCATCGTAACGGACCAACGGCCAATGTACGTCTGCGTTTTATTGACCGTTTTGCCAAATTTGAGGAACTTAATTCTCCTCCATCAGGCGGTACCGATGATTTTAATCCGGATGATCCGGGTAAGGGTATGCGTACTATTCCTTCCCGAATGAACGATGACAATGGTGAAAGCCCATTTTAAATTATTAAAACTCAATTTATTAAATTAATATTTAAACACATTATGAAAAATCTAAAATTATTTATCGCTTTGGCTTTAGTACTACCGATTATTCCTTCGCAGGCTATTGCACAAAAAAAAGTCCTGTTGAAATACAATGTGAAACAGGGAGAAAAATATTTCAGCCACCAGGCTGCCAACCAAAATATTGATGTGCAGGCTCAGGGGCAAACCATATCAATGAATCAGATTATCAACACGGATATCACAACAGTAATTAGTAAAGTTACTTCTAAGGAAATAATAACTACGAATAAGATAGACAAAATGACCTTGAAACAGACCTTGTTCGGTCAGGAAATATACTATGACTCATCGGACTCCACAACTTTTGCTTCAGGCAAAGGCAAACTAATTGGCAGTGCCATGAATAAGTTAATTGGAAAATCATACGGTATTACTATGGACCATCTCGGAAATATCTCTGCTTATGACTTGTCAGCATTACTGAAAGACAATACTAAGATTTCAGGAAATATCAAATCCGGAAGTAATTATGTTATTTTCCCTGACCACAAAGTGAAAGTGGGCGACAGTTGGGAAGCCGATATTAAACCCATGAAAACGGACAAAATGAATATTCATATTAAATATACCCTCAAGAAACTTTCCGGAAGAAAAGCAACCATTGGCCTCGAAGGAACTATTAGCGTGAATAAGTTAGCCGGGCAGTCACTGAACCTTACCGGCACAAAAAATGGAGAAGTTGTGGTGAGCACAAAAACCGGTTGGATAATGTCGAGCCACATGACAGAAGATATTAAAATGAAAGTTGAAAGAAACGGTATGGAGATACCCATGAATATTAGTAGTACCATCACTTCAACAACAGAAAAGAAATAACCATTATTGCTGTTTAATTTAAAGGCCATCCATTTGTGGACGGCCTTTTTTTTTCAATATTGCGATTTGGCTCGTAGCGAATACTCTCTTACCCGTTATTCTCAATAAAGAGCCGATGTAAGTAAATCCAGATCCCGGAATGGCAGACTGAAAGTGTCAGCAATATTCTTGTTGGTGAGTGCGCCATTATAAATGTAAACCCCTTTGCTAAAAGGCTTGTCGCGAAGGATGTAATGATTGATATCGCCTGTTTCGCCAATTTTCAACAGTAGTCCGGTAAGATGGTTGCTTAGCGAATAAGAAGCGGTATGAGGCACACGGGAAGCAATGTTGGGGACACAATAATGCGTTACTCCATACTCCTGAAACACAGGGTGTTGGTGCGATGTCGGGTGGGAGGTCTCAAAACATCCGCCCTGGTCAATACTCACATCCACAACCACGGCACCATGTTTCATTTGTTTCACCATGTCAGTAGAGATAATGCAGGCTGAGTGTCCGGAAGAAGAATGCTTGGCAGCAATTACAACATCGGCTTCTTTCAGTGCTTTCAGCAAAAGGACCGGTTGCAAAACAGATGTCGAAATCCTGAATTTAAGTTTGTTTTGCAGGTCACGCATTTTATAAACCGAATCATCAAAAATTCGCACCTGAGCACCCATTCCATAGGCTGTACGTGCTGCATATTCGGCCACCGTTCCTGAGCCGACAATCACCACCTCCGATGGTCTTATTCCCGGAAAACCGCCCAGCATCACCCCTTTTCCATATTTAGGACTACTAAGATATTCGGCAGCAACCATTATAGAAGCATTTCCGATAATTTCGCTCATGGAGCGCACCAGTGGAAAAGCTCCCGTTTTGCCTTTTATTAGTTCATACGCAATGGCCAGCGCCTTTTTCTGCATTAGCTTTTTAAAAAAAGTCGTGCTTTTGCTTTGAGACATTAGCGCCGAAAAGATGATTTGACTCTTATGTATCAAATCGATCTCATCGGCATCGGGGGCAGCAATTTTAACAATAATGTCCGATTGCCACACTTCAGCAGCCGTTTGTGTCAGTTGTGCGCCTGAGGCGGCATACATTTCATTAGAAAAATGAGCTGCTTTGCCGGCATTTTCTTCCATAACAACCTGATGTCCGTTTTTTACAAGGAGGTCAACGGCGTTGGGAACAAGGGCGATACGCCTTTCGTTTTCATCTTTTTCCAGTGGAATTCCGATAATAAACTTCTTCTGCTGAGGTCTTCGTTCCAAGGTCTCTTCTCTCGGCATGAGTGCTTCATCACCCGAAAATTTCAGAAAGGTTTTTCCTCCATCTGTCATGGTTTATTCATTTAATTTTGCAGTGCGTAGGTGATTTTTCGTGCTTCTTTCTCCTTTACTTCAATGGAAACATATACGTAAAATTTGGGTAAAAGTTCCAAAATGCGTTCCGGCCATTCCATGAAACAATAATTCCCGCTGTAAACATACTCTTCAAATCCCATGTCATAGACTTCTCCAATAGTTTTTATACGATAAAAATCAAAATGATACAAACTTTCCCCCTGATCATCTTCATATTCATTTACAAGGGAAAAAGTAGGGCTATGCACCATGTCTCTACTTCCCAGAACACCACAGAAAGCTTTAATCAGTGTAGTTTTTCCGGAACCCATTTCACCGTAAAAGGCAAAGATGCGTTCCGAAGACATTTCTTCCAGTATCATGGTTGCCGCTATGGTCAAATCTTCAGGCGTTTCAGAAAAGAGAACTTTTTTCATTAGCCTTTGGAACTCAATGTGATAATGGGAATCAAGATTTCCTGCATAGAGATGCCACCATGCTGAAAGGTATTGGAGTAGTAACGTGCATAGTAGTTGTAGTTGTTGGGGTATGCAAAGAAATCGGTTCCACGGGTAAAGACCCATCGTGTACTTACATTCTGCCGGGGCAGGAAAAACGTCTCCGGATCTGTCATCTCAAAGACTTCTCTGGCATTGTAATTCAGGCTTTTCCCAAACTTATATCGCAGGTTGGTATTGACATTGCGATCGCCCACAATCTTTACAGCACGCTGTACTTTTATGGAACCATGGTCGGTAGTAATCATTACCTTGACATGCTTGTCTGACAAATACTTAATAATCTCGAAGAGCGAAGAGTGCTCAAACCACGACTTCATAAGCGAGCGATAAGCCGGCTCGTCATCAGCCAGCTCACGGATAATTTCCATCTCGGTACGTGCATGCGAAAGCATATCCACAAAGTTATAAACGATAACATTCAGGTCATAAGCCATAAGGTTGGAGATGCCTTCAACCAACTTTCTGCCCTCCTCCTGGCGAAGAATTTTATTGTAGGAATATTTTATTTTTTTCCCGTAACGTTTCAGTTGCTCCCCCAACAACGCTGCCTCTGACTGGTTTTTTGTTCCCTCTTCATGCTCATCCTTCCACAGCCGGGGATAGCGCTTCCTTATTTCCAGAGGCATCATCCCGGCAAACAGGGCATTGCGTGCATATTGCGTTGTGGTGGGTAATATGGCATAGTACAACTCATCTTCATCCACACGAAAATATTCTCCAATCATAGGTTCAATAATCTTCCATTGATCATAACGCAGGTTATCAATCACCAACAGGAAGACCTTATTCCCCTCATCTAACGGCGGAAAGATCTTCTTTTTAATAAGCGTGTGAGAAAGAATTGGCTTTTCTGCCGATTTACCATACAGCCAGTCGGCGTAATTACGCTCATAAAATTTTGCAAAACCGATATTGGCCTCATTCATTTGCATTTTCAGGACTTCACTGATGCCCACATCATCCGACTTCTCAAGTTCAATATCCCATCTGACCAGTTTCCGGTACACTTCTACCCACTCATCAAAAGAGAGTCTGTCCTGAAGCTTCATGCTGATGCCACGAAATTCCTGCTGGTAAATCTGGGAAGCTTTCTCACCGGCCAGTTTCTTATTTTCCAGGTTGCGTTTGAGCGACAGTAGTATCTGACTTGGTTTGACCGGTTTAATGAGATAGTCTGCAATATTGGAGCCGATGGCATCTTCCATAATGGATTCTTCCTCACTTTTGGTAATCATCACCACGGGAATATTCGGTTGTATCTCTTTGATTTTTTCCAGTACTTCAATGCCACTTAATCCGGGCATCTGTTCATCAAGGAAAATAATATCGAAGTTTTCTTCTGCTACCAATTCCAGTGCTTCGTTTCCGCTGTTTACAGCGACCACCTCGAAGCCTTTTTCTTCCAAAAAGATGATATGGGGCTTCAACATGACTATTTCATCATCTGCCCAAAGTATGCGTGTTTTATTCATTTTTGTTTAATTTTATTCATACTCATTGTCCGATATATGGACTATCTTTGCTTCAAAGATGTCCGGAAACACTTTGAGTATAACGTTCATGGCAAAGTTCCGGCTTTTCTTCTCTTATCAGAAGCAGAGCAAACAAATTTAACAATAATTATGAGCAAAACACAGGTCAACAAGCGCAAAATATTCAATGATCCGGTTTACGGTTTTGTTACCATACCCGGAGACCGTGTTTTTGATATTATCGAACACCCCGTTTTTCAACGGTTACGACGTATTAAGCAACTGGGACTGGCGCACCTTGTTTATCCCGGCGCGCTGCATACCCGCTTTCATCATTCGTTAGGTGCTATGCATTTGATGACAAAGGCGTTGGCAGAACTAAGGTTGAAAGGACACAAGATTACCCAAGAGGAACAGCTGGCAACCGAAGCCGCCATGTTGCTGCACGATGTGGGGCACGGCCCTTACTCTCATGCACTGGAACACAGTATTGTAAACCATGTTAGCCACGAACAGATTTCAATATGGTTTATGCAGCAGCTGAACAAAGAATTTGGAGGTAGCCTGCAGTTGGCACTAAATATTTTTGAAGACCGGTATGAAAAACATTTTCTACACAAGCTTATTTCAAGTCAGTTTGACATGGACAGGCTGGATTATCTTAAACGCGACAGCTTTTTCACAGGTGTTTCCGAAGGAACCATCAACTACGAGCGGTTACTGAATATGTTACAAATTGCCGACGATGAACCGGTCATTGAGTACAAAGGCATCTATTCGGTGGAAAAGTTTATCACAGCCCGCCGCATCATGTACTGGCAGGTCTATCTGCACAAAACAGTACTGGTAGCGGAATACATGGCTATCCATCTGCTGAAACGCGCCAAATGGCTGGCTATGAACGGTGATACGCTGAAAGCAGCCACCCCTGCCCTTCAGTTTTTTCTGAAAAATGATATTCGGGAAAAGCATTTTCTTGAAGACCGCCGGGTTCTGGACTCCTTTGCCTTGCTGGACGACTATGATATTTATACGTCATTGAAATTATGGATGCAGCATCCTGACAAAATCCTGTCGCATTTGAGTCGTGCGCTGGTCAACCGCAGGCTGTTTCGCATTGAAATGCAAAATGAACCATTTGCACAGGACAGCATCAGCGCCATACGGGAGGCGACAAAGAAAAGATATCACCTTTCGGAAGCGGAAACAGACTATTTTGTCTTTTTTGAGAAAACAGCCAACTACACCTATCATCCCGGTACCGACAACATCAATATTTTGTTTAAAGATGGTACTGTAAAAGATATTACCGAAGTATCTGACCAGCTAAATATCAATCTATTATCCAAACCGACCACCAAATATTTCTTATGTTATCCAAAAGATATTCAGTTACAGGGATCGGATTGACACTGAATTTCCTTAATTTTCTTATCTTTATCCTTTCAATTATCAGTGCTTTGCAGTTTTCCGGGTAAACACGCGGAGCAAAAAGAAAAAGTTTTGAGTAAAGAGGCTAAAGAGATATTGACCGCACACTGGGGATTTTCAAGTTTCCGTCCCATGCAGGAGGAGATTATAGATTCCGTACTTTCAGGAAAAGATACGTTTGCCTTGCTACCTACCGGCGGGGGTAAATCGCTGACCTTCCAGATTCCGGCGTTGATAAAGCCGGGATGTTGCTTAGTAATCACACCGTTACTGGCACTTATGAAAGATCAGGTAGATCGTCTCCGGAAAATGAACATTCCGGCCAGAGCTCTTTACACCGGGTTGTATTACAGTGAGATAGAATCTATCTATTCCAATGCTATTCATAATAAACTCAAGTTTTTGTATGTTTCACCGGAAAGGTTGCTCAACCAAACTTTCCAGATGGCGCTGGCCAAAATAGATGTCAACCTTATCGCTGTGGATGAAGCGCATTGTATTTCCCAGTGGGGCTACAATTTTCGTCCGCCTTATCTACGGATTTCCGAAGTAAGAAGGTTCTATCCGCAGGTTCCTGTGCTGGCACTAACAGCCACGGCTACCCCGCGTGTTGTAGATGACATCATAGATAAACTGCGTTTTAAAACACGCAATGTTTTTAAAAGCAGCTTCGAGCGCCGAAATCTTGCGTACCGGGTTTATAATGAAAGTGACAAAACCAGCCGGATTCTCCGCTTGTTGTCCAATTATAGAGGATCGTCCATTGTATATGTCCGGAACCGGAAAAAAACGCGGGAGTTGGCGGATATCCTGGTAAAAAACAAAATAGCGGCGACTTCTTACCATGCCGGGCTTGACAACCGTCTTCGAAGCCAGCGGCAACATGCCTGGAACTTGGGACAAATCAGGGTTATGGTGGCTACCAACGCCTTTGGGATGGGCATTGATAAACCGGATGTGCGGCAGGTCATTCATTACAGCCTTCCCAACTGCCTCGAATCGTATTTTCAGGAGGCAGGCCGCGCCGGACGCGATGAAAAGCCATCGGTGGCTGTCCTCCTTTTTAACAATCAGGATATCGGCCATGCCAAAAAGCAGCTGACCGAATCTTTTCCGGAGATTAAGACTATCCGAAATATTTACAGTGCGCTGGGAAACTATTTTAATATCCCGGAAGGCAGTGGTAAAGATATGGGTTACGACTTCAGAATAACTGATTTCGTTAATGATTACGGTTTCGGATTGCTAACCACCTACAATACCATTAAGTTACTGGAAAAAGAGGGATTCCTTGCTTTTGATGAATCCGGAGGCCACTATTCGAGATTGAAAATCTTGCTGAATAATGAGCTGTTGTATCGTTTTATTGTGGAGAACCCCAAGTTTGAAAGGCTTTTGAAAGAGATGCTCCGCTCCTATGGTGGCCTCTTTACGGATTATGTGAATATTCACGAAAAACAAATTGCAAAACGCACGGAGATGAAACCTGAAAAAGTCATCGCCGGACTGTCTTATTTGAGCAAATTAAAGATTCTTAGTTATTTTCCCATAAAATCACAACCTCAAATTTTTTACAATACGGTGCGACTGCCGGTTGAAAATATTGGATTTTCCAAAGAGAACTATCAAAACCTAAAAGATGCAGCTGCACAGAGACTGGATGCTCTGATTGATTTTCTGACCAACAACCGTGAATGTCGGAACACTCAGTTGTTGCGTTATTTTGGAGAAAGCCGGGGGAACCGTTGTGGCATTTGCGATGTTTGTCTTTCGGTAAACGAAACAGGTCTTAATGCGCTTGAATTTGAGCAGATTGAAACCAAAATCAGGATGATGCTTTCAGGCAATGCCCGGCATCTGTATGAGATTGTTCCTCTGATGCCTGATTTTGAAGAGGATAAGATTCTCTCCGTTATTGAATGGCTGCTTGATAACGGGACGCTCATCCGGGAAAAAGATGAACGGCTTCGTCTGTCAAATGAGCTGAAATTAGAGTTGTAAAGATTCTTTTTCCCGGGAAGCATTCTTAAACCCAATACCTACCCCATATATTTTTACCTGAAGCAAATTGCAATTAACCACAAGATACTTTACCTTTGCCTAAAAGATAAAGGAACTATTATGAAAAAACTAATATTATTTCTTTTTTTCACCCTGTTATCGGTCGTAATGTACGGACAGGCCGGAACGCAGACTTTTGCTTTTTCAGCAGGTGCAATGTTTCCGCTAAACGATTTAGGCGATAATAATCTCGCTGACAGTTCTTCGGGCGTTGCAGGAAATGGTTACCATATTCAGGTTTCGTATGATTACCAGCTATTTGGATATTCCGGGGTGGGCGTTGATATAGAAGTCAATTCGGCAAAATACAGTATGAAGAAAATAGACAAGTACTATAAAAATATTTTGGATGACGCTCAAAGGGAATATATCAGTACCAATGGCTGGACACTGGGCGGTATTTACCTGAGGTATTATTTGCACTTGCCATTGGGAAGTAAAGTCTCATGGGATATTGCTCCGTTATTTGGCGCCATGGGGGTCTATTCTCCTGAATATCAAATTACCGTTACAAGTATCATCCCGCCAGGGCCTAATACATCCTCCACTTATTATCGACAGCGCAGCAAAGCATTTTCTTTTGCTTACGGGATAGAAACAAAAGTTAATTTCAAAGCAGGTCATCACGGCTTCTTTTTTGAGGGAAGAGTACTTGATTCGAAAATCAATTTTAAGCATGTTACCGGTACAGGCTTCGACGGAAAGTTGTATGACATGAGCATTAAAATGAAGCTGACGTTTATCTCGGCCAGCCTGGGTTACACTTATTATTTATAAAAGATTGGGTAGGTGAAGAAACTGACGATTGCTTTTTACCGGCAACCCGATGTAGTGGCTGTTGCCAGCTCGTTGTTGGGTAAATACTTTTTCACTCAGATTGGCGGAAACCTTTGTGGCGGAATGATTACCGAAACCGAAGCTTACGAAGGTATTGTTGACCGTGCCTCACATGCTTACAACGGAAGACGTACTGCACGTACCGAGACCATGTATCTTGCAGGTGGTGTCAGTTACGTTTACTTCACCTATGGAATGCATCATCTCGTTAATGTGGTTACTGCCGGACAAGATATTCCACATGCTGTATTAATAAGAGGTATAATACCCACGGAAGGAATTGAAATACAGAAAAGTCGCCGCAGAATGCTATCCGGAGGAAAACAACTCACCAACGGGCCGGCCAAAGTATGCCAGGCATTGGGAATCACTTTGCAGCATAACACAATTTCCCTGGCCGGAAAAGTCCTTTGGATAGCCGATGACGGATTTGTTCCCCAAGAGGAGCAAATTATTGTCACAAGTCGTGTGGGTGTCAATTATGCCGGTGAAGATGCCAGACTCCCCTATCGTTTTATTCTAAAACATCCCGATTACTTTCCGGTAAAGAACAAGTCGTAATAAGGCATAAAAAAAACGTCCGGCACGAAAATACCGGACGCTTTTTACTGAAAGTAAAGATGCGATTATTTTACACCTTTTGATAAGTCAGCGCCTGCTTTGAATTTAACAACTTTTTTAGCAGGGATGTTAATTTCTTTACCCGTTTGTGGGTTGCGACCTTTTCTGGCCGAGCGGGTGGAAACAGAAAATGATCCGAATCCTACCAATGCAACGCGTTCACCTTTTTTGAGTGCGTCGGTAGTGGAGCCTACAAAAGCATCGAGTGCTTTTTTAGCATCTGCTTTGCTTAAGCCGGCACTTGAAGCCATTGTGTCAATCAATTCAGCTTTGTTCATAATTTTTAATTTTAATTAACATTTAAACAATTAATGTAACAAATATACTGGTAAATTAATCAAATGCAAGGGGCTATGAGAAAAAATGTTGATAAATGTTGATAAATCCCTGATTTTGTTAATAAAATCGGGTAAAATAGGTGAATGATAGGGGGTAAAAGCGTTTCTTTATGCAAAATGCCAGTCATCGTCTAACGTGAAGCCACGAAGCAATTCTGCGGTTTGCAGTCTCTTTTTGCCGGCCAGTTGCAGTTCATGAAGCCGGATGAAACCATCTACAACGGCTACTTTAAGGTAGGTTTTGCCATCTGTCAAAATGGTTCCCGGATGAAGCTGTGTGGAGCTCTTTTCTCGTGAAGCTTTAAAAATTTTCACGATGATAGTCTTCCCTTTCGGAGAATTGAGTTCGGAAAATGCACCCGGAAACGGACTCAGTCCCCGGATAAAATTATGCACGGTATCCAGGTCGTTATTCCACTGAATCCGGCACTTTTCTTTGAAGATTTTCGGTGCAGATTTTAGCAAGGTTTCAGGTTGGATAAGCCGTTGCTGGTCGATAGGGGTAATTTCTCCTTTACGAACCCGTTCTATGGTCTTCACCAACAGCTCACCACCGGCGACCATCATCCTGTCATGAAGCTCGCCTACGGTTTCCCCGGGACCGATTTTCAGCTTCTTTTGAAACAAGATATTTCCGGTATCAATCTCTTTTTGCAACAGGAATGTGGTCAGCCCGGTCTCCTTCTCACCATTGATAATAGCATGATGTATGGGGGCAGCCCCACGATATTGCGGCAAAAGTGAAGCATGCAGGTTTATGGTTCCCATTGGCGGCATGTCCCAAACCAGCTCCGGCAGCATCCGAAAGGCCACCACTACCTGCAAATCGGCTTTCAGCATTTTCAATTCTTCCAGAAACTTCGGATTTTTCAACTTTGGGGGCTGCAAAACTTTCAGCTCATGCTCCACAGCAAACCTCTTTACTGCCGGCTTACTCAGCTTCTTTCCACGCCCTGCAGGTTTGTCCGGAGCGGTAATGACAGCAATAACCTGATAGCCTGCATTTAATATAGCCTCAAGCGAGGCAACGGCAAAATCAGGTGTTCCCATAAACACAATACGGAAATTATCTTTTTCCTTCACAATTACTCCTCTTATCTGATGAATTGATACGAAAGTACGGAAATAAAAAAAACCCGATGGAAACCCATCAGGTTTTTTTTAAATTTTTTTCTCTTACTTGTTCTTTTGTAACTCCTGAGCGCGGGCAATATATTTCTCAATATTCCTGGCTTCCCGGCTTTTAAAGTATTCTTGCTTAATTCGTTTGTAAACAATAATCGCCTGGTCGTAATTTCCCAACTCTTCGTTTACCTCACCGGCTCTGAGCAAATACATAGGACTGGTGAATTCATTATTTTTCAGATTGGCAGCTTCCATGTAAAAGGTAACCGCCTGTGCTTTGTCTCCTTTTTCAAGATAGGCATCGCCAAGAGCACCTTTGGCCATGGGGCCGACAATCTCATCATCACTGTCAAATTTCTTCAGGTACTTTATTGCACTATTAAAATCTCCCTTTTTCAGGAAGCAAATACCGGCATAGTAGTTAGCGAGATTTCCAGCATCAGTGATACTGTAAGCTTTGGCAATATCGACAAAACCGAGGTTGTTTCCATCGCCGTACAAGGCTTTATCCAGTGAATCGACCTGAAAATAATGCTGAGCAGGATAAATTTGCTCCTGTGCTTCCTTCTCTTTCGGCTGCAGATAATATTTTTTAAAGCCGAAAAATCCCAAAACGATAACAACAATAATAGCGACTATAATGGTTAGAAGCTTCTGATGTTCAGCAATAAACGCTTCTGATCTGGAAAGAGACTCTTCAATATTCTCAAGCTGATGCTGTGTTTTTTTTTCTTTTTGTTTCTTTTTCGACATTGTACGGATTTTTTTGAGTTTGCAAAAGTATATTTTTATTCGGAATAATAAAATAAGTAGCTGCAATTTTTTATCTTTGTTACGCAAAAAATTTGGAGAAACCATTTTTTTAAGCAGGTATTTAACAATCCTTTATGTGGAAAACTGCTTTTATCTGTACAGCACTTTTGTTTTTGTCATACGCACAACCGGTTAGAGCCGGCTGGGTGATTATGACACAAAGCAGCGATAGCTTTGGAAACAAATCCTTTAGCACCACCTTTATTCAGGACAGCATTATCCGTATTGACAAGCCGACTTCCATTAGCATAATCAATTTCAACCAAAAACTTATTACGCTAATTTTTGCTCAGCATCGGGCATACTGGCAGGGAACTGCCAAGGATTTAAATAAAACGACCGTCCAAATGGCTGAAGAGCAGCTAACCAAACT
>VAOZ01153741.1_pt1 | contig 15928 bp, 13 predicted proteins | sample 3394041 | NCBI WGS metagenome assembly VAOZ01 (sample SAMN08290431, study PRJNA428436) | hydrothermal vent metagenome | isolation source: Deep-sea hydrothermal vent chimney | place: Indian Ocean: Southwest Indian Ridge
AACACGTAAAACTACAGCCAAGAAAACGACTGCACGTAATACAACAAAGCGTCGCACGACTAAGCGCAAAACTACAGCCAAGAAAACGACTGCACGTAATACAACAAAGCGTCGCACGACTAAGCGCAAGACAACGACAAAAAAAACAACTGCACGTAAGACGACTGCACGTAAGACAACAAAGCGTCGTACGACTAAGCGAAGATAAGTAAATACGATTTTGCGTAAGATACAAAAACCTCCCCAAACGGAGGTTTTTGCGTTATAGTAACGCAATGAGTATTCTTAATAAATTCTTTTCAAAAAACCAAACAGCTTCTTTTTTAAAAACAACAAAACCTGTTATAGAATTGGCAGCTACGATTGAACCTGAATTAGAGCCACTCTCTCGTGAAGATATTGTTGTGCGATTAAAAGACGTACGTGAACGTACAAAAGGAAATCCAAGCGAAGATGCCGATGTTGCGGAAGTTTTTGCAATTGTGCGAGAAGTAGCGCGACGCACACTTGGCGAGCGACACTATGATGTACAGCTTATTGGTGGGCTGGTTCTCGCAAAAGGACGTGTTGCGGAAATGCGTACAGGTGAAGGAAAAACATTGGCAGCGACACTTTCAGCTGTATTAAATGCACTCGCTGGTAAAGGAGTACACGTAGTAACAGTTAACGATTATCTTGCACGACGCGATAGCGCATGGATGGGACAGATATATGATTATTTGGGTATTTCACTTGGTGTTGTTACTTCTAGTGGTTCGTATATATATGATCCATCACACACTACAACAGAAGAAGATACAGAGCGTGACGAAACAGGAGCGTTTCGTATTTTTTATGATTTTCTTAAACCTGCAACAAAACAAGAAGCATACGCAGCTGATATTACTTACATTACTAATAATGAACTTGGTTTCGATTATTTACGAGACAATACATCGTATGATAAATCACAAGTTGTACAGAGAGGACATTATTATGCAATTATTGATGAGATAGATTCTATTTTAATTGATGAAGCACGTACGCCACTTATTATTTCAGGACCGGCGGAAGATGCACAAGAAACATATCAACGTTTTGCGGGTATCATTAGTTCATTTAAACAAGAAGAAGATTATACTGTTGATGAAAAAATTAAAGCCATTCAAGTTACAGACGAAGGCATGGCAAAAGCGGAACGAGCACTTGGTATAGAAAATCTTTATACTGAAGGTGGAATAAAATATGCACATCATCTTGAAACTGCTATTCGCGCAAAAGCACTTTTCACAAAAGATAAAGAGTATGTTGTGAAAGATAATGAAATAATGATTGTTGATGAATTTACTGGTCGTTTACAACCTGGACGAAGATGGTCGGAAGGATTGCATCAGGCAATAGAAGCAAAAGAAGGTGTAAAAGTGCAACAAGAAACTCGTACATACGCAAGTGTTACATTTCAAAATTATTTTCGTATGTACGAAAAGCTTTCTGGTATGACTGGTACTGCAGTTTCTTCAGAAGAAGAATTTTATACTGTATATAAACTTGAAGTTGTTGCAATACCAACTAATCGTCCATTAATTAGAAAAGACTACAATGATAATATTTTTCAGACTGCCGCTGGAAAATATCGTGCGGTAACAAAAGAAATAGCAAAACATCATAAAAAAGGACAACCTGTACTTGTCGGTACGGTTTCAATTGAAGATAACGAGATTATGCACAAATATCTTACCGAAGCTGGCATACCTCATGAAGTACTTAATGCAAAAAACCATGAGCGGGAAGGAGAAATTATCGCGCAAGCTGGACGAAGAGGACGTGTGACAGTTGCTACGAATATGGCAGGTCGCGGAGTGGACATTAAGCTTGGTGGCTCACCTACGAATAAAGAAGAACGTGAAGCGGTGCTTGCTGCTGGTGGACTTGCTATTGTCGGTACTGAACGTCATGAAGCTAGGCGTATTGATGACCAGTTGCGTGGTCGCTCTGGTCGACAAGGTGATCCTGGAGAAACGCGGTTTTCTGTATCATTGGAAGATCGTCTTATGCGTGTGTTTGCCGCTGGCGCACTTAAACGTGTTATGGGTACTCTGCATATCTCAGAAGACGAACCAATTGAAAGCAGTATGATTACACATGCACTTGAAAATGCACAAAAACGTATTGAAGGATTTAATTTTGATGCTCGTAAACAAATACTTGCGTATGATGATATTCTTAACACACAACGCTTAGCTGTGTATACACGTCGCCATACGGCATTGTTTGGAACAGAAGATGAGGTACTTGCAATCGTGAAGTCTTTTGTTGAAACAGACGAGAAAGCACTCATAGCATTTGAAGATAAACAAAAAGAGTTTGGTAAAGAGATGTTTATAACTATGCTTCGCCGTCTATTGTTACAAGTGGTAGACACATTCTGGCTTGAACAATTGGAAACAATGGAATATTTACGTCGAAGTGTTTCGTTGCGCGCTTATGGACAACGTGATCCATTAATTGAATATCGTCGCGAAGGGATTATTCGCTTTCACGCGATGGAAGAAAATATACAACAGACTGTTCGTGAAGCAGTTCCTCGTTTAGTACTTTCGGACGATGCACGCATTCGCCAAGATGAAGAACATACACATAATACACTTGTCGCCGCGTCTGAAACATCTAGTGAAGAAACAGAAGAAACTATACAACCGATTATAAAAGAATCAGGACCATCAAGAAATGAAAAGGTAATTATACAAAAAGGGAAGGAGAAACATATATTGAAATATAAAAAAGTTGGACCATTTCTTAAAGATGGGTGGAAACTTGTTCCGTAGATGATATGGCGTTTATTGACACAGTTACAATACATGCATCAGCTGGGAAAGGCGGTAATGGAATAGTGCGTTGGTTACGACAAAGGTCAGTTCCGCGAGGTGGACCTGCTGGTGGTGATGGAGGGAAAGGCGGAGATATCGTATTACTTGGCATACGTGATATTGCTGCGCTTAAAAGATACCAATACGAAAAAGAGTTTCAAGCTGAACTCGGGCATAATGGCTCTGGTAATAATTGTCATGGGTCTGACGGTAAATCATTAGTTCTTGTTGTTCCGATTGGTACTCGCGCAAAGATTTTAGAAACGGGTCAAGAAATTGAAATTCTGAGAGAAGGAGAAACGTTTGTGTTTTTTTCAGGAGGTGTTGGTGGTTTTGGAAATAGTCATTTTAAAAGTTCAACGAATCAAAACCCTTTCCAGATGACCAAGGGTGCTATTGGTGAATCTGGCACTGTAACGTTTGAATTAAAAATTATAGCAGACGGTGGCATTATAGGTCTTCCAAATGCTGGTAAATCATCGCTTTTAAATGCGTTAACTCGTTCCAAAGCAAAAGTTGGTTCGTATCCATTTACCACTCTCGGGCCGAACTTAGGTGCTTTTTACGGATATATTATTGCTGATATTCCTGGACTTATAGAAGGTGCGGCAAAAGGGAAAGGACTTGGTTCCCGTTTTCTAAAACATATAGAAAGAACAAACATACTTATACATATGATCTCATTAGAACAAGAGAATCCTATAAATGCATATCATACTATTAGGAATGAACTCGAATCTTTTGGAGAAAAATTAATTCATAAGAAAGAAATCATTGTACTTTCAAAAACTGATATGGTTTCTAAAGAAGTGCTTGATAAACACAAAAAAGAGTTATCCAGTGCTATAAACATACCTGATATATATGATGTTTCAAGTATAGACGACGCATCACTTAAAAAGTTTTCTGATACAATTACTGGAATATTTTCTGCATCTTCAAAATAAAATTCGTAAATAATAAATTATTATGATAAATTTATCAGTATGAGCAACGCTTCATATACACCTACTATCGGCCTTGAAATACACGCAGAACTTACAACACAAACAAAAATGTTCTGTTCGTGTGCAAACGATCCAGATGCAGTAGAACCAAACATCAACGTGTGTCCTATATGTCTTGCACACCCCGGCACTCTTCCAACTGTAAATCGTGCTGCTATAAAACACATACTTCGTGTCGGTGCAGCAATAAAAGGAACGCCTTCAATGCAGTACAGTGAATTTGATAGAAAAAATTATTTCTATCCTGATATTCCAAAAGGGTATCAAATCAGCCAATATGCTCACCCGTTTATATTAGGAGGGTTACTTTCTAATGTGAAAATAACACGTGTACATCTTGAAGAAGATACAGCACGTTCAAGTCATATAAACGGAAGGAGTTTAATTGATTTCAATCGTGCTGGTATACCTCTTATGGAGCTTGTTACAGAGCCTGTCATACATAATGCAGAAACAGCTGGAACATTTGCTCGTGAGCTGCAGCTTCTTCTACGTACACTTAAAGTCTCAAAAGCAAATCTTGAGAAAGGTGAGATGCGTATAGAAGCAAACATTTCAGTTTCTAAAAATAAGACACTTGGTACAAAAGTTGAGGTAAAAAATCTTAATTCATTCCGTTCTGTTGAGAGAGCGATTGCATTTGAGATAAATCGACAGATTACACTACTTGAAGAAGGTAAGACCATATCACAAGAGACTCGTGGTTGGGATATGAAGAATCAAAAAACTTTTTACCAACGTTCTAAAGAAGAAAGTGCAGATTATCGTTATTTTCCGGAACCAGATATTCCAAAATTAGTACTTACTGAGATTGAAGACTTCTCTCCAGAGGTAATCGCGAAAACACTTCCTGAACTACCTTGGGAGCGTCGCGAACGATATAGAAAAACATATACATTAAAAGAAGATGCAGTAGTATATCTCGTTGCTAAACCACAGAGGAGTAATTTCTTTGAATATCTTGTATCAATATTTAATGGAAATAATTTACTAATACAGCTTGCTGTGAACTATATGATGTCTGATATGGCCGGCTGGTATGCCAAAACAGGCGAAGTAGAGTATGCTTCCATAACTCCAAAGGCATTAGCAAAACTTATATATATGATATCTAATAATGATGTCTCATCACGAGGAGCAAAGGATGTCTTAGTACTTTTATTGGAAAATAAAGGAGATAACCCGGAAATACTTGCTCGTACTCACTCTCTATTACAAACACAGGACGAAGATAAGATTGCGCATATAGTACGTACTGTTTTAGCTGCAAATCCACAACAAGTTGATGAGTTTAAAAAAGGGAAAGTATCAGTATTACAGTTTTTAATAGGGCAAAGTATGAAAGAAGCAAAAGGTACAGGTAACCCAATACGTTTGAAAGAAATCTTAATTGAACAACTAAGTAAGTAGTGCAATCCACCCATATTCCATATCTAATACGTGTTTGTATAAAAAGGTTTCTCGTCTTGTTTATACGAGACTATTAAAAATAACAATAAATATTTGATATTAAAATAAATATCATTTATATATTATATAGATAATATTTATCTATATAAATACTAATTTGTAAAAATCTCTGTTGTTATTCTAAATATAATTATATAATGGTAAATATGATAAAAAATATCGTATTCCTCAAAACTACATTTATGATATCTATATTTATATTATTATTTGTTTTTACTTATGTATTCTCTACCGCATATACATACGCCATATTTACACAACCACAACAACACCATGTTAGTTCATTCTCATTATTTTCTTCATTATCATCAACATATATTAAACTTGGGAAATCTACAGCTTCATTGAGCCATAAAATAGTAAATGCATATGTTTTTGGTATTTATTCTTTTGTTTCTGTTGCGCCACGCATCACAAAGAATATGGCAAAAATAACAGGTAATTTTATTTTTGATATCGGCTCTGCTGTTACGTCCGGTATTGATTATTCCGCTGTTGCTGTGCCACAAATGTATTTACATAATATATATGCTATTGGATCGTCGATAACAAATATAATTGATTCTGGTATTGTAACTGCATCAATACTTAATACAAATTCAGTACATCATTTATCTAATAATCATTGATTTTTAGGTTCATCGTGATATAAATCCAATACTTTTAAATAGTTTATCTGTTGATATACTTATTTGAATCAAGGCGAGTACGGTATAATATATGTGATATGGATGAACTTACCCTTCACGGCGAGATATATATCTCTTCAAAAAGAGCGGCAAAAATCACTGGATATACGAAAGATTATGTTGGACAATTGTGTAGAGAAGGCAGGATTACTGCTCAATTAGTTGGACGTAATTGGTATGTGCATGAATCATCAATTCGTAAACATCGTTTTGCATTAGAAGATAAATCGTATAATATACCACCGTCATCACACAAAATATCGTCAATTAATACTTCTCCTAAAATACAGGACAACATGGTTCGTTATACTAATGAAGATGTAACACCGATACCATTGCGAGAAAAAGAACAGAATAATATACATGAATATGATGCACCTAATCAAAAAGATAATCTTTCGAAAATGCAAGATGCATGGCAAGAATTGTTTAGTACAGCAACTAATATTGTGAAAAAAAAGAATAAACAAAATCCAGATTCTTTAAATGAAAACGTTATTACAAAAAAAACAGATGATGAAATACAACAACCGCGAGAATCTATATCGCAACATATTGCTATACACAAAATGTCATCAATTCATTCACGACAACACGATATATCGGAAGATGATATTGCTGTACGTCCATATGATATAGAAAATTCACACGACGATATTTATCGTGATTTTGACGCGATAGTACATACGAAAAGTAAAAACAGTGGTTTATCACACATAGTAAATATATTATTGATGATAATTGCACTTATTTTTTTTATTATGTTGCTTATGAATATATACTCGAGTACTAATGATATTAGTCAGTTTAATTATATTTCCGGTATATCAACATATACGGCTAAATAAATAGATTTTTTAAACTTATTTATATCTAAACGTAATGATTTTTACTCAAATAAATTATACATATAATCGTTAGGTATCATTTAAATTTCATACTGGTTTGTGTTTTTTATTTCTTAAAAATATAAATATATATTGCGTTTGTATTATTTGATATTTTTAACAACAATATACACAGTATGCTTATCACAATTAATACATACTATACGGTATAATTATTATTATGTATGTGTATAAATCATAATAATACATAATGTTATGCCACTATCATATCAGCGATATTTATTTTTTTCATTTACAGCTCTAATAATGGGTTTAATATGGATTATTAATCCTGTTTCAGTACATGCGCAGTTGTATAAAAGTGCCGCTGTTGCAACAACACACATTGTATCTAATGGAAAACCACAATCAGGAGATATTATTTCCTATAATAAAAACACACATATATTTAGTCTTACACGTATACCGTACGACAGAAACGTATTCGGTATAGTTGTTAAAAATCCAATTTTACTTATATCTGATAATAATGATGGTGTTCCAATAGCTAATTCAGGTGAAGTGTTGGTAAACGTTACTACTAAAAACGGACCAATTAATATTGGAGATTATGTTACATCGTCTTCTATTCCAGGTAATGGTCAACGAGCAGGCAGTACAACTCCTTATGTCATAGGTGTCGCTCTGACCGCTTTCCCGAAAGTTTCATCAAGTACATTTATACATACGAAAAATATATATGAAGGAACTATACAATTACTTTTTAACAGTGAGTCAAACCCGCTTATGACTGGAACTGTTGGAACACAGCAAATGGCAGTTGGTAAAAGTATAATCTTTCACATTATTAAATATGTACTTGCCGCTATTGTAGCAATTGGGACAATTTATGTTGCTTTTAGGACTTCCGGATTGGATATAAGAAGTAGTATAACTTCTATAGGACGTAATCCTATGGCTAAGTCATCCATACGTTCAATGTTAATTCTTGATACTGTTATAATTATATTAGTTAGTCTTGTCGGATTAGCGATAGCGCTTGCGTTAGTGTTTATACCCGTATGATTTATATATATAAACACACATATACATTATATAGTTTGATAAACTTGCATAAAATTGTGGATTCTTATTTGTGCAGATGTTATCTTTTAAATAGTAAAACACTTTGCTATGAATAATATTTATTTGTTGCTGGCTACAATTTTCTCATCGCCTATTATGACAGTATTATTTGCAATGCTTGTGTTTCTTATATTTGGTTTTCTCATACTTGTATTTATAGTAATTAGAATGAGTGTTCAATTACGACATATTACGTATCCGGTTTATGATCGTGTAATTAAAGAAGTACAGAATAAAGCGAACGGTATTATGGATGATGCAGATATACAAAGCAGAACAATCCGTATAGCTGCGCAAGAAGCTGAAGAAAAATTACTCCCAAACAGAAGAGAGGAAAATGAAAAGTTTCAGAAAGAATACACAAAATATTTTGAAGAAATTATTGCCCACGGTAAAGATGCTTTGGCCGAACAGTCATCTGTACTGATTCGGCTTTCGGAAAATATGGCAGAGGATTTCAAAAAATATGCTCTTGTTGCGGAAACACTTGCACATAAAGAATCAGATATCATAACTGCCACTGCGGCTGAAGAATCTAAGCGCATAAAACAATCTTTTACTGCTATGGATACACGTGCGGCTGAAGAACATAGGGCATTTGTTGAAGAAACTAAAAAACGCTTATCTGATGAAATTACTAAAGAAATTGCAACTGTTAAAAACACTTTTGCTGCATATCGCCAAGATAGGTTTAATATAATTGATCAAGAAATAGTTAATATTATTGAAAAAACTGCACAAATAGCACTTAGTAAAACATTTTCATTCAAAGAACATCGTGAACAAATACTTATAGCGCTTGAACAAGCTAAAAAAGAAGGAGTATTTGACAAATAATTATGACAAAATTATTACTTGAATCATTTTTACAGCATACATATGTTCGTTCTAATTTAGTATACAGAATTAGTCTACTAACGAAATTTCTCAACTTTGTTTTCTTTACTGAAAATGACAAAGATGTAAAAGAAAATATGATAGAACAATTTGCTAAAAACAGTAGAGAGCCACCGAAAGATATTGATTTTCTTAGGGCATTGCCACAGTCGTTTTTAGAAACATTTACACGTAATTCTTTTCGTGAAGAGTTAGACAAGATGTCAAAAGAATTAGAGCATCTTTCCGTTCTTTCTATCACTGTGCCAATTACGCTTCCTTTTGAACATATAGAAGCGATAGGGCAGTGGGTACGAAATGTTATAAGTCATAATGCTATGCTTGATGTTTCAGTTGACCCAACGATATCAGCTGGATGTATGTTTGTGTGGAAAGATATACTTTATGATTTTTCATTTGAACATTATCTTAATTTACATAAAAAAGAAATTTACACACAGATTGTTTCTTCATTGCCAGGAGGACATAGGTAAATATTATTATGGAAACACACACACATGAAGTTATGGAAGGAGAAACCGGATTTATAATCGGAGCGAAAGGATACCTGCTTGAATTAGAAGGTCTACCATCTATACATATTAACGATGTGATTATAAATTCAAAAGGAAACAGAGCGTTAGTTACTTCGTTAAATGAAAACAGCATAGAAGCACTTCTTCTTGATAGTGGCACTACTGAATTGGGCGACCGTTTTGTTATTCATACTCACGGCATTCAATTTTATTTTGGTGAACATTTATTTGGTCGTATTTTAAATGCTCTTGGTGAACCTATTGATAGTCTAGGTAATATGCCACAAACAAATAATCGCATACATCTTGAAAGTATCGCACCTGGAATGGATGCACGTACTCTTATGACAGAGCAGTTTACTACAGGTATGGTTGCTATTGATATTTTAATTCCTATTGCTAAAGGTCAGCGTCAAATGGTTATAGGACCTATTTCAAGTGGTAAAAAAATGTTTCTTGAAAGTGTAATCGCTCATCAAAAAGACAAGAATGTAATATGTATTTATGGTTTTATAGGCCGACCAACATCTTACATAAAAGAAATGGTGCCGCGTATTTTAAATGAGAAAGGAAACAAAGATACAATTATCCTTACGGCGTTTTCCGATGAACCAGCGCCTATGATATACCTCATTCCTTCAGTTGCAATTGAGATGGCAGAATTTTTTTCACGACAAGGACGAGATGTTTTACTTGTTCTTGATGATCTGGGAAGTCATGCAAAATATCTTCGTGAAATAGCACTTTTATCAGGACGAGTACCTGGTCGTGAATCTTATCCAGGAGATATGTTTTATCAGCAGGCGCATATTCTTGAAAGAGGTGGTTATTTTAATGACACAGTTGGTGGTGGAAGCATCACAATTTTGCCAGTGCTGGAAACAAACATTGAAGATATATCAAGTCTTATATCAACAAATTTGATTTCTGCAACTGATGGACATTTATTATTTTCACCACTTCTTCATTCAGAAGGGTATTTTCCTGCTGTTTTACCTGAGCAATCAGTTACGCGCGTTGGGCATCAAACACAAAGTATCCTTGCAGCACAATTATCTATTAAAGTGCATTCTCTTCTTGCTGAATACGAACGTCAACGTCGGTATGGTCAATTTGGTAGTCAATTATCAAAGGAAACACGTGATACAATTACACAAGGAAAGATAATGCATACATTTCTTGAACAAAAGCCAATGGTTTCCGTACAGCTTGAAACACAAATCATACTTTTATCATTAGCCTTTACATCATTATTTCGTGAAAAAGATGTTATGTTTACAAAACGTAATTACAACGCGCTCGTTACTGTAATACGCACAAATAAATCCATAGAATATCTTGTGACAGACGCGCGGAAAGGTACGATTCTGTTTGATGATTTCTTAAAGAAACTTGAGAAAGCATTACCTTATTTTGAATCAATATGGCAACTTTAATAGGTACACGAAAAAGAGAATTAAAAGATTTAGAAACGATTCGTTTCGTTACATCTGCGCTTTTTGAAGTGAGTACAAAAAAAATTGCACATCTTAAGACAGCTTTTAAGAAAAATCGTACGTTCTATACGGAGATAAGTAATTTATATAAATCAGTTAAACAAGCGGCATTTAATAGAGGACAGCTTCCAAAAAAGACAGTCGGCTCAGTTCGGAAAATCTCTATAGCATTTACATCTAATTCTCGTTTCTATGGATCTGTAAATACAGACGTAATGAATTCATTTCTTAAACATATGAATGATGAACACAGTGATTATGTTGTAATAGGACGTATCGGGGAATTTTTTATGAGAAGTTTTCCTGAGTTTGAAAAACGAGCATCATATATGTCATTTAAAGGTGATGAGCCAACAACAGAAGAAACACGTGCATTTTTAAAAAAAGTTACAACGTATGATAGTGTGTGTGTTTTCCATTCTTCGTTTATAAATATATTTAATCAAAAAGTATCTATCTTGGATATTGCACACGCACCATTATCTAACTCTACTGATGATACAGGAGAAAATATTGATTATATTTTTGAACCAGAATTACCTAAGATTCTTACATTTTTTGAAACAAGAGTGCGCCATCTTTTATTTCAAAGAATAATGCTTGAATCTGAATTAGCACGAACCGCAGCGCGTCTTATTGCTATGAATAAAGCAGAAAATAAAGCTGATGAAGTAATAGAATCTGTACAACATTTAATAAAACGCGATGTGTCAACATTTAATGATTCACGATTACTTGAGGCATTTTCAGCAATATCAAAATGGAAAAAATAAAAAAACAATTTGTTGGGCGTGTATATGAAGTACGAGGACAAATAGTTATCGTACATTGTGAGAGCGAATATATGCCTGTTCTTGGAGAAATACTTTCTGCACAAGATGATCAATATAATATTCGGCTTGAGGTTCATTCATACAGAGACCATAATACATTATATTGTTTACTTCTTTCTTCAAAGGAGAATATATATCGGTATATGCGAATAGTAACAGAAAGCACTGCTTTATCAATTCCTGTCGGAAAAAATGTTCTCGGAAGAGCAATAAATCTCTTCGGGCAACCGATTGATGGAAAAGGGAAGCTTGATTGTGTAGATACAAGATCAATTCGCATTGTTGCACAGCACCAATCTCTTACGACAGATATTAAAAAGAAGTCTCTTTTAGAGACTGGTATTAAAATCATAGATTTTTTTGCTCCATTACTTGAAGGAGGAAGTCTTGGTCTTGTTGGAGGTGCTGGAGTTGGGAAAACCGCACTTATGACAGAGATAATTAGAAATCTTAATTCTACATATGATGGAATAACACTATTTGCTGGTATTGGTGAACGTATTCGTGAAGGTCATGAGTTATGGGAATTACTTAAAAAAACGAAGACATTATCTAAAACAACGCTTATTATCGCACACATCAATGAAAATGCGGCTGTTCGTTTCAGAGTAGCACAGGCAGCGGCGACTCTTGTTGAGTATTTCAGTAATGAAGAGGAAACAAACGTGTTATTTTTCGCAGATAATATATTTAGATTCGTACAGGCAGGAAATGAACTTTCAACATTGCTTGAAGAAATTCCTTCTGAATTTGGATATCAATCTACACTTGAGACTGAGATTGCACAATTTGAAAACAGATTAATGAACAGCGCCCATGCTTCAATAAGCTCGATACAAACAGTTTATGTACCTGCTGATGAATTAACTGATCCGGCAGCAGCAGCATCTCTTAAATATTTCGAAGCTGTTGCAGTTCTTTCCAGAGCGATGAGTCAAGAGGGAATATATCCGGCAATAGATCTTTTAAAGTCAAAATCATCGGTGCTTGATAGAGGGCTGATAAGTAATCGGCATTTTGAAGCGGTTACTACAGCTATAGCACTATTAGATCAGTATGAAAGACTTGCACGTGTTGTAACTATTATTGGTGAGAGTGAATTATCATTACAAGATAAGGTCGTATATGAGCGAGGGACTCGCCTACGAAATTATATGACGCAACCTTTCTTTACATTAGAGTTACAGACAGGACGCCGTGGTGTTTTTGTAAAACGAGACGAAGTTATTGCTGATGTTGAATCAATTGTTGATGGAAGATTTGACTCTGTATCACCTAATAAATTCCTCTATATTGGAAATGCAACACATTTAATATCTAAAACTTCATAATAGTACATATAATATTATAATTTATGGATAAACCTAATGATACATTTGATGTAATTATCAATAGTCCGAACGAGCTTATTTGGAAAGGAACGGCAAATAGTATCTCGTCAAAAAACAGCGACGGACCATTTGATATCCTTCCCGAGCATGCAAATTTTATTACTATAATACAGAATGAACCGATTACTGCTATTTCAGAAGGTAAAGAACATTCCTTTAAATATGAAAGTGCTGTATTGTCCGTTTATAATGGAGCAGTAACAATTTATACGGAGATATAATCTCGTCTAAACAAGCACGCCGAGACACGATATCTTTAAATATATGGATATATCGTTAGTATCTATACTTCTACTTTAGGTCTACCGGTGGGTCCGACATAAAGTAGAGATAAAATCTTACAGAACTCTATAAAATAAAATTCTACTACAAATATAACTCTAAATACTATATATAACATATGTATTTAATACGTTTATATATTTTCTACATAATTAATAAAGATATGACATACTAATCAGGCATAATCAAAACATTTCCATTAGATATTATATAAATATTCATATTATATTATAAACGTTCTAAATATAAGAATTAATATTACTAAAAACTACATAATTATTACTTGTTGGTTTGACCCCAAAGTGATGATTGGGCGAACAGAAATATCGTTTAAAACTATAGTTAGTTCGTTAGATTATAATAATAAAGCATACAACAATTACATCTGATATAAACTGGTTTCAGTATAATATATTTAAACATATTATAGTTAGAAAAGACAAATATATTTACATATTTTACTACTCTTATAGTTGATAAATTTGTTTAAAATTGTAATAAAAACGAAATTTTATATTAAATATCTATATAAATATATTTTTTATTCATTTTTATCTATTATCAATCATTACTGGAACATTTTTTACAATTATTTTTTTTATTCTACATTGAAAGTTAGATACAATTAATATACTCATAAAATTTACGATACTATATTTTTAATAAAATTTCATTACTTATAATCTTTATCCACATATTATATTTTTTATGTACGGACGAACAAATATATGGTGTTAAACTATAGCTAATTCGCCAAATGAAGCTAATGAAAAACGACTCTAATTATATACAACAAAAACTAATTTCATCAAAAGATGCTGCTCTTCAAGCAGGGTTTACTAATGACTATATATCAAAGTTACTTCGGCTTGGAAAAATTACAGGTAAGAAAATTGGTATAGTTTGGTACGTTGATAAATCTTCTCTTAATGATTTTATCTGGCAGCGACAATCTAAGAAAATATTACATATACAAGAATTGTCTCAAAAACGTAAATTAGAATATTCAAATCATATAGAGAATTTTTCAGCAACACATAACCATCAAGAAAATATTCTCCTAAAAGAGCTACTAACTAATCAAATTTCTGTTGCAGCATCAAAAGGCCAATCTGTTTCTACTGTTCTTAAAAAAATATATAGGACGCGAATGATTGGTATTGCATTTTTACTTTCTTTTATAATAGCAATACCGTTCGCAGCGTATGCATTAAGAAGTAATAATTTTTTTGATACAGCGCAAACACAACTATCTAAATTTGTCACTCCTATTGCTGTACGTGTTGCCGATTTTTCCTACTTGATAGGAACTAATGTACTTGGTGATAATAATTCATCTGGCATAATTGTATCAAAAGAAAATAAAGCGAATGTATTTTCAGGTCTGCTTGGTAATTTTTCTAAAACATTTTCTACAATTATAAATAATATATCAAAGAAAACTCGTGTATTCTTTAATACTAATAACACATCAAATTCTGCGATAAACAATGCTACCTCCACTTCAAAAAATAATACTGTTAGAAATAATAATAAACAATTAATACCTACTATTATCCCAAATGCACACACAGCATTATCTACATCTCTATCTTCGTTAAACACTTTGCAAAAGTCACGAAATATTAAATTTAGTATTAACGCTAATGTTGCAGTACAGAAAAATATTACGATTGGTGGGAACACAAGTATTGTTGGTGGCGCAACAGTGAAAGGAACAACAAGACTTAATAATTTTTTGCAGGTAATTGGTTCTTCAGTTTTTGGTGGTCTTATACGAGCAAATAACGGCATTATAACAAATGGAACTGATATAAACACTGGTACAGGTCGCATTTTTGCGTCAAATATTATCAATTCAATTAATGCTGGAGATAATATAACTATCAGTGGTACTCCTGAAAATCCTATTATTTCTGCCACAGGAAGTAAGACAATATTTACTGGAGGAGGTAGTAATAACTTAGCTATCTCGGCTAGTACACCTCTTTCATACATTTCTGACACTGGACAACTCTCGTTACAAAATGTACCAGTTTCATTTGGTGGCACTGGTGTTGCCAGTTTTACACAAGGGTGGATATATTCAAATGGTGGTACATCCCAACTTGTTTCTTCGACATCACCAACAGTTTTGTATATTACAGCTACATCAACCACCGCTACATCAACTTTTGCAGGAGCATTTACAGCCGGTGGTGCCAATGGACTTGTTGTTCTTGCAAATGGGAAAGTTGGCATCGGTACCACCACGCCATGGCGCGCGCTTTCGGTCGCTGGCTCTAGCGATCTTGGCACTAATGCTCTTGCCGGAAGCTTCAATGCAACATCATCCGTCGGATATCTACTTGAAGGTGCCACGCTTCTTACCGCAAGTTCCACTGGTTTTAATACTTTTGTTGGGCTTGGGGTAGGTACTTCCACTACCAGCGGTGCCAACAATACATTCCTTGGTTATCAATCAGGTCATGCCAACACCTCGGGCTCCAATAACACTGCGTTTGGCTATCATTCCGGATTTTCAAATAT
>VAOZ01217968.1_pt1 | contig 15821 bp, 11 predicted proteins | sample 3394041 | NCBI WGS metagenome assembly VAOZ01 (sample SAMN08290431, study PRJNA428436) | hydrothermal vent metagenome | isolation source: Deep-sea hydrothermal vent chimney | place: Indian Ocean: Southwest Indian Ridge
AAAAATGCAGGCATAGCAAAGCTACGGCGAGGCTTTTTAACGAAGTTAGCGGGCAAAAGAATGAGTATAAACGGAGTAGTTATTTCTTAACAAGCCCTTAAACAAAACAATTCCTCGATCCTCTGCCTCAGGGTAGTTCATTGCAGGGTTTTGTCTTTGCCACAGCCGTCGGTTATAACAAACATGGCGCTGGTGATTTTTTCCGGTTCTACTACCATTTTTGCGGGTAAATTGCTTTTGCAGAACCAAAGGCATTCCTTTGGGAGGAATCGGAAGACCGGAGATGGAAGTTTTTCGTTAATACAATAGCTAAATCTATTATTTATATTAGTTACGGTATAATAATGAAACTACTGTCAGGACGCTATTTTCTTCTGACTTCCGGCTTCCGGCTTCCGGCCCCCGACTTCCATCCGGTTAATGATTACACGAACCAATAGTTTCCCGCAAAATTTGCAGTAGTACCTTTTTTCTTTTGTTTGGTTAAAGGTGATTATGAGGGGAAATGGTTAAGCATATTTGGCTGAAAATATGATCTTTACAAAACAGCCCGTTTTTGTATATCTTTGAAGACTCGTTTGCGATATTAAGAGCGAATCTTGAGCTAATTATGAACAGTTATTATGAACAAAGGTATTTGCATTCTTTCCATGGTTCCGGTTCGCGAAAAGCCTTCCGACAAAAGCCAAATGATAAACCAACTCCTTTTTGGTGATGTGGTACAAATCAAAGACCGGTACAAAAGCTGGCTTTTTACGGAGATTTCTCACGACAGTTATGCCGGCTGGGTCGATGAAAAACAAATTAGCTTCCCTCCTGCTGCATTTTTTGAGCAAATAGAAAATGAATATCCTGTATTTCTATCCGAAAAATATGTGGATGCCTGTGGAAAAAATGGCAGCAGGCTCTCTCTCGTTATGGGAAGCCGGTTGCCGGGTTTTGACAAAAATACTTTCGACATAGGGGAATCAAAGTACAAACTCCCCGGCGATGTTCATGTTTTGCAGGGAAAACAAACGCCGGAAGTCATAATAGAAACAGCAAGAAAGTTCTTGGGAAGCCCATACCTTTGGGGAGGTCGCTCTTATTTCGGGAATGATTGTTCGGGTTTCACCCAAATAGTTTATCGCATGTGTGGATATAACCTACTGCGTGACAGTTCGCAACAGGCCGAACTGGGATTACTCGTTAGTTTTATTGAAGAAGCGAAACCCGGCGACCTCGCCTTTTTCGAAAATGAGGAAGGTCGCATTGTCCACGTAGGCATCCTGCTCAACAGTCACCAAATCATTCACTCAACAGGACAGGTGCGTATTGACACCATCGACCATGAAGGTATTTTCAACGAAGTGACTAATAAGTACACCCACAAACTCAGATTTATTAAGCGATTACCGATATAAAAAAACGGAGACAGATTCCGGGTAAAATTTTCCGGGAATCAGTTCTCATTCATCGAGGATAACGATTTCATAGCTAATCTTTGCTGCCTTGCGCAACATTTCCGACACCCCGCAATAACGCTCCTGCGAAAGGTTAACTGCTTTTTCGAGTTTGTCCATGGGGAGGTCTTTCCCCTTGAAAATATACTTGATATGGATAGTGTGGTAAATTTTGGGATGCTCATCAGTGAGCTCGGCTTCAACCTCCACATCAAAGTAATCGGGAACGATACGCATTTTACCAAGAATGGAAACGACATCCATGGCTGTACAACCCGCCAAAGAGACCAGAGTCAGTGATTTGGGTTGTGGTCCCTTATGTTCGCCTCCCACAGCTTCCGTTGCATCAATCATAAAGTTAAAACCGCCGACTTTGGCTTCAAATGCCATTTTACCTGCCCATGTTGTATGAACTTTTGTTGCCATAATTATATTTTTTAGAATTTGCACAAATTTAAATAAAAATCTTTTGGAGTAAACAGAGAATTTGCCCTTCCGTAATTTTTATTGCAGCAAGCGCACACAATGAAATTTAATGTTAAATGCGGTCAGAATCCCACACCGGCAGGAGGTGTCCCCTGATTATTCATATTTTTTTGTCGCTTTTGCCTGTAATTATTGATTATATAGGTTAGACTCAGAGAGATAACAGGCCATTCCCTTTGGAACACAGAGTGTGAATAAAAGCCCGTTCCCTGAGCTGTTGATTCATAATGTGCCGTACCGAGCAAATCGCGTGCAGACAGGGTTAAATTCAACTTTCGTTTGAAAAAATCTTTTCGGACAGCGAGATTAGTATAGAAAAAACCTTTGCGGGTTCCCTGAATGGTTACCGTCGGACTGCGGTAAATACCCATTAGCTGAACCCGGAGATTATGCTTCAGATTAAATGAAGCGGTCATCCTGCCTGACCAGTTGGTAGAATTAGCAGCCACATCTGATCCTTGCAAATTGCCTTCAAGACGATAGTGGTACAGGTCTAAACTAACATTCAGGCCAAACCATTTCACAAATTTAAGGTTGGCCATCAACTCCGCTCCCATTGCGAAATCCCTGTTCAGGTTCTGGCTGGTATGGATTATAATACCCGTAGTGTCAAGCACTCTGACACGGGTAATTTTGTTGGTAGTCTTCCTGTAATAAGCAGCAAACGATAGAAAAGACATGGAGAAAAATTTCTGTAACCCCAGTTCGTAGGAGTCGATGTATTCCGGCTCCAGCTCAGGATTACCTATGCGAATGTTGTAGGGGTCGATAATTATGGGAAACGGATTCAGACTCCACTGCCGCGGACGGTTGATGCGCCTGCTGTAACTGGAATAAATCTGGTAGTTTTTGGGAAGCTGGTATGACAGATGTATCGATGGAAAGTAGTCGAGCCGGTTAATTTTAAAAGGTGCTTTTCCATCTTTGTCGTTCACACTCCGGTCAGTATATTCCATTCGAAAACCCAATTCATAGCCAAAACTTTTATAGATATCCTTAAAACTGACATAAGCCGAATGAATATTTCGTTTAAAATCCACTTTGCTGGTATAATTCTCGTCAGGCATCCACTCACCTGACACCGTATCAAAAGTCTCGTAGGTGTATTTTCCCGACTCATTGTAAAAACGACTTTGGTAACCGGTCTCAAATTTTCCTTTTTTGCCAATGGGAAGACTATAATCCAACTTTACCCGGAGGTCGAAAGAGGTATCTAACGTCCGTGTCCTGAGGCTGGAAGGTTCCATGCCAAGATCATTCCACAGCGAATCGGTTTCAAAGTCCGATTGATTCTCGTTATCATCACTGCTTCTTCCCGAATAGTATGCATAAGCCTCTATTTGATGTCCTAAGTTATTGTATTTATGTAGATAGTCGCTCTGAATATTGTAATAATGTCCCCATCGGTTGGAATGGCTAACCGACTTTGAATAGCCGTTTGTTGTTGCAGGTACAGTATAAATATTTCTCTTGCTGTTGTTGTTCATACCGAAACCAAAACCACCATATTCTCCCGAAAGGGTAAGCGTAGATTTCTTGTCAGGATAATAATCAAATCCGCCGGATATCCCAAAACCATTACGGTTCCGGACGCCATCAATGTTTGTAATCCGGTAGTTTGTAGTGTCTCCGGCATAAGTTAAATCCTGAGAGTTCATACTCATATACATATCTCTGTAACTACCATTGCCGGACAGGAACATATTTAATTTTTTGGTCCGATAGCCCACCAACGCATTCCCTCTATATCTGTTTCTGTTACCTGCCGAAGCATTGACCACCCCGTTTACACCAAGATTTTTATCTTTTTTCAGAATAATGTTCAAGATGCCACCAACACCTTCAGGGTCATACTTCGCGGAAGGATTGGTGATAATCTCAATCCGCTGAATGGTGGAGGCCGGAATTTGCTGCAGGGCATCATTCCCATTTAGCACACTGGGATGGCCATTAATAAGCACCTGAAAATTGGAAGAACCCCGCAAAGTAACATTACCATTCAAATCCACATTAACAGAAGGTACATTTTCCAGCACGTCAATAGCAGAACCTGCAGATGCCATGAGGTCTTTGGTTACGTTAACCACTTGTTTATCCACCTGATAAGAGATTCTATAACGTTCAGCTTTCACCTCCACACCCTTTAAAACAGAAGTAACCGGTTCAAGATAAATCACCGGCAGTTTTATTTGACGTTGCGTATTCGTGACTTCAATATTATTGATAACTTTAATCTTAAAACCGAGGAAATGAGCTTTCAGGAAATAGCGCCCATTTTTTACTCCTTTGAATTTGAAGGAGCCATCTTTTCCGGTTATGGTTCCATTAACCATGGTAGAATCAGGCATCCTGTAAAGGACAATATTGGAGTATTGCATTGGTGTTTTGTCTGTTTTTTCCTTTATTCTCCCGTAGATAATGCCACCTGGATCACGGGCATCCTTTGCACTTTCATTGGAAGGAAGCTGTGCAAACAGGGCCGAAGTCATGAGTACGCCCAACATTATGGTATATATTTGTCTGATTACCTTTATCATTTTATCTGATTATTTTTCCTGAAACAGGTACACTGTTTTTATTTTTAACCGGCTGGGATCTGCCATACTCTGCATAAAAGCCATACGAGAAGGGTTGGGTTGGTATCCGCCTTCCATACCTCTGCCCCCACCTCCCATGCCGCCACCTCCTTGCATGTGCGACATTTCTATTTGGAGATAGCCGGTTTCAAACACCACTGAGAATGGTTTGTCTTTCGACAAATAGTCAACAGGGTTGGTAAACAACATTTTCAGTGGGATACCCGCCTCGTAAATCGCATGTCCGAGGGTATCCATTTGCAGCAGCACGCGAATACCACCGGTTCCGGCAAACGCATTTTTAATACCTGCTTTATCAAAGCCTTCCAGCTTCGGCTGTTCCGAACGATAACGTGCGTTGAGCCGGCTTATTTCTTCAGCCGTCAGATGATGGCGGGATGCCTGCCGGGGATGTCTATATTGCCCCGAAGATCTTTGCCCCGATTTACGGGCACGTTGCTCATGTTTGCGTTTCAGCGGGTATTCAATTCCCAACAGATGCTTCCCTTTTCCATTCGGGTCAACCCACAGGGTCAGGCCGGTAATCAGAGCTTTACGCTGTACATTGATGTCCAGCATTTTCAGCCGGACGAACAATGTATGGCTATCGTTACTAAAAGCATAAGCAAAACCGGTTTTTTTATCATATTGCAAGGTATTGGCTTTCCAGTCAGAGGTCTTCCCATCCACCACAAACCTCCCGGACTGTTTTGTACTCTTTATTACCCGTCTGTTTTTGGGTGACGAAAATGAGCCCGTCAGGAGCACCGAAATTAAAGCAAAAACGATTATCTTCATTTTTCTTAGTATTCGAATACAAAAGTCCTGCAATCTTCCCGGTTTAAAAAATATATTATACGTGCAAGTGGGATTATCAGACGAAACGTACCATTCCAACGACAAACATACTGGGGAAGTTTTGATTTTCCGGTGATCGGTGCTGCCGGGGCATAAAAAAAGCTTCCCTTTTCCCGCTAATTGGGAAAAGGAAAGCCCATCAAAAAGTATATTACTTTTCTGTTATTTCTGAATGATGGTTTCGTTGTCCATGGCTACAGCTGATTTCTCAACCGTCATTTTCAAACCGCCTGTACCTACTTCAAGGACAACGGTCTTTTCTTTAATCTCTGCAAGTTTTCCATGAATACCTCCAATCGTTACCACTTTATCACCTCTTTTAAGATTTGCTCTGAATTTTTTCTGAGCCTTGCTTTTTTTGGTTTGTGGCATGATAAAGAAGAAGTAAAATACCACCAAAATCAATAATAACGGCAACAACGACGTCCAAGAAGATCCCTCTCCTTTTGGAGCTAGTAATAAGATAGATAATGTGTTCATTTTCAGTAAATTAATTGTTTATGATTGATTAAATTTTTCTCCGAATCTATTGTTTCTCAAGCCCGGGAGCCATTGTTATTTATCTTTAGGGGTTACTACAACGGCTTTAATGCGCAGTACAGTCCTTTCAGGTTTGGTATTAGCCAGCAGCATGACGCTTTTGTTTTGGTAGCCCATTTTGTAGGCACTGTTAAAAGTTACCTCAACATCGCCTTCCTCGCCGGGTTTTACCGGTCCGTGAGGATAATTTCCAACAGTACAGCCACAGCTGGTGCTAACTCCTGCAATTTTCAAATCGGTTTTCCCGGTGTTTTTAAAATGAAAAGTGTATTTTACAATTTCACCCTGTACCATCTTTCCAAAGTCATGAACTGTTTGGGTAAATGTCATCACGGGCGCATTATTGTTAACCTGTGTGGAGACCTTCTGTTTTACAGGCTGTTTTTTTGTATTTTGGTTTTGACAAGCACTGAAAACCAGCAAACCGGCAAAAGCAAAAAGAAACATTATTTTTTTCATAGCCAACGTTATTTTCTTTTTTTCCCTGCAAAGATAGTAATAGAACCTTTATACACCACATTTTTATCCTTAAATCCCTGACATTTTAATACATAAAAGTAGGTTCCATCCGGCAAGCCACCGCCATCCCAGTCATTATTGTAATTATCCGATTCAAAAACTTTCCGGCCAAGACGGTTGAAAATTACCAAATGTGTTTTTTCATAATAGTCATTCAGCGGTTTGTACTCCTGTGTAGCCGCATCCTGTTTGAACCCAATGGCTCCCTGCTGCGAGGCATCTTTTGCTTTTATGACAAAATAGTCGTTGTAACCATCCCCATTGGGTGTAAACACGTTGGGGATAAACAATTCCACCGGAAAAATATCCACCACATGGGTGTAAAGCGTATCGCAACCCTGTGGATTGAAAACAGTGAGGTAAGCGGAATAGGTTCCCACTTTATCGAAAGTGTGGACAATCTCCCGCTGGGAGTATGAATTCGGGTCTTTGTCAAATTCCCAGAAGCTGTTAGTGATTTGGAGGGTGTCTTGCGAGAGATTTTTAAACGAAAAAGCGATGTGTGGGTTTTGGATATAAGCCGTATCGGGTGTAGCGGTTATTTTCACCACCGGATTGGGATATGCCCGTGTGTAAAAAGTATCCTGTACTGCACAACCAACAGGGTCAACAACGCGGATAGAATAATACTGATGCGCCCTAAGACCGACAGCCACAGAACGGTCGCCGGGTGAAATTTGAATGGGCTTCACATTCCAGAAATAACGGTACTCTGAAGCGGAATATCCGCCGGAGGCTGTGGCTTTCACCTGCGCCGTATTGCCAATGTCCTGACTGGCATCGGTGCAGGTAAGCTGCAATTGGCTGAAACTGATGTTTATTTCCGGATGCACATCCATGTGGAAAGGCAGGCTGGTACAAACAGTGCCCAATGCCGGATCGGTTACCGTTACCGTAAAATCGGCGGGCTGCGTTAACCTGACGGTAATGGAGGCCGTGGTATCACCGGTGGACCACTTGTATCTCAGCCCGTTTTGTGAGGGAACCGACAATACAAAATCAGCATCATTACACACGGGAGAGGGCGCACTTGATGTGATGGTACAGGGGAGCTGGCTCATTGCCGACTGAAACGGCCACAGAACCAAAACGGCCAACGACCACAAAATCAAAAAAGAGAATTTGGATTTTCTTAGCATGAAATTTATTCCGTTTCCCACAGATTTAACAAGAGGACAAATGTAAAAATAAAAATCACACCTTCTTAGAAGTTGGCTTTGGTTTGCCCCCACTGGGAGCTTTTGATCATTTTCAATTTTTTGAATATAGGACGCCGGTTAACCTTACGCTCTTTCAGATTTGTAATCTGAAAGCTCTGGGTTTTAGGATTTTAAATCCGGGAATCGAAAGGTCGGGATTACAAATCCCGACCAGCAGAAGTTACCGGAAGCTGGAAAATTTTGGTAGAACTATAATCTGTATTTTTGTTATCGCCTATGGGAAAAAGAAATGACTTTCGTTTTTCACACCGGTTATCGTTCCAAAAGGAAGCTTTTTAAATCTTCCGAATCACAGCCAATCTCCACCGTTTGTTTGTTGTGTTCCAGACTGATGGATAGACGTTGGGGGATATCTACTTTCACAGGAATTTCCTGCCCGACAGTCTGGTAAAATTTTGCCGGATGTGCCGTTTCGAGAAATATTCCTGTAATATTCTTCTCTTTCCTGTAAGACGACAATCCGAGATAGGCGACGGCTCCATGCGGGTCTAAGATATATTGCGTCCTGCTGTAAACATCAGCAATCGTCCGGCGGGTCTCCTCATCCGAGAAATGGTACGGACTGATATGTTTCCGTGCTGTTTCCAGCGAGTGGTCATAAAGCTCCTGAATACGGACGAGATTACTGGGATTCCCTACATCCATGGCATTGGAAAGCGTGGAAACTGAAGCCCGTGGCCGGAAGATACCGGTTTCGAGATATTCCTGAAAGACATTGTTCCGGTTGCCAGCGGCCACAAAATGTGCCACGGGAAGGCCTGATTTTTTGGTTAGCAAACCGGCAGTCAGGTTACCGAGATTTCCAGTCGGAACGGAAATAACCACCGGCTTATCCTTTTTTTCCAGTTGACCGTAAGCGTAAAAATAGTAAATGGCCTGGGGCAACAGCCGCGCAATGTTGATGGAATTGGCTGAGGACAGATACATCTTGTTTTCCAACTCCTCATCCGCAAATGCGGCTTTTACCATCCGCTGACAGTCATCAAAGGTTCCGTTCACTTCCAGTGCTGTAATATTTTGCCCAAGGGTGGTAAACTGTTTCTCCTGCATCCGGCTCACTTTGTTTTTTGGATACAGCACCACCACATCGATGTTGGGTATTTCAAAAAAACCGTGCGCTACCGCACTGCCGGTGTCGCCCGAAGTAGCCACAAGAATGGTTGTTTTATGGTTAGATGAAAATTTGGAAAGAAAACGTGCCAGTGTCCTTGCGCCCACGTCCTTGAAAGCCAGTGTGGGGCCGTGGAAAGGCTCTAAGGCATAGCTGTCCGTTTCCACTTCAACCAGTGGAATATCGAAAGAAAAAACATCTTCCATGATATCACTCAGCTCGGTATCCGGCAAGTCACTGTGAACATAAGGTTTCAGGAAATGAAAACCGATTTCACTTAGCGGCATCCCGGGAAGTTTCCTAAAAAAGCTATCCGCGAGTACCGGGATTCTCTCCGGAAAATACAATCCCCCGTCTCCGGCCATACTTTTTAACACAGCTTCTTTAAAAGACACCTTCGCTGACCTGTGATTTGTGCTGTAATATTTCATTTTTTATGCTATTGAAAATCCATTCATCACTTTTGATTCAAAACACGACAACCCTTTTTGTTAATACCGGAGGTGAATATTTCGAAAGGCACATCCTTTCCGGCATAAATTTTCCGCATGGCTTCGGTTACCTCTCCGGCTGTTGCCAAATCGGCCGAAAGGGCAAAAACGGAAGGTCCGGAGCCGGAAATGCTGCATCCGAGAGCCCCGGCATATAGTGTAGCCTGTTTGAGTTCATCGAACATCGGAATGAGCATCGAGCGGACAGGCTCCACGATACCATCATGCATCGAGCGTGCTATCAGGTCGAAATCTTCCCTGAAAAGTCCGCTAATAAGCCCGGCCACATTGCCCCACTGCCTCACGGCATCTTTTAACAGCAGTGATTTCTTCAGGATGTTCCGGGCGTTTTTGGTTTTTACTTCAATCAACGGATGAATCAGACTTACCGAGAGACTTTCCGGGGTATGCAAGGGAATCACGTCGAGAGGTGCGGTGCTGCGTACCAGCGTGAAACCGCCGAACAAATTGGGCGCCACATTGTCAGCATGGGCAACCCCCGAGGCCAGCACTTCGCCCAGCATGGCAAACTGTACCAGTTCGGATTTCCCAAACGGTTCGCCCAGCAGTTTGTTGACACCAAAAGCTGCCCCGCCGGCGCTGGCGCCACTGGAGCCCATGCCGCTTCCCGGAAGAATGCCTTTTTCTATTTCGATGAGAATGCCAAAATCGGGCTGCTTCTTTTCTATCATGGCCAGCGCAACCACCCCCGCCACATTCTTTTCCGGCTCGGAAGGAATTTCGCAGTAGTTTTTCATCACAATGCGGAGACCTTTTTCAGCTGTTTTCCGAAAAGTCATCCGGTCGCCGGCTTGCTCCACAGCAAAACCCATAATATCAAAAGCACAGGAGACATTGGCCACCGTTGCCGGAGAGAAAATTGTAATTTCTTTCATGCTCGTCAATTTATTGATTTACAATGGAAATAATATCGGCAAAAACACCGGAAGCGGTTACAGCTGCCCCTGCCCCTGCCCCTTTGATGACTAACGGTTGCTCGTCATAACGTTGCGAATAGATAAGAACGATGTTGTCTTTTCCGTCAAGCTGAAAATAGGGTTGCGAAGCATCAGCCATCTGCAAGCCTACCACGGCTTTTCCGTTGTCAAATTCGGCTACATAGCGTAATTTCTTCCCGGCTCCTGCGGCCTCTTTTCTCAATTTCTCAAAATAGTCATCATAATGGCTTAAGGCTTTCATAAATGTCTCTACTGAAGGCTTATTCATTAAGCTTTCGGGCATAAACGGGTTGATTATCACCTCTTCCGGCTCCATCGGGTAACCGCTTTCACGAGCCAGGATCAGGATTTTTCGCATCACATCTTTTCCACTCAGGTCAATGCGCGGGTCGGGTTCGGTATAGCCTTCCTCCCCTGCCTGCGCAACCACATCCGAAAAGGTAACATCTTCCGTAAAATGGTTAAAAATGAAATTCAGACTTCCCGACAACACCGCTTTGATTCGCAGAATCTTGTCTCCGCTTTTGATCATGTCGCTAATAGTTTTCAGCACTGGTAATCCGGCACCTACGTTTGTTTCGTACAGATATTTCTTTTTCATTGACAAAGCAATATCATTCAATCGTTTATAAGTCAAATAAGAGGCTGAAGAAGCTATTTTGTTAGAAGCAACGACACTGATGCTGCTTTTAAGTACCTTTTCGTATAGTCCGGCTATTTCGGCACTCGCAGTGTTGTCCACGAAAATAGAATTTCGCAGGTTAAGCGCTTTCATTTTCCTGACAAACAATTCCGGATCCATGGGTTCCCCTTCAGACAGCAACCGTTTTTTCCGGCTTTTAAAATCGATGGCATGTTCGTCGAAAAGCATCCGGCGACTATTGGCCAGAGCGATCACTTTTATTTTTAGCGCATACTCCTTTTTCAGATAATCGTACTGGTCGTTAAGTTGTTGCAAAAGTGCTCCGCCCACATTTCCCACACCCACCATAAAAACATGTACTTTTTTATAACGGGCAAGAAAAAAACGTTCGTGCAATACGTTGAGCGCTTTGGTAACATCTTTTTTCAGCACCACGAAGGATACGTTTCGTTCGGTAGAACCCTGTGCAATGGCCCGAATGTTCACTCCGTTTTTTCCAAGGGCATCAAAAGCTTTCCCACTCAGCCCCAGCGAAGATTTCATATTGTCGCCCACCAGTGCAATGATGGAAAGATCCTGTTCTACCTGCAAGGCATCAATTATGGTTAGTTTTACTTCCGATTCAAATTCCCGTTCGATGGCTTTTCGGGCTTTTTCTATATCCGGAGGATTTATGGCCAGCGTTATAGAATGTTCGGAAGAAGCCTGGGTAATAAAAATCACATTAACTTCTTGTTGTGACAAGCATGAGAAAAGGCGGGCGGCGATTCCGGTTACGCCTACCATTCCGCCGCCGGAAAGTGTTAGCAAAGCAATATTTTCAATATGAGAAAGTCCTTTTACCAGATTTCCGTGGGGCGTACCGTTGCGGTCGATAAGTGTTCCGGGAGCATCCGGATGAAAGGTGTTTTTTATCCAAACCGGAATATCTTTCTTCATAACAGGCTGAATACTTGGCGGAAAAACCACTCTGGCGCCAAAATGAGACATCTCCATAAGCTCGCTGTACGACAGCTTTTTCAGGGGAAGTGCACTTTCCACAAAAGCCGGATCGGCGGTCATCACGCCATCCACATCCGTCCATATTTCCAATACGGAAGCATCCACGGAAGCTGCAAGGATAGCCGCAGTGTAATCGGAGCCGCCACGACCCAGCGTTGTTGGCTTTCCGTTTGCCGAAGAGGCAATAAATCCAGAAACAAAAATATGTTCTTCTGTGTTGTTAATCTGTTGCCGAAGACGCTTTCCGGTCTCCTCAAAATTTACCTGTGCATGTCCGAAAGTTTCGTCGGTGCGGATGATTTCCCGTGCATCGAGCAGACGAATCTTTACACCATAAAAATTCAGGGCATGGGCAAGTAACAGTCCCGAAAGCCGTTCGCCGAAAGACAACAGCGGGTCGTATATTTTCGGATTTATTTCCTGTAACAGAAAAATGCCGAGGCAGATATCTTCCAGTTCGTTCACTATCATCTTGATACCGGCTTTGGTTTCACTTTGGTATTTTAGTGGGAAAAGTGCATCAATGATACCGAGATGGAGGCTTTCAATATCTTTCAGAATTTGTTTGTAGCGCTCGTTTCCATGACTTGCCATTTTGCCACTTTCTTCAAGCCGGTCGGTAACTTTACCCAGTGCCGATGCCACCACAATCAACCGGTCGTTATCTTTTTCCATGCTAACGATTTCAATAACCTTTTTTATGTTATCGGCATTGGCTACCGAACTACCTCCGAATTTTAAGACTTTCATTTTTTACTTTTTTAAATAATAGGTGACACAGCACATACAGGTTTCTGTTTTGTTAAATAATCAGGAAATATTTTCCCCATGGGATGATATGAAAGTTGTAACCCCCTAAGGGGTTGAGGTTGTAGAGGTAGTAAAACCAGACATAACAACACTATAGCCCAGAGTATTACACCCTGAATTTCCGGAAAGAAGCGCTATGTGAGAATCTTTTTTCAAGTGGCTGACTTTACAGGGGTAAATGTAGAAAAAAAATTATTCGCCCGACAAGGCCAATCATAGAAAGGTAAAATATATATTTTTAAAGCCGGATATAGCTAAGGATCAGGTTTGTAAGGTGAAAGATTACTTCTTCGGCTCTCGATGTCAAAGCTTCAGCACAGGCTCCCGGGTATAGCCTTCTCATGCTCAAAGTTCCACAACCGGTATGGGGTCAGGCAATTTTATCTTTTCAACAATTTCTTTTTCGCTCACTTAAATTTTGGTTCAAAGCTACTGTAGTTGAGGGAAAGCTTAGTAAACTGCACAAGATAATTGGTAAAATCAGTATAGTTATTATTGTTCACAATAAAAAGATATTGCTTACTGCCTTTCATAGCGAGAGTATCTTTGCTTTCAATGTTCAGTGTTAAAGTATCGTTTACCGCTTTAAGTATCACCTTGCCCGCTCCCAGCTTTTCAACAAGCCACACGGCATCATTTTTAAAAATGACTTTTGCTATTTTATCACCATAGGTACTAATATTGTAAGCAATCTGAAAGGTATCCGGCGGATTAACAACAGGTTCGAGATAGCTAAACACTGGAATTTGAAGGCCTGAAGGGTGTTTGTTGCAATCGGCTGAAGAGAGCATAACAATACCTATCAGGGAAATCAAGAAGAGTTTGGTATAGTTTTTCATGGCTAAGAATATTGTTGTCAGGCAAAGTTAAGTATTTTTACCGCAACAGTTCTTATATTTTTTCCCGCTTCCACAGGGGCAAGGGTCGTTACGCCCCACTTTTTTGGCAACTTTAACAGGCTGTGGTTTACCATGTTCCTGTGTGTCAGCGTGTGCCTGCGACAACAGATCTCCGCGTTCCTCTCTGATTTTGGAGCGGTCGATGCCACGGTTGATTTTTGCTTCTCTGAATACCTGCTGATCAGGATTATAAATATCACCTCTGATAAGATAGGATACCACCTCGTTATTAATTTTCTCGATCATACTTTTAAAAAGGTTGAACGATTCAAATTTATAAACCAGCAACGGGTCTTTTTGCTCATAAGAAGCATTCTGTACAGACTGTTTCAGGTCATCCATCTCACGCAGTTGCTCTTTCCATGCATCGTCAATGGTGCTAAGGACGATACCCTTTTCAAAAGCCAGGGCAATTTCTTTCCCTTCCGTATCGACAGCTTTTTTCAGGTTGGCAACAATCTGCACCTGTTTCTGTCCATCGTAAAAAGGAATAGCAATATTTTCGTATTGCGACTGATTTTCATACACATCTTTCACCACAGGGAAAGTTTGCATGATAAGGCGTTCCCGCTTTTGCTGATAAGATTTGTAAACTTTTGCAAAGAGTTTCCCGGTAATCTCGTCCGAAGACAACGAGAGGAATTCTTTCTCATTGACTACCGATTCAGTAGAGAGTATCCTCAAAAGCTGCATCTCGAAAGTTTTAAAGTCACTATTCTCCTGATTGTCAAACACAATCTGTTCACAAAGATCGTAGGTCATGTTGGAGATATCTACCGCAAGGCGATCACCAAAGAGAGCGTGGCGGCGTTTTTTATAGATTACCTCTCTTTGGGAATTCATAATATCATCGTATTCCAGCAAACGCTTTCTGATACCGAAGTTATTCTCTTCAACTTTCCTTTGCGCCCGTTCGATGGATTTGGTAATCATAGAGTGCTGGATAACTTCCCCCTCTTTCAGGCCGAGGCGGTCCATAATTCCGGCAACACGCCCGGAGCTGAACATCCGCATCAGGTCATCTTCGAGCGACACATAAAACTGCGAACTTCCCGGATCGCCCTGGCGTCCGGCACGACCACGCAACTGTCGGTCAACACGCCTTGAATCATGTCTCTCCGTACCGATAATGGCCAAACCACCTGCTTCCACCACGCCGGGTCCAAGCTTAATGTCGGTACCACGGCCGGCCATATTGGTGGCGATGGTTACTTTTGCAGCCTGACCAGCTTCTCTGATAATCTGCGCCTCTTTAAAGTGTAGTTTGGCATTAAGTATGTTATGGTCAATGTGTCGTCTAAGCAACATCTTGCTCAGCAGTTCCGATGTTTCCACGGAAGTAGTTCCTACGAGAGAGGGTCTTTTTAAGTTTACCAGATTTTCAATTTCATCAATTATTGCCGTGTACTTTTCCCGTTTTGTCTTATAGACCAAATCCTGCCGGTCGTCTCTCACTATGGGCTTGTTGGTGGGTATTACCACAACATCCAGCTTATAGATATCCCAAAGCTCACCGGCTTCTGTTTCGGCAGTTCCGGTCATCCCGGCAAGTTTCTTATACATTCTGAAATAGTTCTGCAACGTAACTGTGGCATAAGTTTGCGTAGCAGCTTCAACTTTTACATTTTCCTTCGCTTCGATGGCCTGGTGCAAACCGTCAGAATAACGGCGGCCTTCCATAATACGTCCGGTTTGTTCATCAACAATTTTGATTTTGTTGTCCATAATGAGATATTCCACATTTTTCTCAAAGAGCGTATAGGCTTTCAGCAGTTGGGTAACCGTGTGTACCCTTTCCGATTTAATGGCATAATCGGTAATCATTTCATTTCTCTGCTGTAGCAGGTCTTTTTCTTCCAGTTCCATGCTTTCCAGTTCGGCAACGCGTTCACCAATATTGGGAAGGATGAAAAAATTGGGATCGTTGTATGATTTTGTGAGCAGATCGATACCTTTTTCAGAGAGGTCGGAAGAGTTATTTTTCTCATCGATAACAAAATAAAGCTCATCATCAATAATGTGCATATTTTTTGCCTGTTCCTGAAGGTAAAAGCTTTCACGCTTCTGCATAAGGGCTTTATTTCCCTCTTCGCTAAGAAGTTTAATCAGCGCATGACTTTTCGGAAGACCGTGATAGGCAGTGAAAATCAAGTCGCCGACTTTGCTAAGCTCTTCCCCTTTCGGATTGTTTTTTAATAGGCTGCGTGCCTCTGAGATAAGGTGAGACACCAGATTTTTCTGTGCATTGTATAATTTTTCCACATC
>VAOZ01143693.1_pt1 | contig 15811 bp, 15 predicted proteins | sample 3394041 | NCBI WGS metagenome assembly VAOZ01 (sample SAMN08290431, study PRJNA428436) | hydrothermal vent metagenome | isolation source: Deep-sea hydrothermal vent chimney | place: Indian Ocean: Southwest Indian Ridge
CGACTCTCTCAGAGATTTCTGTATTGCTTCAGTCATAATAATTATTTTAAATTTTTGTTTTTAATTGAGACGAACGGGCGAAATTAAGAATTTATTTCGGGCGCAGGGGTAAATAAATGTTAATATGGATTAATTCTTACTTGAACACATGGACAATTTGCTTTGTCTTAAAAAAGTTATCTTCAAAAAAATGCGCCAGCGGGTAAGTGAAAACTTTTGTTTTTTTAAGCTTGCGTACACGGTTTATTTCCTCCTCCACGCTCATGCCTTTAAGATATAAAATACCGTTGGGTTTTGTGTTAAATGAGCGGGACTGAACCTTGCACAGGGTCCATTGTGTAAAAACTTCCAGGTCAGTAACAGCACGACTTACCACAAAATCGAATGTACGGGTTACCTGTTCTGCTCTGATTTGCTCCGTTTTCACGTTTTTCAAATCCAAACTGTTGGCAACTTCCCTTACGACCTTTATTTTTTTCCCGATAGAGTCCACAAGATAGAACTGTGCTTTTGGAAAAAGAATAGCCAGAGGAATACCGGGAAAACCGCCACCGGTACCGACATCCATAATTTTTGTATCGGGTTTAAACGAAAGTAGTTTGGCAATGGCCAGCGAGTGCAGCACATGATGCAAGTAAAAATTGTCCATGTCTTTTCGTGAGATCACGTTGATACGGCTGTTCCATGCCTTGTAAAGCAATACAAGTTCCCTCATCTGTTCTTTTTGCCTGCCGGTGAGGGTCGGAAAATATTTAAGAATAAGGTCAGCCTGTGTATAGTTTTCCATATCTTTCAGTGATAAACCCTTTTGATTTTGTACTTAATATCTCAATTTTAATATTTGCGTTTTCCTGGCAGAATATTATATGTTTTAAAATTTATGAAGTTTGAAAGGATTGAATAAGGTTGTCAATCAATCCATTCAATCTATTCAATCTCTTTTCCGATTTATCCGGGTCAGGGTTGTAAAAAACTCCCCAACCCCTTTGTGCCGTTTATTTTTGAATGAACCGTTGTAGCTTTTTTATTAAAATGTCCTTTTTGATCGGTTTTGGAATATAATCATCAAAACCCAACGCCAGGTATTTTTCTTTGTCACCGGCCATGGCAAAAGCAGTTTGGGCAATGACCGGAAGTCCGGGTCTGGCTTTTTTCAGCTCCTTAAGTATCTCAATACCGCTGAGGCCTGGTAACCTGATATCAAGCAAGACAAGAGAAATATTGCGGTTTTCCGAAAATAGCCTTAGGGTTTCCCAACCGTCGAAGGCTTGCAGAACATGAATGTTGAGATCTTCCATCACTTTTTTAAAATATAAGCTACTGCTTTTATCATCTTCGGCTAGCAGAACAACAACGTTATGCGAAAATTCGATTGGTTTCTGTTCAGGTTTCTGTCCTGCTTTGTCTGGTACAATGGTAAGCTCCTCTGCAGGAACATAAAAGCTAAAGAGGGAACCTTTTCCGAATACGGAGTCAACCTGAATCTGACCGCCCAGCATTTCAATAATTTTTTTTGAAAGATACAGGCCGATTCCTGTTCCCCGGTAAAGTTTCCGCTTATCATCCTCAATTTTATAGAAGCGGTCGAACAAATGCGACAGATGTGCTTCTTTAATGCCGATACCCGTGTCTTTGACATAAAATTTTAGCCGGTTTTCTTCCATTTCGACTCCAATTTCAATGGAGCCTTCGGTGGTGAATTTTATGGCGTTGTTCAAAAGATTCACCAACACCTGATTAATTCTGATTTGATCAGATGTTATCCAATACGATTCTTTGGGATAATGCAGTTTTAGTTTTACAGCCTCTTTCTTCTTCTCTTTCAGAATAGGATTGTAGGTTCTTTGGAGATTTAAGAGAAGATCATTTACTGAGAAGTTTATTTTGTTAACCTTCATTTGGTTGGCTTCAATCATGGAGACATCCAGGATGTCATCAATCAACTGAAGCAGCGTCTCATTGCTGCTGTTAATAATGGAAATGTACTGCTCTTTCTCCTTATCTTTAATGGTGCTATCGGCCAGCAAATTGCTAAAGCCCACGATAGCATTGAGGGGTGTGCGGATTTCATGCGACATGTTGGCAAGAAAAGAAGATTTCAAAAGATCGGCGGTTTTGGCTTTCTTGTATTGCGTAAGGTAGGAGTTTTTAGTAATGGTCATTAAAACATAAGCTGCTGCTCCGGACAAAAGTATGGCAGAATAAAAATCGAAAATTCTCGCCGTATTCGTTGGATAGTCTCCCAAAGCATTGGGGTAAAAATATTCATAGGAAAAGAGGGCTACAACATTGACAAAAAGAAGCATACTTAAAAAAAACAATTGTTTCCCACTCATCATAAATATCAAATAACTATACAACAAAATTAAGAGGAAAAACCATGGACCATGAGCCCCATAATTATAGTACCACACAATGTTAACCAAAAGCAGCGTAGTAATGATAAACAGCCACTTGGCAAAAGTAATATGAAAATCATGCTTTGCCATGAGAAAAACAACAGCGAAAATGGCAATACCCACAAAAGGAACAACAATTAAAATCCAATTGAAACCCATTAAGAAATTCAGGAACATGGAAATGGCTGAAAAGCAAATACCTGTTAAACTCACGGGTATGAGAAACTGTTTTTCAAAATCGAACCAATCTTTCTGTTTAATCTGATTCTCTTTAAAATTAGCACTAAAAATATTCATTTCAGGTTATTTTCAATTGTTAAATTTAATACAAAAACACTTTCCTCTTGATTAAATGTCAGCATGATATGGAAAACAAAGAATAAAAATCAGTTCTTAATAAATACGTATAAGAAGAAACTTAAAAAGCTGAAAACCGGTTCTCTGTTTCTTCCTTCTTACGTAGCAAATTTAACATTTTTTCGTAGAGCTTATGATGTTTTCAAAAGAGTATCCCGGGGAGCCAAAGTTTTAAACAAAAAAAGTTCATAATTCTTTTTTCCCAAATTTGGAAACTTCCCAAAATGAGTAAATTTGCCTATACCAAAAATTAATCCAAAAATGGGAAATTCACTTTTAGAAAGAGCCTTTCAGATAATAGACGAAACAAAAAGACAGGGACTGGGACATTTGGCTACGCGAAGCGAACAAAATGGACAGAAAAGAGAGATAAACATCCGTGGGAAAATGGTTGTCCCGTTTTCACTGAGTGATTATTTGATGCTCATGCATGACGAGCGTATCATCAACGGTGCCATAGAGTCTATAAAAGAAAATGGTTTCAACCTTTCTATTTCGAGAGAATTTTTACACTTGCACAAAACCGACGAAGCGGAAGATATCTTAGCGGAGGTCTTTGGAAACCCGGTAGTCCTTTATCCGAAGACCACGCTGGCTCATGTAGGGGCATTGCCGCTTTTGATAGGCCGGAAAGATGCTGCTATTATCGACCACCATGCGCATGCCACCATACAAATGGCTATTGACATGGTTCGTGCTCATGGTACGCATGTTGAGCTCACCCGGCACAACAATATTCAAAAGCTGGAAGAGCGGATAATTGAGCTGCGCAAAACCCATAAAAAGATTTGGTATCTTGCTGATGGTGTTTATTCTATGTATGGCGATGTTTTTCCTGCCAAAGAGGTGGAAGCCTTATTGAATAAGTACGAAGAGTTTTATGTTTATGTAGATGATGCCCATGGTGTAAGCTGGGCAGGTGCCAATGGCAGTGGGTATGTTCTCTCGCAAATAAAGCAGCACCCTAAAATGATATTGGCAGTGTCGTTTGGTAAAGGATTCGGGGCTGGTGGCGGGGCCATTGTGTGTCCCAGCGAAGATATTAAAAATCTACTGGTGTATCTTAGCGGACCGCTAATGTTTACTGGGCCATTGGAATCCACTACGCTTGGCGGATTAATTGCCTCCTCTAAGATTCATTTAAGCAAAGAGATTAATCAATTACAAAACCAGCTGAAGGAATTGATTGACTATTTTTACGACCGTTGTGATGAATTGGAACTCCCGCTTGTGGACAAAACCCGTACGCCAACGGCCTATTTCCCCATGGGTAAATCTGAAAACAATTTAATTTCCGCAAGGATTTTCCTTTCCGAAGGATTGTCGCTGACAGCTGGTTTCTACCCGGCTGTACCCGCTAAAAATGTGGGTATTCGTGCACAATTAACTTTGTATCAGGATAAAAATGATGTGGAAAAACTGTTACAGGTTACAAAACAGATTTACCGGAAGTTTGAAAAAGAGCAGGGCTTCTCCATCAAAGAAACCCTTTCGCATTTTAGAGGTTAGTTAAACAATACTCCGTTAATTTTTTGTTCACGCAAAGACGCTAAGACGCAAATACTTGTTTCGCAATAAGTTATATTTATTATGAAATATCTACAACTGATTGAAAATCAGGTTAATGAAATTATTACCGGAGTATTGTTACCATAACATTTTAAAGTTCGTTTTGGTATTATTTAGGATTTTTGCGATGTAGAAAAAGTGTAAATGAAATAAATTGAAACCGACAGTTTATGTCGTTGCGATTTCTTAGGTAAAGGTTGTGATTCCGTGTCTGTTCTAAACAAATTTTTGTAACTTTTTTATCAGGTCATCCTTATTAACAGGTTTTGAAATATAGTCGTCAAATCCGGCTGCAAGGCAGGTCTCTCTGTCTCCGGCCATGGCAAAAGCTGTTTGGGCAATTACCGATATTCCTGGCCTGATTTTTTTCAGCTCTTTGATAATGTCAAAACCACTAATGCCGGGTAACTGGATATCCAGCAAAACCACTGATATGTCCGTGCGTTCCTCGAAGATTTTGATACCTTTTATTCCGTCCGTTGCCTCCAATACCTCTAAATTTATACTCTGCAATATCTTTTTAAAATAAATCAGACTACTGATATCATCCTCTATAATTAAGACAATACCTTTTGAAGAAAAGGCAACCTGATTTTGCTTTTTGGTCGGTTTATTGGCATAGGAAACAGACTCGGTGGTCAGGTTTACGGCAGGTATGTAAAAGTAGAAAACAGAACCCTTTCCGTATTTGGAACTGACGTGAATGGTTCCCCCCAGTATTTCCACAATTTTTTTACAGAGATAAAGGCCGAGACCCGTGCCGCGATAAAGTTTTCTGTTATCATCTTCAATTTTATAAAAGCGCTCAAAAAGATGTACCAGGTTGTTTTGCTCAATGCCAATGCCGGTATCTTTAACATAAAATTTCAGATAGTTGTTTTCCAGTGTATAACCAAACTCAATAGTGCCCTGATGGATAAATTTTATGGCATTATTTAAAAGATTGACCAACACCTGATTTATACGGATTTGGTCAGAGTTTATCCAAAATGACTTTTCCGGAAGTTTTAGTTTCAAATCAACAGCATCTTCTTTTTTTGCTTTCAGGATAGGAAAGTATGTCTTTTCAAGATTCTGCATCAGCTTGTTTACCGAAAAGTCTTTCTTGTTGATTTTTACCTGGTTGGCTTCGATAAGGGAGACATCCAGAATATCATCAATGAGCTGAAGTAATGTTTCGTTGCTGTTGTTAATGATCGAAATATATTCCTCCCGTTCCTTTTCTTTAATGGTACCATCGGCCAGCAGGTTGCTAAAGCCCACAATGGCATTCAGTGGTGTGCGAATTTCGTGTGACATGTTGGCAAGGAAAGAGGATTTGAGTTTGTCAGCTGTTTTTGCTTTTTTGTATTGCGTAAGATAAGACATTTTGGCAATAGACATCAAAACATATGCCGTTGCACCAAACAAAAGAATGGCCGAGTAAAAATCCACCATTCTCACGCTGTCTGAAGGATAGCGTCCGAGTACATTCGGATGGGTATATTCATAGTAGAACAGAATCAATACATTGATAAGTAGAATTATACTTAAGAAAAGCAACTGTTTACCATTCAGCATAAATATCAAATAACTATATAACAAAATTAAAAGAAAGAACCAGGGTCCGCGGTCACCATAGTTGTAACGCCAGACAAGGTTGATCAAAAACAGTGTTGAGAAGATAAATAGCCATTTGGCAAAAGTAATATGATAATCCCTTTTTGCCATGATATAAACAATAGTAAAAATGGCAACACCTGCAAGAGGTACCGCTGTTAAAATCCTGTTGAATCCCATTATTATATTAAGTAGTACAGAAACGGTGGAGAAAAATATTCCCATTAGGCTCAGGGGCAAAAGAAACTGCTTTTCAAAATCAAACCATTCTTCAGACTTAATCTGATTTTTCCACAAGTTATCACTAAAAATATTCATACTAAGTTATTTTTACCTAAGATTAATAAACTACTTCAATATGAAGGCCATACTGATATAAAAAAAGCAGTATTATGGAATAACAAAAATCTTGTAAGCGTCATCAAAAGAAAAAAACACTAAATATGAAAGTTTTTCTGATTTAAGCCTTACTTCTCAGCAAATTTAATATTTTTTTCAGTAGAACATGAAAACAGTTCTTTAAAAAACCGTCAGACCTGTAAGCGGGATTCTGTTACCGCTCCCAATAGTTATCGGGAGGGCTTCTATCATTTATCTTGATTACAGGTCGCCCTGTAATTCCAGCAGCCTACCCACCGGCATCGGACGGGTCGCCCTTATCTCGCCTGCGGCGAGAGTGCCGGAATATTTGGCCTTGCAACCCATAAGGTTTACCCCGGTCGGCTGTCACCAACCGACCGCGTGGGCTCTTACCCCACGTTTTCACCCTTGTTCCGCCTGAGGCGGGACGGTTATTTTCTGTGGCACTCGCTGTCCTCGCTTTAAGCGAGTCCTTCCCGTTAGGAAGTATGGTACCCTGCGTTGTCCCGACTTTCCTCTCTCGTTTGAAACGAAAGCGATAGAACAGCCTGACGGTTTCGTTTGCAAAATTACAGCTTTTTGTCGTACTTGATGATGTATCCCGAGAACCATAAAAAATCCTTTCAATAATCGAACCAATATTAAATGTGAAATGTTTACTTTTGTCCAAAATTAATTTGTTATGGTACAATACTGTGGTTTTATCGGTACGCCTGAACTCGTTTTGATCTTTGTGGCTATTCTTTTGCTTTTTGGTGGAAAAAAGATTCCCGAGTTGGCAAAAGGCCTGGGAAAAGGGATGAAAGAATTCAAAAAAGCTGTGGACGAAGAAGGACTTGCCAATGATTTGAAAGATGTTGCTTCAGACATCAATGATTTTAAACAAGAAATGGGAAAAATCAATCCCAAAAACCTGCTAAAACCTGATGAGAATGCCAAAAGCCGTAAAAAATGAGGCTTTCTTTGAAACGCCCTTAGAATTTGAATGACTTAACAACAGGCAAAGAGGGTAAGCTGATTTTTCATTTTGCTTTACCCATGCTGGCGGGCAATGTCTTCCAGCAGATGTATAATGTAGTGGACAGTATCGTAGTGGGAAGGGCTATTGGAAAAGAAGCTCTTGCGGCAGTAGGTGCTAATTTCCCTTTTATTTTTGCTCTTATCTCCTTCGTTGTAGGCATTGCCATTGGCTCTACAGTTATTATTTCCCAATATTTCGGAGCGAAAAAGATGGAGCAGGTCAAACGTGCCATCGACACGCTTTATATTTTCATGTTTTTTGCTGCCATTGTAATAACCATATTGGGCATTCTTTTTGCCAAAGACATTTTCAGACTTATTGATCTCCCTGTCGATGTTCTCCCGGAAGCGGTACAATATTTTAAGGTCTATGCGCTTGGATTTATTTTCTTTTTCGGATTTCAGGGGACCAGCGCCATCATGCGAGGGCTGGGCGACTCCAAAACACCCTTTTATTTTCTCGGCGGTTCCACAATGCTGAACATTGCACTGGATCTGGTTTTCGTCCTGATTTTTCACTGGGGCATAAAAGGTGTTGCTGCTGCCACGGTTATTTCACAGGCTGCCGCCTTTTTCGCTATCATATTTTATATGAATCGCTATCATAAATTCCTGGATTTTCATCCCTTACGTATGCGATTCGATAAAATAATTTTCAGAAAAAGTTTAAAAATAGGCTTACCTACCGGTTTTCAACAGACCTTTGTAGCGCTGGGTTTTATGGCGTTATACCGTATTGTAAATATGTTTGGAACCTCTACTATTGCCGCTTACAGTGTTGCCATTCGTATCGACTCGTTTGCTGCCATGCCTGCCATGAACTTTTCGGCTGCACTCGCTACTTTTGTAGGCCAGAATATCGGAGCCGGAAAAATGGAGCGCATCCACAAAGGCCTTGTCGCTACTCTGCTTATGGCCAATACGGTAGCTATTATTATCTCTGTTTTGGCTCTGTTGTTTGCCGAACCGCTTATGCAGATTTTTACCAAAGATGCGGGGGTAGTTGAGATAGGGAAGCACTATCTGCTCATTGTCCCGCTTTTCTATATGGTTTTTGCCACTATGTTTTCCATCAACGGCGTTATGCGCGGTGCCGGCGATACCATGATTCCCATGTTTATCTCTATTATTGCGTTATGGTTTGTTCGTATTCCGGTTTCCTGGTTCTTATCTATAAAATTTGGCGCTATCGGTATCTGGTGGGGTATTCCCGTTGCCTGGTTTGTGGGACTTATGCTGGCGTTTACTTACTATAAAACAGGACGTTGGAAAACCAAAGCCGTGGTGAAAAGAGGATGATAATAATTAGGCTCCCTGCTTTATATCTTAACAAGCTTAATATCTTTAAATTACATTGAATCTAAAGTAAAGGGATAATTTTTTGAGCAATTTTTTGAGAATTTTGTAGTTATTGTCTTACTTGAATACTTATATTTAAATAATATTTATGAAAAGCAGAAAAATTCAGGCTGCGACAGCTTTTATTTTTATTGGAGTTTTGTTTTGGTTGGGGAGTTGTACACACCAACCGGGAGTGTATTACGACAATACCCCAAAAGTGAGTAATAACTGTTCGGCAGACACGGTTTATTTTCAAAATGACATACAACCGCTGCTCAATTCCACCTGTGCCATGACTGGTTGCCACGATGCCGTTACCGGCAAAGAAGGAATTGTACTGACCGATTATGCTGCTGTGATGAAAACCGGAGGTATTAATTTACAAAATCCTGTCGAAAGTAAAATTTATCGGGTGTTGAATAATGGCGGGGACGATGTAATGCCTCCCCAACCCGTCACGCCGTGGAGCAACAGCCAAAAGGATGCCCTGCTTACCTGGATAAGCCAGGGAGCTCTGAACAATGCCTGCATCGATTCGGTTTGCGACACCACAAATGTTACTTTTGCAAGAAGTGTTGTGCCGATTTTTCAAAAATATTGTTATGGTTGTCACAGTAGTTCCAATTCTTCGGGAGGTGTTGATTTAACTAACCTTAACCAACTGTCTGTCCTGATTGGCAATGGCTCGTTGCTGGGATCTATCCGCCACGATGCCGGTTTTATTCCCATGCCGGTAGGAGTGAACAAACTAAGCAAATGCGAAATTGAGACTATTGCCATCTGGGCGAGAGATACAACGCTCACCGGGAGTGGTGGTGGAACAGGCAGTACGTGCGACCCTGATACGGTTTATTTTCAAAACAAAATTCTTCCGCTTCTTCAAACTAATTGTGCCATTACCGGTTGCCACAATGCCACTACCCGGGCAGAAGGTATCCAACTGACTGATTATGCCACCATAATGAAGACGGCGGGTGTGGTGGCCGGCAATCCTAATCGTAGTAAGCTTTATACCATTCTGTCGTCCGGCGGCGGAGATGACAAGTCAGCCAATGCAGGGCAGGGAGCTCAGGATGGAATTATGCCTCCCCCGCCGAAAGCCGCTTTTAATACTGACCAAAAAAACCTGGTGAAAAACTGGATATTGCAGGGTGCAGAAGATAATTATTGCAATGCTGCCTGCGATACTACTAATGTTAGTTTTGCAGGGAATGTTTTCCCGCTTGTGGAAACCTACTGTCTCGGATGTCATAGTGGCACCAGTCCGGGTGGAGGTATATACCTGAGAAATTATAACGACCTTGTGGCCGTAGCCAAAAACGGAAAGCTTTGGGGCAGCATTAACTTTGTAAGCGGTTATTCGCCCATGCCGAAATATGCCGGGAAACTTTCAGAATGTCAGTTAGCCACCTTTAAAATCTGGATAAACAATGGAACGCCGAACAATTAAATACGGACTATTACTGATAATATTTTTGGGATTTCTAACGCTCGCCTCCTGTTATAATGATAACTACCAAACTCTTTATCCATCAGGCACATGCGACGTTTCAAAGATTACTTATTCCAAAGATGTCTGGCCCGTTATCAATTCACAATGTACCGCCTGCCACAGTGGAGCAACGCCTTTTGGAAACATTACTTTGGAGAATTACAACGATGTGGTTGCTTCGGCAAAAAGCGGAAAACTTCTCGGGAGTATTCGCTTCGATGCAGGCTATTCGCCTATGCCAAAAGGCGGTGCAAAACTGAACAATTGCGTCATTGCCAAAATAGAAAAGTGGGTTAACGCCGGAACTCCGAATAATTAGAATTTTTAATAAAAACACTTTTCAAAAGGATGAAAAAAGTTATCAAAATTACAGGAGTTCTATTTTTAGCTGCTGTTTTGGCTGCCGCCTATATCTGGTTCTTTGTTTATAACAAACCTCATCGCAATTTTGAGAAAGCAAAACCGGTCATCGTTGAAAGTGCCCGACAGACCTATCAAAATTTTAAGGCAAATCCCAGAGCCGCCGAAGCGGGAAAAGTTATTGAAATCTATGGCCTCCCGGCTGGAATTGAGCACTCCGATTCGCTCGTTGTGGTGGTTTTTGCTTTTCAAAAAGGGATGTTTGGGAATGAAGGTGTCAGGTGTACCGTACTCCCCGATTACAGGAAGGAAGCAGCGAGGCTATCCCTCCACGACACCCTCTACATCAAAGGTTTTTGCTCCGGGTATAACGGTACCGATGTTATTCTTGAAGATTGTTCAATAGTTCACAAGTAAAAAATTATTAAATCATGAAAAAAATTGCTCTTTTTGTTTTTATCCTGCTGATGGCTAACACCTCCTTCGCGCAGCGTTACCTGTCCAAAACAGGCAGTGTCAGCTTTTACTCAAATGCTCCTCTCGAAAAGATTGAAGCTAAAAATCATCAGGTTAACTGTGCATTAGATACACAATCAGGCTTTTTTGTAGTAAAAATTTTAATGCGTTCTTTCGTTTTTGAAAAAGCACTGATGCAGGAGCATTTCAATGAAGATTATGTGGAAAGTGACAAGTTTCCCAATGCTTTTTTTAAAGGAAAAATTATAAACCTGAAAGATATCAATTTCTCCAAATCCGGTACCTACCCGGCAGTGATTGAAGGAGAGATGACTATCCATGGGGTTACCCGGCAGGTAAAGGCTGAAGGTACATTCACCATCTCAAAAAACGGGATTTTAGCTCAAGCCAGATTCCCTCTTAAAATCAAGGATTACGGCATCTCTATCCCTGATGTGGTAGCCGGCAAAATTGCAGAAAATATGGAAATAACTACGGACATTCATCTAAAACCTTTAAAATGATTGTTTTGGAACGAATATGAATAGCTCATTTTATCGGTATCTTATCAGGGAAGTGATGATACCTTTCGTATAAAATCAGAGTGGTTCCCGGAGAACTGCTTCAGGTGATTATTTTCTTCACTCTCAAATAAAAAAAAATAAGGCACATGAGAAAAATAGGAACTTTTTTTATCCTCCTTCTTCTGTTTACAGCACATCTTTTTGCGCAGGATACACAAGGTAATTTAATGAATCTGTTTGATAAAACACCTCAAACCGTTTATACAGAAGCTACCTTTAAAATAACGCGAATAGTATTGGGGCAATCCACAGTGAATCCCGGAAAGGGGAACCTGATTTTTGTCATACAACACCATTTTGGCTACGTAAATCAGGGAGCTTACGAATTTTTTGGATTGGATCAGGCTACTATCCGGCTGGGATTTGAGTATGGTCTCACCAACTGGCTTATGATAGGTGTCGGACGAAGCGCTTATGGGAAAACTTATGATGGAAATATGAAGGTTAAAATATTGCGACAAAGTTCCGGCAAAAGAGTGATGCCTGTTTCCGTTAGCTATTTTGGCTCTGTGGGTATTAATACGTTGAGGCAATCCGACAAAACGATTGATTATTATTTTTCCAACCGATTGACTTTTCTGAACCAGATATTAATCGCCCGTAAGTTTAGCCAGAGAATATCTATGCAACTTTCGCCCAGCCTTGTTCACCGCAATCTGGTAGAAACACCGCAGGACGAGAACAATGTCTGGGCTCTCGGTGCCGGGGGACGTTTCTTATTGTCTAAACATACAAGTATAGATGCTGAATATTTTTACGTATTATCGAAAAAGACGGCAGCAGATATCCACAATAGTTTCTCCGTTGGCTTCAATATAGAAACAGGAGGACATGTGTTTCAGTTGTACATCTCCAATTCTCAGGGGATTATCGGACAAAATTTCATCCCCGGAAGTGTTGGAAACTGGCTTAAAGGGGATGTGCTTATTGGATTTAATATCACCCGGACTTTTGTCCTGAAGAAGCCCAAAGATTTTCGAAAATAGTACTTTTTATGGGGTTATTTAACCGGATCAGGTCCTGTAATTTGAAAAGGTTATTAGTGCAGATTGGTATATCCTGTAACTTTTCTCATGCCTTTACGTCATAATTACATACATAAATTTAAAAGGATTATGAAAAAGATAAATTTACTCTCTTCACAATTATTATTGTTCGTTTTTGTGCTGCTTTTTGCTGGCTCTCTTCCTGCACAGATACGGGGCAACAGAATCCTTGAAGAACAAATTAGAAACCTCAGCGGTTTCAATGCCATTACCTCTGTTGGTTCTGTGGATGTATTTGTGAGACAGGGCGATGCCTTTTCGGTGGTGGTTCGTGCTGATGGCAATCTGCTCAACTACATCAAAACTGAAGTCAAAAACAATACCCTGGTTATTTCCGTCACCAAAAATATCTGGCGGGCCAAAACACTTGAAGTACATATTACAATGAAAACATTGCAAAAGGTTGTTTTGTCCGGCTCCGGTGACTTTTATTGTAAGTCACCTTTTTCTGTACAGAATCTGCAACTTGTCCTTTCCGGCTCCGGCGATGTTAAAGCTGCTTTGGAAGCAAAAAATGTTCACATCAAAGTGAGAGGTTCCGGCGACGTCGAGGTAAGTGGTATCCGTGGAAACCTTGACATTGATGTAAGAGGCTCCGGCGACGTGGATGCCTATGGTCTGCAACTGGAGAATTGTTCTCTTAACGTATTGGGTTCCGGTGATGTGAAACTAAAAGGCCGGACAGCACAACTTACTGCCAAAATTTTAGGATCGGGCGATTTAGAGGCCGGCGGGCTGTCAGCTGTTAGTGTCATGGTCAGTAATGCCGGCTCCGGCGATATGTCGGTTCATGCCATTGACAAACTGGAAGCGACCCTTGCCGGCTCCGGCGATTTGGGATACACCGGCAACCCGGCCGTTCTGAAAGTAAGTGCTTCCGGCTCAGGTAAAGTTTACAAAAAGTAACCGGGCTTTCCATTATCCTATGGCTTTCCGCTCTGTATTAACAGTTGGGCTTCAGCGCCATATGTTCAACATGGGGTATAAGAAAAACGAAAACAGTTGCCGGCATCCCACAAATTGAAAATTATTTCTTATGCCCCTGTTACAACATGACACCTTTGAAAATGAAAGCAGATATTGGCATGACGGTGGAACTGTCGAAAACTATCTTTTAAAATAGGGGATTCTTCTTGAAGATTTCCTCATAAGAATATTCACCATGCTTTCAACGGTACTTCCTAAAGATCCTGCAACTGCTTTATGGTAATTTACAAGCACATCCCCATCTTTTCCATTGTAAATAAACAGGTTCATTACAGCCTTATTGGTCATGCCGTAAAAGCCGGTTATAACTCCTAACGCAATGGACGCCCCTGTTGATATGGGTTTGTTTGTTTCCATAGTTCCCATTACGATAGCATCCACACCGAGAAAGTTTGCTAATTCTTTGGGTGTGTATTCTGTAATATTCTTTATTGTAATTCCCTTTTTCTTAAGCATTGCATTGGTAGTCATGGGATCCTGGACACGAACCTTCAGTTTCCCCTTTTTTCCCCTGGCCAAAAACCAGGAAAACATAGCTGACTGAATTCCTTTTCCCTGTGCATATTCCATCTCTTTCAATTGTTGGGGAGTGATATTCCGCATTTGCTTTGGACGAAGTTTTAAAGTAACCTGAAAGGGTAATACGGCAATCTCTTTATGGTTTCTTGTCTTTTGACTAAAAGCTGGATTTACATATAAACGTGTCTGGGAAAACGCACCCGCTGAAAATAAAACAATGGCTAATGCTAATAGGAACTTCTTCATATTCATAATTTTAGATTTTTGTTTGATAAATATATAAATTTTATCTTCAAAGATAAATTTTTTTTTGTAACCGTTGTTTTTTTTGAGTTTAATAATATTTTGAGATGCCGGAAATAGAAATTCTTGATGTCTGATAATCTGCCTTTGGCGATTTGGGATACACCGGTAAACCGGCCGTTTTGAAAGTAAGGGTTTATTATGAAATAACGTATCTGGAATCGGTGAAGTAATTGGTGCTTTTTCAAGGTGCAAAAGTTGCGAATAGCCACTGTTTACCCTGTGAAATAGCAAAGCCATTATTTCACAGGGTGAATTTAAAACTTTTGTAACGATGAAAACGGGCAAAAGAACGAGTCAAAACGGATAGGTTATTTCATAACAATCCCTAAGTGTTTCCGGGTTGGAAGAAGTTTACAGAAAGCATTCCGGCTTTACATTATTCTATGGCTTTTCCTTCTGTATTAACAGTTGGTTTTCAGCATAGGGCGTTCAATAGAGATATGTGGAAAACGAAAGCAACAGTGTGAAATTCCATGGATTGAAAATTATTTTCTCTGCCACTGTTGCAATAAAATACCTCCGATGATAAAGGCAAGTCCTGCCAGCGTATAACCATGTATATTTTCGCCCACGGTAAGGTTTATCCAAAATAGTCCGAGAAAAGGAGAAAAATAGATCAAGTTGCTCACTTTGGCAGTGTCAGCAGAATAGTTCAGTGCTTTTAGCCAGATGACGAAAGTGAGGCTCATCTCAAACGTGCCAATGTAAAAACTGCCGAGAAGTCCCGCCATGGATGGAATAACAGGCCAGCGCCCCAGTACCGCAAAATAGACTGACAAATAGAGGAAACCAAAAAGCATATTTAACAATATTTTACCAGTCTCTTCCCGTGGATCTTTCATGTTCAAAATCCAATATGTTGCCCAAAATAGGGCACTACCCACCGCAAGTACTGCACCCGTTGGATTTGAAAATTTCAACGAAAGAGGATGGCCGCCTGTGCTGATAATCAGTATGCCAATGAAGCTGACGAAAATAGCAACCACTGCCCTGGCTTTTATCTTCTGACCCAGGAAAGGAATGGAGAAAAGTACCAGCACAATAGGCCAGATATAGTTTAGTGCCAATGCTTCCTGTGCCTCCAGCAGCTGGTAAGCTTTGATTAAAACAAGATAATAAAGAAACGGATTAAAGAACCCCATGAGAGCCGAAGAGAGCCATGCTTTTCGCGAAAGCGAACGAAAATGTAAGGGGCTTTTGCCTGCCCGATTCATAATACCCAAAACAACAATCCCACTTGCCACCGACCAAAACAACAGGCTGTCCACATCGAGATAACGCAGGGTTATCTTAAAAGCCGAGCTAATGGTTGACCAAAAAAGGACTGCCAATAAAGCAAGGAGATAGGCTTTACGCTGTGATGTGGAAGTTTGCATGCTTCAAAAATAAAGAATATTGACAGCTACAAAGTAAACA
>VAOZ01177926.1_pt1 | contig 15793 bp, 16 predicted proteins | sample 3394041 | NCBI WGS metagenome assembly VAOZ01 (sample SAMN08290431, study PRJNA428436) | hydrothermal vent metagenome | isolation source: Deep-sea hydrothermal vent chimney | place: Indian Ocean: Southwest Indian Ridge
TACTTCCGCGGTATTGCGGGGGAACGGTTTGCCGTGCGCAATTCAGGCGCCGTAGCCGTCGTCGAAGGGGTTGGCGACCACGGTTGCGAATACATGACCGGCGGTACCGTGGTCGTTCTGGGCGGTACGGGGCGCAACTTCGCGGCTGGCATGAGCGGCGGCATCGCCTACATCCTCGATGAAGAGGGTACATTTGAAACTCGTTGTAATATGGCGCAGGTGGATTTGCAGCCGCTGGCTTCGGAAGCAGAGGCATTGGAATCTCTGGATCATCAGGGGTCCGATCTGGAAACCCATGGTCGCGTAGATATTCGTCATTCCCTGTCACAAAATGATCAGCAGATTTTACGCATGCTGATTGAACGCCATATGCATTACACCTGCTCGGCGGTCGCCCGCAACATTCTCGACAACTGGCAGGACTTTCTGCCCCGGTTCGTCAAAGTTATGCCTGTCGACTACCACCGCGCACTCAAGGAAATGGAAGCCGAGATACGCAGCAGCGAAGGTGAAGAGGAGCACACCCATGGGTAAGCCTACGGGATTTAAGGAATATACACGCGAAAATCTGAGTTACACCCCGGTCGCGGACCGTATCGAGCATTTCAATGAGTTCTACAAATTACCAGCGGATATGCAAACGCAGGGTGCGCGTTGCATGGACTGTGGCGTTCCTTTTTGTCACGATGCCTGCCCGGTCAACAATATCATCCCGGACTGGAATGATCTGGTGTACAAAGGGCTATGGAGGGAAGCCAGCGAGGTCTTGCATTCTACCAATAATTTCCCTGAATTTACGGGGCGTATCTGCCCTGCCCCGTGCGAAGAAGCCTGTACGGTTAACCTTATTGGCGATGCCGTCACGATCAAAAATATCGAACTGGCCATCGTCGAAAAAGCATGGAAAAACGGATGGATCAAGCCGGAAATCCCCAGACACAAAACAGGCAAGCGTATTGCTATCGTCGGTTCCGGCCCTGCGGGGCTGGCTTGCGCTCAGCAGTTGGCGCGGGCAGGTCATAATGTAGTGGTGTTCGAGAAAAACGATCGCATGGGTGGTTTAATGCGTTACGGAATCCCGAATTTCAAGTTTGAGAAGCATATCATCGACCGCAGACTGGCGCAGATGCATGCCGAAGGTGTGGAATTCAGAGAAAACACCCACGTTGGTATTGATATTTCCACCGAAGCGTTACTGGACAAATTCGATGCGGTAGCACTGATGGGTGGTGCCGAACAATCGCGTAATCTGTCTGTTCCGGGGCGCGATCTGGATGGTATCCACTTCGCCATGGACTTCCTGTCACAACAAACCCAAATCGTACTGGGCGATGAGATGGCTGACGATCAGCGTATAATAGCCGAGGGCAAGGATGTAATCGTCATCGGTGGTGGCGATACCGGTTCCGACTGTATTGGTACCTCCATCCGCCAGGGTGCCGAATCCGTAACCCAACTGGAAATCATGCCGGAGCCGCCTGAGGTGCCGAATAAACTACTCACATGGCCTGACTGGCCGATGAGGCTGCGCACCTCGACCTCGCAGGAAGAAGGTTGTGAACGCGATTTTTCCGTTTCAACCAGGCGTTTTATCGGCGATGAAAATGGACATATAACGGCCATCGAATGTGCGCATGTGAAGTGGACGCAAAGTGAGAACGGTCAACAATGGGAAATGTCCGAAGTGGATGGCAGTAAATTCGAGCTGAAGGCCGATCTGGTACTGTTGGCCATGGGCTTCGTACACCCTGTTCGCGAAGGACTGATTGATGAACTGAACGTAGACAGGGATGCGCGCGGCAACGTGCTGGCCAATACGGATGATTATCGTACCAGTATCGACAAGGTATTTTCCGCCGGAGACATGCGCCGGGGTCAGTCGCTGGTTGTGTGGGCAATCCGCGAAGGCCGCCAGTGTGCCCGTGCCATAGACACATGGCTGACGGGAAGCTCGAAGTTGCCTGTCTAGCGCTGCCCTTTACCCACAAATTATGCCACAGAACCCTTGCACGCGGGTCAGACCAAGGCGCGGTGCACAGATAATGGTTGTTCCATTGGCAAGCGCCGTAACGCAGGTATGATCCGTGTGCAAGGGCTCCCTTCGGGCGAGCCATCCTGCGGCCATCTGCTGCGTTCCGCCCTCTTGCAAGGGATACAACCATTGCTTCGAGAGCGCGCCTTGCATATGGCCACCGGATGACTCGCTGTGGCACGATCTGTGGGTAAAGGGCAGACCTAGGACCCTGTCGGACTTATGATATAAAACGGAAAAGGCGGAAGTGACGCGTGGCTGAACAACGAAAATCATTTGAACTGATCCCTGCCATCGACCTGAAAAATGGCCACTGCGTGCGTCTGGAGCAGGGACGTATGGAGGATGCAACCGATTACGGTGATAATCCCGCCACAATGGCCGCACACTGGCAGTCTCTGGGAGCCACACGTCTGCATGTGGTTGATTTGGATGGTGCCGTCGCTGGAAAACCGGAAAATAATGAGGCTATCCGTAGTATTTGCGATACATTGAATATTCCCGTTCAACTCGGTGGCGGGTTACGCAGCCTGAAAACGATTGAAGATGCGTTAAATCTTGGTGTAGGACGTGTCATTCTGGGTTCCGCTGCCGTATCCAACCCCCAGCTGGTGACCGATGCATGCGTAGCATTTCCTGGCCAAATCTGTGTTGGCATCGATGCCAGGGATGGGATGGTCGCCGTTCATGGATGGAATGATATAACCGGTATCTCTGCCATCAATCTGGCAAAAACCTTTGAAGATGCCGGTGTTTGTACCATTATTTACACGGATATTGCCCGTGATGGCATGCTGACCGGCCCCAATATTGACGAAACTCTGAAACTCGCCAAATCTATTTCCATTCCGGTCATTGTGTCCGGTGGTATCTCCATACTAGGCGATGTGAAGGCATGCGCCATGCGTGTTGATAATGGCATCTGCGGCGCCATCACCGGCCGTGCTATCTACGAAGGCACGCTGGATTTCACTAGGGCCATGGAGTATTTGGAATGAATATTCTTTTATTACAAAGGCACAAAGGTATAAAAGAAATAAAGGAAAACTCGCCCTACCTTGCGCCCCTGTATCTTTGTGCTTGTACTTTATTCTGATGCTATCGAAACGGATCATCCCCTGCCTCGATGTAGCACATGGTCGCGTGGTCAAGGGCGTACAGTTCGTAGACATCGTGGATGCCGGTGACCCCGTGGAAGCAGCTATTGGCTACGATGAACAGGGTGCCGATGAGTTATGCTTCCTGGATATCCGCGCCTCGCATGAAAATCGGGGTACGCTTTACCACATGGTCACCAATGTCGCTGAGCATGTATTCATACCACTAACCGTGGGCGGCGGCGTCAAAACATTGGAGGATATTGAAAACCTGTTACATGCGGGGGCAGATAAAATATCCATCAATACAGCTGCAATTCACCATCCGGAACTGGTTGAAGATGCAGCCAGGCATTTTGGTTCCTCAACCATCGTTGTTGCCATAGATGCCAAGCGTGTGGATGATCACTGGGAATGTTTCACACATGGTGGACGTAAACCCACAGGCATCAATGCGGTCGAGTGGGCGCGGAAAATGAGCGATAATGGCGCTGGCGAAATACTGCTGACCAGCATGGACTGTGACGGCACCAAAAGGGGCTATGATATTCCGTTGACCCGTAGTATTGCGGAGCATATCCCGGCCAATGTTGTGGCCTCAGGAGGTGTGGGAACCCTTGCGCACATGGCGGATGGGTTAACAAAAGGCAAAGCCGATGCGGTGCTCGCCGCGTCTATTTTTCATTTTGGCGAGCACACGATTCCTGAAGCCAAGGCATACCTGGCTGAGCGCGGCATTCCGGTCAGGATCTGATGGATTGGGCACAGCATTTCGTTGAGCAATACGGCTACTGGGCCGTTTTCATCTGGACATTCATCGAAGGGGAATCAGTTTTCGTCGCAGCATCCGCGCTCACTGCGGCAGGTATCATGGAACCGTGGAAAGTGATTATGGTTGCGGCATCGGGCGCATTTTCTGGTCATCTTGTATTCTTTATGTTGGGCCGCTGGAAGGGCATGTCCATTATCGAATCGATCCCCTTTCTGGAACGGCACCATCCCAAAGCCAACCTGATTCTGGATAAATATGCGCACTGGTCCATATTCATTTTTCAATATTTATATGGTACACGTATTGCCGCCGCATTGCTGTTCGGCTGCTCCAGCATTGAATTCTGGCGCTTTTTCCTGCTTCAGATTGTCAACTGCATGAGCTGGTCGCTTATCATCTACGCCGTGGGCCGAGCCCTGGGCACGGCCGGACTGGCCATCCTGCACCACTTTGGCATGGTTGGACTGATCGGCGTCATCGCGGTCGCGGGATGTATCGGCATGCTCCTTTATTTCCGCTTTGGCCATCACCATATTAAGAATCATTTGAATAACATGAAGGATGAATAACACGGTTTAACCATAAGCCTCTTCGACAGGCTACAATGAGGGTGCAGGAGTTCATACGATGGGTGCGCATATTCGTCCGCCCGCCGTTGCCGGGGTGTTCTATCCGGCGGATGCGGATACACTTTTACGGCAAGTCGATACTATGCTGGCAAACGTTGGTTCTGCCATGGACATGCGCCCCAAAGCGCTCATCGTGCCGCATGCAGGTTACATCTATTCCGGCCCCGTTGCCGCCAGCGCCTTCGTTTTGCTGCAGGGCATGGACTATATCCGCCGCGTAGTGTTGCTTGGGCCTGTGCATCGCGTACGGGTATCTGGCTTGGCCTTGCCCGAAGCAGATTTCTTTTCTACGCCACTCGGTAACGTACCGCTGGACAAGAAAGCCATACAAAGCATTGCGCCACTACCGCAAGTCGTACGGAGCGATAGCGCGCATGCCATGGAGCATTCCCTTGAGGTACACCTCCCCTTTTTACAGCGCGTATTGGGAGAATTCAACCTCGTTCCCCTGGCTGTTGGCGATGTAAGCCCCGAAGAGGTTGCCGAGGTACTGGACACGCTCTGGGAAAACCGTGAGACACTCATCATTATCAGTTCTGATTTGTCCCACTATCTCCCCTACCAACAGGCGCAACGCGTAGATCGAATCACTGCGGATCATATTCTCGATAGACGATGGACTCTCCATCATGAGCAGGCCTGTGGTGCCACGCCTGTCAATGGTCTGCTGGTCGCCGCGGACAAACATGGCCTTACGCCACATTTACTGGACCTGCGTAATTCAGGTGATACGGGAGGAGACAAGCAGCGGGTCGTAGGTTATGGAGCATTTGCCTTTAACGAGGAGGAGCCTCGGAGGAAAATACATGACAGGAGATAAAGGACACATGCTTGTAAGCCTCGCAAGATCGGCGATCTCTGATGCGCTTGGGCAGTCCCCGAAGCTCGTAGCACCTCGGGAAGGCTGGCTATGGGAAAAAGGTGCTTGCTTTGTCACTCTGAACATGAATGGTAGCCTGCGCGGCTGTATCGGCTCGCTCGAAGCACATCGGTCGCTGCTCGGAGATCTTCATACCAATGCCATTGCCGCCGCGCTCCATGATCCGCGTTTTCCGCCGCTAACAACCCATGAACTGGTCAAAGTAGATATTGAAGTCTCACTGCTCTCGCCCATGCGAAAACTGGATGTCCATAGCGAGGAAGAAATGATTGCTAACATCAGACCGGGGCAGGACGGCGTGGTATTTCAGTACGGAAACCAGAAGGCCACCTTCCTGCCTCAGGTATGGAAGTCATTGCCGAATGCATATCAATTCCTGGCTCATCTCCGGATCAAAGCCGGATTATCCCCCGGATTCTGGCATCCAAATGTGCTAGTCTACACATATACGGTCGAGAGATTCAGCGAAAAGTGAAAAGCAGTTAACGCTGCACATCGCGCTGGCGTGTTGGGTCGTTGCCCGCTGCCAGGCAGATCAAGGATAGTCGAAGGAGGAAATTCGGTGAATCCGAATGCACACTTTCCGGGTCGCTACTGGCACGCGATCAATGATGGTTGTATCCAGTGCGATATCTGTCCGCGCGACTGTAAACTGAAGGACGGGCAACGCGGTCTTTGTTTTGTTCGCAAATGCGAGGGCGAGCAAATCGTGCTAACCGCCTATGGTCGCTCTTCCGGTTTTTGTGTGGACCCGATCGAGAAAAAGCCGTTAAACCACTTCCTCCCCGGTAGCAGCGTTCTGTCCTTTGGCACTGCCGGGTGTAACTTGGCCTGTCGCTTCTGTCAAAACTGGGACATCTCAAAATCGCGCGAATTTGATCGCCTGTGCGATGAGGCATCCCCCGAAATGATTGCTAGAACCGCGCGGGAATTGGGATGTGCCAGTGTTTCCTTTACCTATAACGACCCGGTCATTTTTCTCGAATATGCGGTGGACACAGCTATTGCCTGTCACAACATCGGCATTAAAACAGTCGCTGTTACTGCGGGTTATATTCACCCCGAGGCGAGGGCTGAATTTTTCAAGCACATGGATGCCGCCAATGTCGACTTAAAGGCCTTTAGCGAAGCTTTCTATCACAAGCTATGCGCCGGGCATCTGCAGCCCGTGCTGGATACGCTCGAATATCTGGTCCATGAAACCGATGTGTGGACGGAAATAACCACATTACTCATCCCCGGCAACAATGATTCAGATGCTGAAATCAAGTGTGGCAGCGAATGGATTATGAAACACCTGGGTGCCGATACACCCCTGCATTTCTCGGCTTTCCATCCCGGCTACAAGATGATGGATATTTCTCATACGCCACCATCCACCTTGAGCCGCGCACGGCAGATCGCGCGGGATGTTGGCCTCCATTACGTCTACACCGGCAACGTGCAGGATACGGAAGGCGGCACGACTTTATGCCCCGGTTGCGGCAACAAACTCATTGTACGTGACTGGTATAATATTCTGGATTATCGGGTGACGGACCGTGGCCGCTGCCCCGCATGCAGGACCACTCTTGCGGGTAGATTCTCGCGCTTCGATCATGCATATGGCAACCATCGTATGCCTGTCCGGATAGCCGAATGAAAGGTTTGCTGAAAAGGGCGTCGCTATGATACGCTTCTGGACACAGACAATGGAACTAATTTCAAATCAAACCTGACGAAGGAGAAAGTGATGCTTGTACGCGACGTGATGACCACCGGCGGAATAACGGCAGGGAAAGAACATTCTCTACGTTCAGTGACGATCAAGATGATTGGCTATCACTGTGGCGCGGTCCCTGTTGTAGATGATAGCAACACCCTGGTTGGTATCGTAACGCTACGCGATGTACTGCTGCCGTTATACCCAAATTTTGGCGATTACATCCATGATGCTGTCCACAGCCGGGATTTTGTTGCCATGCAGGACGACTATCCGAAAGTGATGAAAATGAAGGTAGAGGAAGCGATGACCGCCAACCCGTTTACGGTGTTACCCGATGATCCCGTGCTCAAGGCCGCCTCATATATGGGACTTAAAAATCTGCGTCATATTCCAGTCGCAGAAGATGGAAAACTGCTGGGTATCGTGACCATCAATGATATAAACCAGGGATTATTTTTCGCCCAATAGCTTCGGTTTTGATAAAAACTAGCCTGCATTATTTATGCATAATGCAGGCTAGAATGGAATATCGTCATCCACGGGTATGTTGTTGAACGCCGGGGCATCGGCAAAGGGATCGTTCGTGGAAGGGTCATTCGCGGAGGGTGCAGCCTGGGAAGGCTTCTCCGCAGGAGTGCTGGTACGCGGTGCGCCTTCGCCCTTGCCGCCCAGCATCTTCATTTCCCGCGCACGAATATCAGTGCTATAGCGATCATTTCCATCACGATCCTGCCATTTGCGCGTTTCGATCCTGCCTTCGATATAGACTTGTGAGCCTTTATGCAGATATTGATTGGCGATCTCGCCCAGCTTGCCCCACAAGACGACGCGATGCCATTCCGTTCGCTCCTGACGCTCACCATTGCGGCCCTTGAAACGCTCGGTGGTGGCAAGGCGGATGTTGCACACACAGGTACCATCCTGCATGTAGCGCGTTTCCGGATCCGCCCCCAAGTTCCCAATAAGAATCGCTTTGTTCAGCATCGTTCCCCTCCATCCCGACCATGTGTCATCGATGCCGCCGAAGCTAGCCTGCATGGTTCACAAATGCTACCGCACCCTTCCTCCCGTGAAAGTTGTAGTCGGCGCATTCTTCATTATACTTCCGGCACCAATCGCATATATTCGCCAGACACCCGACAAGGAGACATAAACAATGACTAAGAAACCCGAAAATATTATTGGCGCTGTATTCGAGAGTTCCGACCATGCCCACGCTGTTGTCAAGGAAATGATCAATCACAACTTTCCTATGGACCAGGTGTCCATCCTGCACAAGGCGGGCGGTCAGGGTGATGATTTCCTCGGAATTGCCTATACCAGCGAAAAAGCTCGCTTCAAGGTCTGGGGTGCCCAGGGCGCGCTTTGGGGATCACTGGGCGGGCTACTGGCCGGCGCGGCCGGCATGCTACTGCTACCGGGCATCGGGCCTGTACTCATCGCCGGACCATTGATGGATGTCATGGCCGGGGTTGCGGGAGCAGTCGTTGGTGCCGGTCTAATGACCACTGGCGCTGTAGCGACCCATCTGACCATTGCCATGCGCCGCCTCGGTATTCCCGAAGACAAGCTGGATATACTCCATCAGGCAATCATGGACGGTAAAACAGTCCTCCTCATGCACTGTGGCTATGATGACCCGGATGTTTGGCATAAGCGTTTGGCGTGGGAAGGTGCGGAACCCGTTTTCACGATGCCTTGATGTCTGCACCATAAAGGATCGAGAGGCACGCATATGCCGAATAAAAAAGTTTATCCCTGCCTGTTCGCGACGGCTCCTCCAGGGGCCTGCCGGACTTATGGAGACCACAGCAGCAGGTAAGGAAGCGAGTCAGAATAGCATGATTCTGAGGCACTGAGTTGCAGCTACACAACGAAGAATCATGCTATTTTAAGCCGCGTCCCTGCCGCGCAGTGGATTCCCCATAAGTCCGACGGACTCCTGGGCTCAATAGACTATCAGGTATTCTTACCGAATTTTTCATTCTCCATATGAGTGGTATGGCGAGCAGAGACAGCACCATCATCGCCTGGAAATTGCTTAAAAAGCTGATTAAACCCGCCTGCTGCGTGACTAGTCCGTTAAGTAATGCCAATCCATGAGCACTTGATGGTTCCATGGAGGGAGGTATGTCTGCGCTCCAAAACCAGGGATTAAATGCATTGACGTGAGAGCCGATATATTCATGATTGATTTGTGTAAGACGATCCAGTCTGGAGAAAACAACCGAAATACCGATGCTACTGCCAATGTTTCGCATCAGACTGAAGACCGATGCAGCTTCGTCGCGGTGTTCAGGAGCGAGCGTCGCATAGGCGATCGTTGATAAAGGTACAAAGATGCATCCCAGGCCGATGCCCTGGATGATGCCGGTGCGAATCACGGCTCCTATACCTACATTCATGCTAAACAGGCTCATTTCCCATAAGGCTTCAGCCGTTAATGCAAAACCAAAGGTGATGATCGGCCGGACATCCACATGCTTGAGTAATCGACCAACCACCATCATGGCAAACATCGTACCCAAACCGCGTGGTGCGAGCGCAAGACCGACCGTCACAACAGGGTAATCCAACAAACTTTGTAAAAAAGGAGGCATCAAAGCCAGGGTGGAAAAAAGGACAATACCTACGATGAAAATCAGGATGAGGGAGCTTGAATAATTTCGGTCCTTCAATAAATTCAAATCCAGAAATGGATGCCGAGTAGTGGAAGCATGTACCAGAAAAGCGTAAAAACAATATCCCGCCAGAACGGATTCAATGATGATTTCACTGGATGAGAACCAGTCCAGCTGCTCACCCCTGTCGAGCAATAACTGCAAGGATGCAACAGCCAGGCCGAGTAAAAAAAAACCTTGAAAATCGAAGGGAATATCTGCTTTCTTTTTGGTCTCGGGAAGAAAGCCAATAATGATTGCAGTCGCCAGAATACCGACGGGAAGGTTCATGAAAAATACCCAGCGCCAGTTGGCATATTCAGTCAACACGCCACCGAGCGCCGGACCAAGAATCGGCCCGACCATAATGCCCATCCCCCACAGGGCCATGGCTGATCCATGCCTTTCACGCGGGTAGGTATCCAGGAGAATGGATTGAGATAACGGAATAAGGGCGGCCCCGGCCAGGCCTTGCAATAAACGAAAAATGACGATCTCTGACAATGATTGCGCCATGCCGCACATCATTGAGGTACCGGTAAACAGGATGACTGACCACAGGATCACGCGCTTTCGACCAAACCTGCCGGTGATCCAGCCGGTTACGGGCGTCATCACTGCGGTGGCGACAATATAGGAGGTCAGCACCCAGGTAATTTGATCACGCGTAGCCGAGAGGCCTCCTTGCATATATGGCAAAGCCACGTTAACGATCGTGGTATCCAGCACCACCATCACGGTCGCCAGCATGATTGCAAAGGTAATCACGCCTCTGCGCAAATCCGATTTGTTCACGGGGAGCGTATTTACGCCTGAGTTCCGGATCACCTAGTTTTAATGGGCGCCGTCACGAACATCAATACTGACATGGACGCTCAATCCACTCCTGAGCGGCGGTGAATTGGCTATTTTCTCAAGCCTCAAACGTACGGCGACACGCTGGACGACCTTAACCCAGTTGCCGGATGCATTCTCGGGCGGCAACAAAGAGAACTCCGAACCTGTGGCCGGGCTGATGCGCTCGACAGTGGCTTTCCAGGTTCGGTGCGGATAAGCATCCACCGTAATCAAGGCGCGTTGTCCGGGCCGGATATGGGTGAGATCAGTTTCTTTGAAATTGGCTTGTATATAATATGATGTAGCAACCAGGGGAAACAACGGCCTGCCGACCGGAACAAAATCACCCGGACGAATGGTGAGTGGACCGACAATACCATCCATCGACGCGTAGACAGCGGCTTTCTTGAGGCGTAGCGCGGCCAGATCGCGCTCCGCTGCCGCCTGCCGATAACTTGAAAATTGCTCAACAGGTTTACCCGGATCATCGTCGAGCCTAGCCTTAACCACCTCAATGGCCTGGAGCGATGACACCTCTGATGATTTCGTATCTTCAAACCGCTGATGTGCCTGATCCAGTGTGGAGGCAGAAGCGAAACCAGGCTTGGCAACTTTACGAATGCGAGCGTAATTTCGCCGAGCGTAAGCGAGATCGCTATTAATGCGAACCAGTTTAGTTTGCCTCAGGTGATATTCAGCAATCAAGGATTCGAGGTTGCTTTTAACCTGATCCAGATTGGCCTGAGCAGCAAGTAACGACAATGTGAACCGAACCTTATCCAATTCCAACAATAATGTGCCTGCCTTGACCCGTTCATACTCGCGGACAGGAAGAGATCGCAGCCGCCCGCTAACCTCTGCCGCCACATAAACCTTATCTTGTTTGATGAATGCATCATCGGTCGTCGCGTAGGAAAGACTTTGTACATAAAAATAAAGGCCAATAGCCAGCCCAATCCCAGGCAGGACGACCAACAACAACATTCTGCGCCGGGCCACAGAAAGGTTCCCAAAAATCATTACATACTCCCTCAATATCTCAAGCGATATTTTTTATACCTCTAAGATTCGGTAACTCTACCGCCAAGCGCCACGAACGTGTCATATTATAGTGAACCCCAAATTTAGCCCATCTTTGTCACAGAACCGCGAAAAAATCTATTTCTAGCATAAGGATCGTTGGTAAATAAGGGTTCCTATCTCGGAGTTGCTTTGTAGTGCCAAGGAAATAATTTATCAAGCCTAACATATTGAAATATAAGGAGCCTCTTGCAAAACTCTGGGTGGATGATCGGCAATCCCACTTTGAGTCCATTTTCGAGATGGAATAAACTACATGGTGGTTCCATGGGACGAAATTTTAGCATGAAAATAGGCCAAAATGGGGAGACTCCAGTTGACCTGCACCGTAATCGCCACCAATCTTCCACAATGCCGAACCGTGTCGATGCTAGAAACAATCTTTTTATCACGCGTCATGCAACCCAGGAGTTGCTACGCAGAGCCTTCGATGCACTGCCATCAACCACCTGCGGTCTGTTGGGTGGACAGCATGCTGTCATCCGGAAAGTTTATCCATTGAGCCACCATCACCGCCCTGCCCCCTCCGCGTTGACAGGGCATATCCAGGCCCTGGAATCGAGTGGCATGAGTCTCCTCTCCTTATATATCTCAAGCGTTAACCACGATGAATGTATGGATAACTTACGCGAGAAGGCTTTACAAATATGTCCGGCAGCGAGCGTAGATGAACTCGCCAGACTGCTCGAACTGCCCCTGGCGGTGGTACGCCTGGATACCAGAGGACGCATGGAAGTTATATTGCTGGACAAGGGTGACAAAACCGAATTATCGATCCTCCTGCAGGAGTGATCCCGATACTAGTATACCCCGTGCAGGATAAGGAATAGGCTTCGCATCCATGCGAATTTGCCATGTAGGCTTGAATTATAAAACGGCGCCGGTTGAGCTGCGCGAGCGCGCGGCGGTAGCCGAGGCCGATATTCCCGCGCTGTTGCAACAATTCATAGCGAAACCTCCCGTGCGTGAAGCCGCCCTGTTATCCACCTGTAACCGCGTTGAATTTACGCTTGTGACCCATGACCCGAATGCAGCTATCGCCCTGATATACGAATGGTTTGCAGAAATCTCTGAACTTCCACTGGACATGTTACTGGAACACTTGTACTCATATACATCTGAATCCGCCGTACACCATTTATTTTCCGTTGCAACCGGCCTCGATTCGCTGGTATTGGGCGAACCTCAGATTCTTGGACAGGTCAAAACAGCTTATGAACATGCTCTCGCTGCGGGTACGGCCGGGCACATCTTGCACCGTCTCTTCCAGGCTACGTTTTCCGCCGCCAAGCGCGCTCGCACGGAAACGGATATTGGCAAGCAGGCTGTGAACGTTTCCTCGTGTGCCGTGGAACTGGCCGGACGCATCTTTGGTGACCTGGCTGGCAAGACCGTGCTGCTGATTGGTGCCGGAGAAATGGCTGAACTGGCTGCGAGACATCTGCAAGGTAATGGTGTTAAGGAAATCCTGGTTGCCAATCGCACGCTGGAACGTGCCAGAAGGCTCTCACGCGAGTTTAATGGTCATGCGCTAACCCTTGACCAACTGGACGAATATCTGGATGCGGCGGATATCATTATTTCCAGTACGGGTGCCAATACCTACGTATTACTGCCGGGACCCATGCAGCAAGCTATGGAAAAGCGCGACCAGCAGCCTATGTTCCTCGTTGATATTGCCGTCCCGCGCGACATTGATCCGCGCGTGGGTGAATTAAATGGCATTTATCTCTATGATATTGATGATTTACAGCAGGTCGTGCATGGGAACAAGGAGAACCGCGAAAAGGAGGCGGAAGCGGCGCGTGTTCTTTTGAAAGAAGATGCACAGACTTTTCTTTCATGGCTGAAATCTCTGGAATCCGTACCGCTTATTCGCCGCGTTCAGGAAAAAGTGGATATGCTTCGCCGTGATGAGCTGGAAAAGGCGCGTTACCTGAACGGGTTCAGTGCGGATCAGCGAGAAGCGGTGGAGCGATTCAGTCGTGCCCTGATGAAGCGTTTTATGCACCCTACGCTCAAAGCCTTGAAAACTCTGCCGGAAGATATTGAGGGCGATCTGTTTATGGGGGCGGCGTGTACACTGTTCGACCTGGACCATAAAATATCCAAACGCTCGCAGGGGTCCAATGAACGCTAGGCTTGATGAAATTCTCAACCGCAAAGAAGAACTGACCGTACAACTCGCCAACCCGGAACTTACTGGAAACCTTAAGGAATACACCCGAATTTCCCGCGAATATGCCGAAATCGAGCCGGTCGCCGAGGTCGTTATGCGGATGAAAACCGTGGATCGGCGCATCAGTGATAATCAGGAGCTTCTGGATGAGCCTGGTTGCGATGCCGAATTGTGGGTGATGGCCGTAGCGGAACGGGATGAGCTGAAATTTGAGGCAAAAGCCCTTCAGGAGAAGCTGAAGGTTCTGCTTCTTCCCAAAGACCCGAACGATAGCCGCAATGTTATTCTGGAAGTTCGCGCCGGGACGGGCGGTGATGAGGCGGCATTGTTCGCGGCCAAACTGTTTCGTATGTATTGCCGATTCGCCGAGCATAAAGGTTACAGAGTAGAAATACTGTCCTCCAACATGACGGGTATTGGTGGTTACAAGGAGGTGGTGGCACAGATCACCGGCCAGGGTGCATTTTCACAATTCAAGTTTGAATCTGGTGTACACCGGGTGCAGCGTGTCCCCGAGACCGAAACCAGTGGCCGCATCCATACCAGTGCTTGTACGGTGGCCGTATTACCGGAAGCTGATGAGGTGGATGTCCAGATCAATCCGGAAGAGCTGCGTATTGATGTCTATCGCGCTTCTGGCCCAGGCGGACAATGCGTGAATACGACCGATTCAGCGGTGCGTATCACGCATATCCCTAGCCGGACCGTCGTTATCTGTCAGGATGAGAAAAGTCAGCACAAGAATAAGGCCAAGGCCATGAAGGTGTTGCAGGCTCGATTATTTGATGCCGCGCAGCAGGACGCACACAACGAACGCGCCGAAGTACGGCGGGGTATGGTGGGCAGTGGCGACCGCTCCGAGCGCATCCGTACCTACAATTTTCCGCAAGGTCGCATTACCGACCATCGCATCAACCTCACCCTGTACAAACTGGACCAGATCCTTGGCGGTGAAATGGATGAGATGGTGGATGCGCTGATCTCCCATCATCAGGCGAAATTGCTGTCCTGAGAGTCCCCTGATAAAGAGGCATTAACCTGCATGATTCATGAGTCGCCTAGGCTTACGTTCGTCCAAACGGGCTTTGGCCTTTTTGTGTCCCAGATCTTTCTTCGCAAGGGATCCCAGCCCGTCTTTGCCACTGAAAGCCATAAATTTAAAGGCTAGAACAAATTAGCCGTGATGTTGGACAGACCCTTTTGCTTTTTAGGCTCATTTCATATTGGAAAAGGCTGCCGGTTCCATTGCCGGAAAGGGGGTATATGGTTGCACCATTGTGGGATAGACTCTCAAGGAGAGGAATCGCGTACGTATACAATGGCCCTATTTGTCATCGGCGGATCGTCGGCGATTCTAACGGAAACCCTCGCGGCTTATACCAGCGAGGATGAACCCGTCATACCTCGGGAAACCACCACCACCACGCGCGAGGGCAAACGCCGCCTGATAGACAAGTTTTTTGATGGCGGCGGCTGGGCCAGGTTTATCGAGGAATATCCTGTCTATTCAGCCCAGACGGCGATTGATCTTGCCGCCCAGCACTCACCGTCCCTTCATGTCAAACATCGGACTGTTGAATACCTGGATAAGGCATTCGAACTTCCTGAACGTGAATTTTCCATCTACCAGTTTTTCGCGGAACAGAAAAAGAAAGAAGCGTTGTTCACGATACGCATGCAGTTCGGGGGAGCTTTTGATGGGCACTATGAGAAATTCAAGGGGGCCTGGAATACGAAACGGGCGTTTTCCTCCCTGCTGCCGGAACCCGTCCGGCGTATCCATGAAGCCGTGGAGGAAGTTTTTGGCACGGACCCCCGTGCGGGGTTACACTCATACTGAATCTGGGCAAGCGAGGAAGCCCGGCCTACGGTTTGATGGCGGACAAAAGTCAGATTCGCATCGAATCGGATTGAGGAGGAAA
>VAOZ01018331.1_pt1 | contig 15788 bp, 18 predicted proteins | sample 3394041 | NCBI WGS metagenome assembly VAOZ01 (sample SAMN08290431, study PRJNA428436) | hydrothermal vent metagenome | isolation source: Deep-sea hydrothermal vent chimney | place: Indian Ocean: Southwest Indian Ridge
ATCGCGTTCAATAACTGAAAGATTTATTGGAGAGGTGTTAAAAGATAATCCAGCAGGGCAAGCAGATGAACAAACCCCATTTTTTTTGGTACGGAAATCATCGTAAGTAAAGTGCGCAGTAACCCCCCGCCGCGCGAAGCGCGGCGGGGGGTTACGAATATGCCATTGCAAGCGGAATAATATGTTTCGCGCCAGCTTTCTTGAGTGCCACAACAGCGGCGTATAGCGTAGCGCCCGTTGTACACACATCATCGCAAATCAAATAGGTCTTTCGTTGGTCAAGTGTGCCGATTACTGAAAACGCATCGTGCATATTGCGTAATCGTTCACTTTTGGAAAGCATCGTTTGTGATGGAGTCTCACGCGTGCGTACCAAGCAATCTTTGACAAGTACAATATCGGTATCATCAATACCGTAATGCAAAATCTCTTCCGATTGATTATATCCTCGCTCACGCAATCGTTTCGACGCAAGCGGAATCGGTATGGCAATCACTGAGCCGAAACTTTCTTCCCCGCTTAATTCGGTTACGTATTCACGCAACACACTACCTAAAAGTAAAAGCGCTCGTTGATTATTACGATATTTTGCTTCATGAACAAGTGCTCGCACTGCACGTCTGCGAAACGGTAGTAGCGCGGTTATTGGGGGGTCAAAAAGAGGAAGTATGCGCGGAGAAACATATTTAGCGAGTGTGTCTTTTTGCATATCGCGCACCAATGTGCGATCTTTGCTTGGCACAAACAACATATCCAACACAAATTGTATAATTATCGTATACACACGCTTTGTTCGTATGGTACCATACACACTATGGGACTTTTTTCACATATTTTTTCAAAAAAGAGTACAAGTATACTTGGGGTTGATGTCGGCTCATCTTCTCTTAAGGTTGTGCAATTGCGCAAGGATCGTGGCATCATTATTCTTGAAACATACGGTGAGCTTGCACTTGGTCCGTACGCAAATGTAGCAGTCGGTCAAGCAACCAATTTACCAGCCGATACTATTGCAAAAACACTTACTGATTTGTTGCGTGAAGCAAGCGTGACAACCGTTGATAGTGCGGTTTCAATTCCGTCCGCTCGTTCTTTGCTTGTGTTTGTTGAGTTGCCATATCGCGAAAATGGCGATGAGCAACGCACTATCATTGAACTTGAGGCGCGAAAATATATTCCGGTACCCATAGATGAGGTACAACTTAATTGGTTTGTATTACCAAGTGGCAAAGTGCAGGAGCGGGGTGGTAACTCCACCCAAATGGTACAAGTGCTTCTTGTGGCGGTACATAAAGATGAAATCACTTTACTTGAAAATGTAGCCACTCAAGCCGGACTTAACGCATCCTTTTTTGAAATTGAAATTTTCAGTACCGTTCGTGCCGTAGTGAATGACCCGATAAGACCTGTATTAATTATTGATATAGGTTCGGCATACACGAAAATGTACGTTGTTGAACAAAATGTTGTTGGTGCTTCGCATTCAATTTCTCACGGCGGAGAAGATGTAACACGCGCCGTCGCCGCTACAATGCATAGTGAGACCGAACAAGCTGAAAACATGAAAAAGGAAAAAGGATTTTCAGATGCCAAAGATACAATAATGCGTACGGTGCTTGAGAATGTTTATTCTGAAATATTCACTGAGGCAAAACGTGTTGTATCGCAATTTGAGACAACATATAGTCGAGCTGTATCAACAGTCATTCTTACTGGTGGTGGTGGTGTGACGAAGGGGCTGGTACAATATGCACAGACATTTTTTGCGATTGAAACTCGCGTTGCCGACCCTTTTGCAAATACAAAAGCACCAGAGTTTATGCGACAAACACTTAAAGAAATAGGCCCTGAGTTTTCTGTTGCCGTTGGGCTGGCACTTCGCAAATTGGAAGATCGTTAAAAATTTTGAAATATTTTTATTATGTGATGCGTATGCGTTCGTTATCTGTGCATAACTCCTGTTACAAATATACACCATTGCTTGTATACTGAATAATATAATCATGCCGGCTTTTTCTCACATACCGACTTCTTTCGTACCACTTCCACCGCAATCAGCGCCGAAGCGACGTTGGCGTTTAGATTTTGCCGGCGCGCTCAGTTTTGTTGCGTTTGGTATTTTTATACTTTCTTCACTTGCCGCACTGAGTGTATTTTTGTTTCAAATGTATCTTCAGCATAATCTCGCGCGTGTACAGCAGAATATTCAAACTGCACAGCAATCATTTAATGTAACGCCAATACAAAAAATGACGAATCTCAATGATAGAATCATCGCCTCGCAAAAACTGCTTAACACGCACATCACTCTTTCTCGTTTTCTTGATAGCTTGAGTACAAACACTCCTAAAAATGTGCGTTTTACTTTTCTTGGTATTACAGTTAATCCAAAAAAGGAAACAGCATTTGTGAAAGCAAGTGGTGTTGCACGTGATTTTAATGCTCTGGTGGTGGAATCGCAAACATTTGAGAAAGATAAAAATCTTTCAAACGTTGTTTTTTCAAATATTTCTGTAAATGGGAGAACAGGAAGTATTAATTTCGTTGTTTCAGCAATTGCAAGCAAGAACCTGATTGGTAACTTCTCTGCTATGGTGAACGGAACCGGAATAGGCACAACTACAACATCCGAATCTATTGTCTCCACGACTACCGCGCAATTACAGCATACTGCCACCACAACACCATGAATCAACGCCTTGTCATCATCTTAGAATTATTGGTTGCCTTTGGATTATTTTTTTGGTATGTGCAACCAACGTATATGGTGAATATCAAAACACTTCAAGCAACAATAGCATCACAAAAAGTAACTTCCACAACCATTGGAAAATACTCACAACAAGAAAAACTATTGGAACAAAAACAAAAAGATATTTCTTCATCTAACATATCTCGCCTCTCAAAAATGCTTCCGGAAAAGAACAACACTGCGCATTTTTTGCTAAATATCAACGCACTTGCATTGCGTTCTGGGTTTGTTATCAGCAAATTTAATATAGAAAGCTCCGCCGGAGGTGCACAGAATGGCGCGATGGGTGCCAAACAGAAATCATATGAAACATTTGTACTTGGAATATCAGGCAAGGGAAATTATGGCAGTTTTCGTCAATTTCTTGATGGGCTGGAACGAAGCCTGCGTCTTGTTGACGTTACATCTCTTTCGATAAGAGCAAATGTTCAGGCGGAGACTACTGGCACCAAAAAACAAAAAATAAGCCCATATAATTATTTGCTCAAATTACAAATATACCGATTACCATCGGCGTCATAACCTTATTTATGAAAAACGAATCATCATTTAATCTTATACTTATCGGCTTCATCGTGTTTGTTGCACTTACGGGTGGTTACTTGTACTTCACATCAGACAATGCCACACTAAAAATACCGGTTACCACGACAATTGCAAATATATCATCAAATATTTTTTCAAAAATTGACTCAGTACAATTGAACACTAGTATTTTTTCAGACCCTCGTTTTAGAGCACTTTCTGATATGGATATTCCAATTGCACAAGAACAAATGGGACGCACTGATCCGTTTGCATCATTTCATTAAGACGTGATGTAACCATTTATTACTATGCAAACACTTGATATACTCGTACAAAAAGGGGTTCTTCAAGAAGATGATAAGAAAGTAATTCTTGAAGAAGTACGCGCGTCAAGGGCGCCACTTGAAGAGGTGTTGAAAAAACATGGGGTGTTTATTGAAACACTTTTATCTGTTTTGAGTGAGTATTATAATTTACCGCATAAAGTGTTAGGTGATTCAATAATACCATCAAAGGTACTTCTATATATTCCAGAAGAATCAGCACGCCACTATGAATTTGCTCCACTTTCCATTACCGATGGCGTACTTGAAGTGGGAATTACTAATCCTGACAATATGGAAGCGACGGACGCGCTTCAATTCATTTCAACTCGCGTTGGCATCCCCTATAAACTTTTTATTATTTCTCATAAGGATTTTAACACTGTTTTAGATCAATACGAGAATATGACCGGTGAAGTGAAAGAGGCATTGTCTGAGTTTGACACCACCTCAAAGGAAGCCCAGCAAGAATTAGAAAAAGAAACGAAAGAAGCTCAAGATCAGGGTGGGCAGCACATAAAGACGGACGCGCCGGTAACAAAAATAGTGGCAACTATTTTACACTATGCGGTTGAAGGGAAAGCTTCTGATATTCATGTTGAGCCGACTGGGCATGGCACGCGTGTCCGTTTTCGCATTGATGGCGAATTGCACACCTCGTTGACTCTTCCTGGGAAAGTGCATCAAGCGGTTACCGCGCGCATTAAAATACTTTCTCAAATGCGTCTTGATGAAAAACGCAAGCCACAAGATGGTCGCTTTTCAGCCACGATAAATAATCGCCACATTGATTTTCGTGTATCTACGTTTCCCACTGAGTTTGGTGAGAAAGTAGTGATGCGTATTCTTGATCAAAGTAGCGCGAATATAACCATTGAATCACTGGGACTTCTCAAGTACACATTTGAAACTGTACACACTATGTTGCAAAAGCCATATGGTATTATTCTCATCTCAGGGCCGACTGGTTCTGGGAAATCAACAACCCTTTTTGCCATGCTCTCATCGCTTGATAGAGAAACACGCAATGTCGTATCTCTTGAGGACCCAGTTGAATATAAAATAAGCGGCGTTTCGCAATCACAAGTACGCCCAGAGATTGGCTATGATTTTGCTACGGGATTGCGTTCAATTTTGCGACAAGACCCCGATGTGATTATGATAGGAGAAATTCGTGATAAAGAAACTGCGCAGTTGGCGGTGCAAGCGGCACTCACCGGACACTTGGTTTTTTCAACCGTGCACACCAATACTGTGGCGGATGTGGTGCCACGCCTTATTGATATGGGTGTTGACCCATATCTTATCGCTCCAACACTTATTGGGGTCATTGGTCAGCGTTTGGTAAAAAAATTATGCACGCACGCAGGGAAGCCGTTTCCGGTGAGTGATAGTATGAAGTTATTGCTTGAGAAAGAGTTTTCAGATTTGCCTGATGAGTACCATAAACATATTCCGCAGTTTAAAGAATTTTATCATGCATCACAAACCACTGAATGTCCCGACGGTATTGCCGGTCGCATCGGTGTATTTGAAACACTTACAATGGATAAAGATCTTGAACACATTGTTCTTACCAGCCCGGTTGCCGAAAATATTTATGTATATATGCGCAGTAAAGGTATGTTCACTATGCGTGAAGATGCTATTATAAAAGCTCTTTCTGGAACAATTCCCTTTGAAGAAATGAACACGTTGGGTGGTGAATTCTTAACAGGATGATGATACACTAATGTTATGGAAGTTTCGTATACTATATTTCTCGTTGATGATGACCAATTTTTGCTTAATATGTATGTGGCAAAGTTCAAAAACTCAGGACATAAGGTTAGCGCATTCACTTCGGGGAGGGAATTATTGAATACGTTACGAGATAATCAACAACGAATAGATGCATTATTGTTGGATATTGTTATGCCAGATATGAATGGATTTGAGACTCTTGAAGAGCTTCGTCTAGAAAAACTAGCACAAGGCACCAAGATAATTATTTTGTCAAACCAAGGGCAAGATGTTGATATGGATCATGCAAAAAAATTATCTGTTGATGGCTATATCGTGAAAGCGTCTGCTATTCCATCTGAAGTGGTTGAAAATACTATTCGCATAATAGAACAAAAATCTCTATGAATCCTGCTGAACAAAAATTAACCGGATTGCTTGATATTGTTATTGCCGAAGGTGGCTCAGACTTACACTTGACCTCGGGAACACATCCGATTATCCGCGTAGACGGTGCATTGATTCCACTTTTACAACAGCCGAAACTAACCGTAGAAGATATACAGGCAATTATCAAAAGCATCTTACCATCGGCTCGTTTAAAAATTCTTGAACAAAATCAATCGGTTGATTTTGCATATTCATATAAGAATAAAGGACGTTTTCGTATCAATGGTTATGTGGTGCAGGGATCTGTTGCTATTGCTATGCGACTTATCCCCCATGAAATTCGCACCATCTCAGAATTAAACTTGCCACCCATTCTTGATGTTTTTACTCATCGTTCCCAAGGATTCTTTATTGTGGTTGGGCCGGTTGGTCAAGGGAAGACAACAACACTTGCTGCCATTGTTGACAGCATCAATCATACACGAAGCGAGCACATCATCACCATTGAGAATCCGATTGAATATCTTTTTGAGGAAGACAAGTCTCTCATTCATCAACGAGAAGTGCATATTGACACACCTGATTTCCACACTGCGTTGCAGGCTGCGTTTCGTGAAGACGTAAACGTGATTATGTTGGGTGAAATGCGAGATAAAGAAACCATTTCATCGGCGGTTACCGCTGCTGAGACCGGACACCTCGTACTATCAACGCTTCACACGAACAACGCCGCACAAACCATTGACCGCATTATAGATATTTTTCCGTCAACACAACAAGAACAAGTACGTGTTCAGCTTGCTGGCTCACTTTCCGGTATTTTTTCGCAACGACTTCTTCCGCGTATTTCAGGTGGACTTATTCCAGCGTATGAACTTCTTCTCAATAACAATGCTGTGGCAAACCTTATTCGCGAAGGGCGTACCAATGAAATATCCACCGTTATTCAAACATCATTGAAAGACGGAATGATAGATATGGATCGAACACTTGCTGACCTTGTTCGTCGCGGTGAAGTTACCATTGAGCACGCATACGAACATTCTTTTGATACAAAGACATTTGAACGGTATCTATAAAATAATAATTACTTATGTTGTTTAAATACCACGCATTGGACAAAGACAGTCACGAAAGAAGTGGCACCGTAGAATCCCTTTCAATGGATGTTGCCATTGCCGCATTACAGCGCAGAGAACTTGTCATTTCATCAATTGAACCAGCTGGAGGAGGGATGATGCTTTCCTTGCAGTTAAAACTTTTTCAAAGAGTTTCAAATAAAGAGATTGTTATTTTGTCTCGTCAAATTTCCACGCTTTTTACCGCGCAAGTTTCAGCATTGCGCATTTTCAGATTGTTGGCAGGTGAGGTTGATAATAAACTTCTTGCAGACATCTTAACGGAAATTGCCGATGACTTACAGGGTGGTAGTGCTATTTCAAAAGCGCTTTCTCGCCATCCGAATGTGTTCGGTCCGTTTTATGTAAATATGATACGCGCTGGTGAGGAATCCGGTCGGCTTTCCGAAACATTTGAGTTTCTCGCGGGATACCTTGACCGCACCTATGCCGTTATGAGTAAGGCAAAAAATGCACTCATCTATCCAGCATTTGTTATAGTAACTTTTTTTGTGGTTATGGCACTTATGTTAACGTTCGTTATTCCACGCATCACTACCATCTTAATTAATTCTGGTCAAAAGGTACCATTTTATACGCGAATGGTTATGGATTTATCATATATTCTTGTACATTATGGTATTTATATTTTGTTAGCATTTGTCGTTGGCGGTATTTATATCTATCGCGTATTACAAACAGGAGCTGGACGATATGTGTTTGACAGGTTTAAGATTTCTTTACCTTATATTGGTGATTTATACAGAAAATTATATTTATCACACATAACAGACAATTTCTCAACGATGTTGCTTTCAGGTGTGCCGGTTATTGACGTTATTAAAATTTCATCAACGGTGGTTGATAATTCCGTTTATAGAGATATTTTAAAACAAACGGAAGAAGATGTGCGCGCCGGCTCCTCCATTTCAGACGCTTTGTCAAAATATCCAAACGAGATTCCCGGTATTATGACTGCGATGATCAAAGTGGGCGAAGAAACCGGCGAGCTTGGCAGTATTCTTTCAACACTTTCAAAGTTTTATATGCGTGAAGTAATGACATCAGTGGATGTACTTGTTGATCTTATTGAGCCACTTATGATTATACTTCTAGGTGTTGGCGTTGGTATTTTGATTGTTTCAGTCCTTGTCCCAATTTATAACATGGCGAATGCTTTCTAGGCATTCGCCATGTTATAAATCCATTGGCTTGTAAAAATACACATAAATAGTTATCCACATATGTTTGTGTTGTAATTCAATCCAGTCATATATACTAAAGGGTACGGAATGTAACATTATCAGTTCCGGCTTACAATATAATATTATTATTTATGCAAAAAATAATTCATACAAAAAACCCTGAACGTGGTTTTACGCTTATTGAACTTTTGGTAGTTATCGCTATCATAGGAATCCTATCTTCCATCATATTGGTATCTCTTAACACGGCGAGAGGTAAGGGACAGGACGGTGCTGTAAAGGGTGATCTCGCCACAATACGTACGCAAGCAGCACTTGATTACTCTGGGAATGGTAACTCTTATGGGTCCATGTCAGGTACATATGCAATTCCATCAAGTTCTCTTGATTGGTCAGGAATACCTGGTAATAAAAATACATCTCTATTTGTTGCTTCAGTAACCAGTACTGCTGGCGACAAAACAGTTTCACAAGCCCTTAATAATGCATATAATAATGCTAACGGTAATGTTGTACAAGTGTATGCGAAAGGTGATGTGTTTTCCGCGGCAGCTAAACTCCGTTCAGGTAGTAGTTATTGGTGTGTAGATTCAAATGGTTATGGGGGTCCGGTAAGTAAATTGCCAACTTCCTCCGCAAGTTATTTATGTAAATAGTAGTTAATCATTCTTTTTTCAGTGTAAATAAATTATAAAACCACAAACCCGCGCCGAAGGCGCGGGTTTGTGGTTTTATAATGGGCGCAGATACGGTACACTTATGTTATATATAAATATATGATATCAATCGCTTATATATTCGCCATTTTCTTTTTCGCGCTTGGCACCATCATTGCCAGTTTTCTTGGAGTGGTGGTGGCACGCTTCGGTACAGGGGAAAGTTGGTGGAGTGGACATTCATATTGTGATTCGTGTGCTGTAACACTCACCGCGAAAGACATGGTACCGATTTTTTCATGGTTTTTTGCACGCGGGAAATGTTTACATTGTGGTACGCGCGTAAGCGTCGCCTCAACAATCGTTGAGGCGACGCTGGGCACACTTTTTATGCTGAGCTACTTTTTATTTGGTATATCATTTTCATTGTTATTTTTTCTCCTTGCTCTATTTTTTGTCGGAGCTATTGTGCTGTATGATATACGCCACACCATTATCCCCACCGCTTTTAATATATTTTTTGTGGTTTTAAGTATTGCGTTTGCCGCAATATCCGCGCGCGACACAACCATATTTTGGCACACCAGTATCATGGCGCTTATCATAGGGCTTTCACTTGCCGCGCTTCATTTTATTTCGCGCGGGAAAGCGATGGGGCTTGCCGATGCTCCTTTCGCTTTTGGGCTTGCGCTTCTTGCCGCGCCGTTTGCTTTTTCAGGATTTCTCTATTCATTTTGGATAGGTGCACTTATTGGTATATTTATCTTGGCACGAGCGCCAAAAGGACATAGAATTGGGATTGAAGTGCCGTTTGCACCATTTATGGCTGTAGGATTTCTCCTTGCTTTGTTTACTGGGTGGAATATTTTTTCTGTAATTTCATGGCTCATACATCTATAACTTCATCAAAAGGATTCACCCTTATTGAAATGCTGGTAGTTCTTTCTATCATTGGCATTGTTACGGCAACGGTTGTAACAGGACAACATTCTTTTGATCGGTCTGTTATATTGACTAACACCGCATATGACATAGCATTATCTATTCGCGAGTCGCAAGCATACGGTTTTTCAGGGAAAAGCGCGACGAATAGCGTTTTAGACAAAGAAAATTATGCTTATGGTATTGATTTTAATACCACGCAAAACAACAACGCTTATACACTCTTTGCGGATGACGGAAGTCTTTCACTATCATTTCCGTCATGCCATGCATCATCCATTATATCTGGTCTTTCATCCCTACCACCGGACCAAAAAGAGGGAGATTGTCATTTTTCAAAAAGTAGCGGTGATACGGTTATCAAAAAATCAATTATAAATAACGGAGTGGTTGTTTCAGCCGTATGCATACTTTCAAGCAGTGGCACAAAGCACTGCAGTACCTTGGGCGGTGGTAATACACAGCTTGATATTTCTTTTACGCGGCCAAACAGCATTTATGTTCTTTTTAAAAATACATCGCATATGTATTATGGTAACTCTGCGTGTGTAAAAATTACTCGTCTTGGCGCATATAGATATATTCTGGTAAGAGGATACGGCTCGTCTATTCCATACACCGCAACGACTGTATCAATATCAGACTCACCGGTTTCGGGGTATTGTTCATAAACATATTATTTAACTTTATGCATTTACAAAATAAAAAAGGATTTACTCTAATTGAGATTATTGTATCACTTGCAATTTTTAGTATTGTTATGTTGTTGGTTGCTGGGACATATATATCACTCATCTCGGCAAGTGCAGATGTGCGGACAGAAACCAGCGCGATGAACAATGTCGCTGCAGTACTTTCAGCTATGTCAAACGATATTCGCAATGGGAAATGTAAACTCGGGCAATGTGTTAGTGGAAATTCATTTACTTTTACAAACTCATCGAGAAATGCCGTTATGTATGGTGCCACTTCCACTGTATGCCCATCTGGTATAACGAACCAAATATGTAAGAGTATATCTGGTGGTACAGCGTATGTATTGACGCACACACCAGTCAAGATAGCAAAACTTAATTTCACTGCTCGAACTTATTCCTCTTCTGGAACCCCCACTGCACAACAAACATTCATAACAATCACTATTGATGGGTCTTATACGTTGCCACATCAAACACAATCGCTTCATTTTCATTTTGAAACTGTTGTTACGCCACGCAGTATTTATATACAATAAAATAAGTATGACCCACAACAAACGCATCAAAGGATTTACTCTCGTTGAAACACTAGTTTCCATAGCAATTATTATGATTGCTATTACCGGACCATTTGCAATTACTGAAAATGCAATACGTGCCACGACAATTTCGCGTGACAAGAGCATAGCTACATTTCTCGCTCAAGAAGGTATTGAATATGTGCGTGCTATTCGTGACAAAATATATATACAAGCATGTTTTTCCGGAACGGCGACAAGTTGCAATCAGTGGTGGGATACTTTTACCACAACAAGTGGCGCCGGTTATGACATTCTTCGGTGTACGGGCGGAACGGCTTGTTCATTGGACGTTACAAAATCACAATACAGTGGCACGTCTATCTCCTCAGCCCCTTTCGCCAGTGGAGCACTCGTTACTTGTTCTGGAACAACGTGTGGAAAGTTGTATCGTACGGCAACGGGAGAATATACCACCTCTTCTACAGGGAATACTCCAACGATTTTTTCCAGAAAGATTGTAACAACAAAACTTGGAACCAGTGCGGTTAAAATAGAAACGACCGTTACATGGAAAGAGCACTCGGCGATATATATGGTTACTGCAACAGATGTTTTGATGCCATGGGAATAAATAATACATACTATATGACAACATCACACCATCAACCATATCACACGCGAGAATCTGGCATAGCTCTTTTTATTGCAATCATTTTTGCATCGGTAGTGTTGCTGACCGGATTAACCATGGCATCTTTTGGTTATAAACAAGTTATTCTTTCTTCTTCCACCGTCTCTTCGCAAAAAGCGTATTATTCAGCGGACAGCGCGCTTGAATGCGTGCTGTATGCCGACCAGCAACTTTATGCATTTAAGAATGGGGCGTCTGGTACAATATATTGTAGTGGTGGCAGTCATCCATTTACCGGAGCAACAATTACCGGCTACTATAAATACACCATTACAAATATAAAAAATGCCAGTATAAATGTGTGTGCAGATGCGGTAGTATACAAAACCAAATCAACTCCTTACAAGACATACATCTTTTCAACTGGTTATTATAATGTTGACCAGGCTGCTGGATGCAGTATAAATACTCACACGACTGTGCGTGGTATTTCAACTCGCTATGGTTCCTAAACACATTATGGCGCGCGCTCATTTGCTTCAAAAATACATTCGCGCGTATCGTACCGAATATCACGAAAAAGATGCATCATCCATATCGGATGATGCACTTGATTCGCTCAAGCACGAGCTGGTACTTCTTGAGGAAGCATATCCGGAGCTTGTAACAAAAGATTCTCCGACACAACGTGTCGCCGGAGCTCCGCTAAAAATTTTATCAAAGGTTAAGCACAAAATACCACAATGGTCATTTAATGATATTTTTACTGAAGAAGAACTGCATTTGTTTGATGAGCGCGTGAGAAAAATTCTTGCCAAAAAATTTCAAAAGGATGTTGCGCCGACCTATGCGTGCGAACTTAAAATTGACGGTTTGAAAATAGTTTTGACCTATCGCGCCGGTGTATTAGTGCTTGCGGCAACGCGTGGCAATGGTGTTGTCGGCGAAAATGTAACGCATACCATTGCCACGATACCAAGTGTGCCGTTGCGACTGACACGTAAGGTAGACATTATTGCCGAAGGGGAAGTATATATGACCATCGCCGGATTTCTCGCGCTTAATAAAAAGCGCGAGAAATCCGGCGAGCAACCGTTTGCAAATCCTCGCAATGCCGCCGCTGGCTCAATCCGTCAGCTTGACCCTGCCGTGGCGCAAGAGCGACCGCTTGCATTTTTTTGTTATGATTTGGCTTACACAAGCGAACAGTTTCCATCTACGCAAACAGAAGAACTCTCTTATCTTGCATCCCTTGGGTTTCAAGTGAATCCTCACGCACGACATGCAAAAATAATTGATGACATTGTGGCGTATTGGCGACACTGGCAAGGTCCTGCGCGAAAAAAAGAAAATTACCACATTGATGGTGTAGCGATAAAAGTTGAAGAACATACGTATCAAAAGGCATTGGGTTATACCGGTAAGGCTCCACGGTTTGCCATAGCGTTTAAGTTTCCTCCGGAGCAAACGACCACAGTGGTGAAAGATATTACGTTGCAAGTTGGGCGTACCGGAGTGCTTACTCCAGTGGCGCATTTGCAACCAGTTACGGTTGCGGGATCAACAGTTTCTCGCGCGACATTGCACAACGAGGATTTTATTCGTGAAAAAGATATTCGTATCGGTGATACGGTCATTGTGCAAAAGGCCGGCGACATTATTCCTGAGATTGTACACGTGCTATCTCAGTTTCGTACTGGAAAGGAAAAGCCATGGAAGTTTCCTGTACAATCTCCTTTGTGCGGAGGTGATGGAGCGATTGAACGCGTGAAAGGAGAAGCGGCACACCGGTGTAAAGCATCGCATTCGTTCGCGCAACAAGAACGAAAACTCATTCATTTTGCAAGCAAGGCGGCGCTTGCCATTGATGGGCTTGGTGCGAGGACCGTCTCATTACTTCTTTCAAAAGGGTTGGTGAGCGATTTTGATGATTTTTTTGAACTGACAGAAGATGAGTTGACGGCATTGCCTGGATTTGAAAAGGTGTCCGCAAAAAAATTGATTATGTCCATTGCAAAAGCGCGTCAACAATCGCTACATACGTTGTTGGTTGGACTTTCTATTCCTCATGTCGGTGCGGAAACAGCGCTACTCCTTTCAAAGAAATATCATTCACTTAATGCTTTACAAAATGTGAAAGAGGAAGACCTTGCGTGCATAGATGGTATCGGTCCGATAGTCGCTTGCGCGGTGGTTGCGTGGTTTTCAACACCTGAGAATAAAGCATTGCTCGCACGACTATGTAAGCACATAACGCTGAAAGCTGGTAATACGAAGATAAGTGGTGGAGTTTTTGAAGGAAGTACAGTGGTGTTCACAGGATCATTTAACCATTTATCACGTGAAGAAGTGCAAGATATTGTGAGGCGAGCGGGCGGAAAGGTTTCGCAATCGGTATCAAGCAAAACCACGTATGTGGTTGTTGGAAAAGATCCTGGTTCAAAGCGCGCGCAAGCGCTTGCTTTGCACATCCCGATTCTTTCCGAGGAAGACTTTCTTGCTCGTGTGCGTGATATGTTATGATGCGTATGCTATGGCTACCATTGAGGAAATAAAACATCTTGCCAAGTTGGCAAGGATTTCCATTTCATCGGAAGATTTGGGAAAATTAACACAAGAGTTTGATAGTGTTTTGGCATATATTGGACAACTTGATGCGCTTGACCTTCCGTATGAAGCATCTCCAGATATTCCACCCTTGCGTAATGTTTTTCGTGATGATGAACATCCCACCGATAGTGGTATCAATACAAAAAAACTTATTGCTGCTTTTCCAAAACACAGCGATAATGCTCTAGTGGTGAAAAAAATAATTACTCATGAATGAAATTGCCTCACTATCACTCACAGAGATATCGCGCGCGCTGCGCGCGCGCGATATCTCTGTGAGTGATCTTTTTTCTGCAGTGCATAGTATGGCGAAACAAAAAAATGCAGATATTTTTGCCTATCTTGAACTTTTTGATACTGATGAGCAGGCAATCACAAATGCGCAAAAAAGAATTGACCAAGAAGGTGAGAGTGCTCCGCTTCTTGCAGGTATTCCGCTTGCCGTAAAAGATAATATGCTTATTGAGGGGAAGAAAGTAAGCGCGGCATCTAAAATACTTTCAAATTATCGTGCCCCGTATTCCGCGACAGTTATTGAGAAACTCCTCAGTCAAAATGTACTTTTTCTCGGACGCACTAATATGGATGAGTTTGCTATGGGAAGCTCAACTGAAAATTCGGCATTCGGTGTTACTAAAAATCCGCATGACATTACGCGCGTTCCAGGAGGGTCTTCTGGTGGCTCAGCCGCCGCCGTTGCCGCCTACGCGGCAACGGCGGCTCTCGGTTCAGATACGGGTGGTTCCATCCGTCAGCCGGCATCTTTATGCGGAGTCGTGGGATTGAAACCAACATACGGTGCGGTGTCGCGCTATGGGCTCATCGCTATGGGCTCATCACTTGATCAAATTGGTTCGTTAACACGAACAGTTTCTGACGCACGTATTTTATTTCACGCAATTGTCGGTCGTGATCCGCGCGATGCGACAACTATTTCGGAAAACCTATACCCAAAACGTGCCACGCAAAAACATTTGAATGTCGGTGTTCCTTATCACCTGCTTGAAAATGGAATTGATAAAGATGTACGAGAGCTTTTTGACACCACGCTTGCTCGTTTGAAAGAAAGTGGGCACACTATTATACCTATCACTTTGCCAATGAGCACTTATGCACTGCCTGCGTATTACGTCATTATGCCCGCGGAAGCGTCAACCAACTTATCACGTTTTGATGGCATTCGTTATGGACTTTCAAAAGAAACCGACTCTTTAATTGAAGATTACACACAAACACGCAGTGAAGGTTTTGGAAAGGAGGTCCAACGTCGCATACTTCTTGGCACGTTTGTATTATCATCTGGATATATAGATGCGTATTACAGAAAGGCATTGCGGGTGCGCGCTACAATAACAGCTGAGTATGAAAAGGCATATGAAAAAGTTGATTGCATTGTTGTGCCAACATCACCATCACCAGCATTTCGTTTTGGAGAAAAAAGCGATCCGGTTTCCATGTATGTGGAAGATTTGTTTACGGTAACCGCCAACCTCACCGGTATGCCGGCACTTTCCGTTCCGATGGGAACGGTAGACCGCGACAACACACATTTGCCTATAGGTATACAGTGCACGGCTCCGCATCAAGCGGAAGACACGCTTTTTTCTTTCGGTGAGGAAGTTGAAAAAGTACGTTCATAGAAATAAACATACAAACAAAACAATTCAAGAAAATAGTACGTCTTTATTTACA
>VAOZ01047018.1_pt1 | contig 15756 bp, 10 predicted proteins | sample 3394041 | NCBI WGS metagenome assembly VAOZ01 (sample SAMN08290431, study PRJNA428436) | hydrothermal vent metagenome | isolation source: Deep-sea hydrothermal vent chimney | place: Indian Ocean: Southwest Indian Ridge
TGTGGATGTGCCGAATGCCTCGGTGATGGTTATTGAAAATGCTGAACGCTTTGGCCTGTCGCAGTTGCATCAGCTTCGGGGGCGCGTGGGACGTGGCGCCGATCAGTCGTGGTGTGTGCTTATGTCGGGGTACAAACTATCCAACGAAGGGCGGAAAAGGTTAGAGATAATGGTCGCCACCAACGATGGCTTTGAAATTGCCGAAGCAGACCTTAAACTGCGGGGCCCAGGCGACATTCAGGGAACGCGACAATCCGGGATGCTTGATTTTCACATTGCCAACCTCGCAAAAGATGGGGAGTTGATTGCCCGGACAAGACAAATTGCCATCGGCATTCTGAACGATGACCCTCGTCTGCAAAAACCGGAAAACGGGTTGCTTAACCGTGAAATGCGGCAACGGTTTAAAGGAAAAACGCTTTGGACAAGGATTTCGTGATTATTTTTGCTTCTTCACTACTTTTCACTCAATTTTCTCTGTTCATTATGAAACTTACGCTTTTCCGGCGTTGACCAAAGGTAAAAATATTATCATGTTTTTAATATCTTCAACCTTTTCCGGTCAATGCATACTGCCCGCAAATCAGGCTATTCCCATTTGCTGGCATCAATAGCCTGTTTTCGTAATACAGATTTGTAAGCATATTAAAATTCTCATCTACCACAGTTTTTAAACCCGTAAATTCAAACAGTAGTTTGTCTAAAATAAAGGATTGGGTATCAACAGCAAACTTAAAAAACAGCCCAATCTCTTTTTCCACGATAAAAAGCATTCGGCTATCTATCTCAACAGCAATGTTGTGCATGTCTGTATTATAAACCGGGAATAGCGTAACAGGCCTTATAATCTCATTAAAGCTGATGTTTCTTCTTCGTTTCTGGTAAACCTGTATCTGGATAATACTGTGGCTCGAATCCAATAACCCGGAAGTTTTAAAACTGTTTCCCATGTCAGCAACCGTGCTAATGCCAGGAGCATTCAGCTGTGAATAAAAAGCAGGAGAAAACACAGCTGATGTGAGAGGCATATTTACTTTACTGGCAGCACTGTTCATCTTCTCCCATTCCGTCTCATTAAATTTTCCAACCCATATTTTACAACCGGTTCCAAAAAGTGAGATACGAACCGGATGAATTACGTTGTTTGTCATTTACACTCCTATAAAGTTAAGCCCCCTTCTCTTATTTTCTTACTGATAAAATTAAACATTTCTTGATAGGAACGCTGCTTTAAAAACATTCGATTTCTTTGAAAATCATCTTCATATCAAACCCCAAAACATAATCCCATTTAGTAAATTCTATCTATTGATAATTGTCTTTTTTTTACAAAAACCTTTTCCCTTCGGCAATTTTTTTTTGAAAAATAAAGAAAAAGAAGTTTTGGTTGAAGATTTTTTCTTTTTTAACTGATAAGTTTTTGGCCTCACCCAGCCTGATTTAATCAGAATAGGGATAAACAAAATGAACTTTTGACTTCAGATAACCACAGATAACCAATTACAATTAATTAAATATAGCATTAAGTATGATTTTGCAATTATTGATCAACGGAATTATAAGCGGTAGCATTATCGCACTCGGAGTCCTTGGATTTGCGTTGGTTTACAATACTACAATAATTTTCCATATTGCATACGCTATTTCATTCACTTTTCATAATCATTACGATTTGAATGTAGGAATGATTAACCCCGGTATTTCACACTCTTTCTCGTATGACGGATTAATCGTAAGTAACAATCAGATTATCCGGATAATTGTAAGTTTAATCTTTATTTTCTTATTTTTCATATTTCTTAAAAATAGTAAATCCGGTCTAAATAAATTAAAATATTCTCATGTACAAAAATAAGCAATTACCATTTTTTGACGAACTACCCTTTTGGTCTGCACCATTTGGATTAACATTATTAAACACAATTAAAATTCACAAAGGCATTAATATATTAGATATTGGCAGTGGCACAGGCTTCCCGGTGCTTGAACTATCCCAAATATATGGAGATTCCAGTAAAGTGTTCGGGATTGAGCCAAGAAATGAAGTTATAAGTATCATAAATAAAAAAATAGAATTTCAGGATATAAAGAATGTAAAAATCATAAAAGGAATTGCAGAACGCCTTCCATTCGATGATGAGTATTTTGACCTAATTGTCTCAAATAATGGCATTAATAATGTCCAAAATCAAGCTCAGGTTCTATCAGAATGTTATCGGGTTGCTAAGATGGGTACACAATTTACTATAACAGTGAACCTGCCTGAAACTTTAAGAGAGTTTTATACGGTATTATTTAAAATTCTTAGAAAAAGTGGAATGGAAAATTTAATTAATGAAATTGAATATCTAATTAGCACTAAAAGAAAATCAATTGAATACTGGAAAGAAACAATTTTAAATTCAGGTTTTTCTATTATTTCAATAAAAAAATTTAGTTTTAAATACCGTTATGCAGATGGTTCAACTTTTTTAAATAATTGGTTTGTTCATAAAGCGTTTGTCGAACCGATAAAGAATATTATTTCCGATGAAAATATTGGCCATGTTTTAGCGAAAACAGAAACCGAACTCAATGCAATTTCTAAAGTAAAGGGGGAGTTGATTATGACGATTCCTTACATTTGTGTTGATTGTAATAAATTGTAATTTATTTCTAATAATAAAGATATGGAATTTTTAGGAGATCATATAAAAGTACAAGAAGTCATCAAAAATGGTTGTAAGGAGTTGTTACAACTTAAATTTGAAACTATAAATGTTTGTAATATTAATTGTAGTTTTTGCAGGACAGATGCTTTAACAAAAAGTTCAACTCAGGAAAAATCTATGAAGGTTAAGGATTTTAAGAGCATTATTGATGACGCTATTGATTTGGGATTGCAAATTGTTAGTTTTGAAGGCAAAGGGGAACCTTTTTTAGATCCTAACTTTCTTTCCTATTTGGATTACATAGAGTCAAAAGATCTGTATATTAAGATCCATTCCAACCTTACTATCCTTGATAAAGATAGTAAAATTAATAATAAAGCGCAATTCCTTAAGCTAATTAAGAGCTACAAAAAAATATCTTTAGTGACAACATTTGTAAATGATGAAGATAAAGAAAGGATAGGCAATAACATTAAAATCCTAAAAGATTGGGATTATTTGTCTAAAGATAAGACCCGATTAGCTGCAAGAATATTGATTTTCAATAATAATAAGGAAAAGATTGAAGGTTATTTTAAATTCTGCATTGAAGAGAATATTTATCCCCGGGTACAATTATTTTACAATCTGGGACGTGCTAAAAACTCTGCTGAAGAATTTTTGAGTAAAAAAGAATTAAAGGATCTATATAAAAAACTTGAGCGCATCAGAAAGGATAACCACTGTAACCTTGAGCTGCCCCCATTTCCGGGATATAAAGCTTTTCCTCTTTATTATACACTTTGTGTTGATTCAAATAAGAATGTTAAATTCTATCCTGAATTTGATGAAACGTGGAAGAATAATTTACTGGGTAATCTGGAAAAATCTTGTCTTAAGGATTTATGGAATAGCCCAAAGGCAAAAGAAATTAGAGCCCCCAAAACTTATGCTACGGGAAAGTGTTCAATGTGTCCTCAAAAGAAGGATGGTTGTTATGGTGACAGGATTCAATCTATTATAATGTTTGATGGCGAGTTTAATTATAACGATATATTTTGTTGGTATAATGAAACTGAAAACCGAAATCTTCCTCAACAGATCATTGGCAAACTTAACAAGGAATTAAGTAAAGATATTGGAGCAAATATTTTAACCATAGGGGTCTTTAATAATTGGGAAAAAGCATTAAGATATGAAAATATTAAAAACTTAAAATCAAAATTCGATGAAGGTAAAGGTATTGACAATTTTAGGTTATCTTATGTTCTTCCCGCCAGTTTAGAAGAAGCAGTAATTTCCAGTATGGACCCCGTTATTATTAAAGCATTCCTTGAAACGGAAAAATACATTTTTGGAACGGAAAGTATAGATTTTTCATCAACTCTTATGAAATCTTCAACAAACAGGATTACAAAGGATTTTATACAGGATTGGGCAATGGAAAAAAGAGAGCTAAGGAGTGGAGTAAAAGATTTTGAAAGGGAAATATTACAAAACTTCCCTATTTTAGATTCTGACAAGTCTCCCAGAGACACCATGTTTGTGTCTCAGATAAAACATAAATTTGTAAAAGACAACCCTTTCGGGTTAATATTTATTACCTTTCCGAAATTATATCTTAATCAAGAGAAAGATATTAGGGCGAAACTTGTCGAAATAGTTAGAAAATATTCAAACTACTTGTATGAAACTATTTTAAAAAGCTGGTCTGTAAAACTATCATCTATTCTTGATAAAAATATTGAAGAATATCCAAACGAAAAAGATGTCGAGCTTGAGGTAACTAATATCCTATATTGTGCATTTTTGTTGGCTAATATCAATAAAAAAGATGCAGCCGCCTATTTCAAACGTTATGATGAAAATGATTATAATTACTTTATCGATCTTAACGATTTCCTTAAGACATTTCCTTTTAGTTTAGGTGATTTTATTTACGACCTGATAAAGCTTAAAATACAGACAATTAATAGATGGAAAAAAGCTCAAGCATTAAAAAAGCAAGCTGTTAAATTAGAGGTATCTGCTAAAAAATCTGCCATTGCAGCAGTCATGTCCCGGAACATGAGCCATAATTTGGGCAGCCATAGCCTCGTGTACTTAGGCAATAAAAAAAACCTTGTTAGCTATGACCACAAAAGAAAAAAACAAATATCGGTTTCTTTAAAAAAAGAAGGGTCTATTAAAATTGATGAAACTATGGAACTCCCGGAATTGCTTGCCATATATAATAACAATCTCCGTGTGCGAATGGACCTGGTTGCCGATATAGTTACTTCGATTCCTGTATCTGAAAATACAAGATGGTTATTTAAAGATGTATTGAAAAAATTTACCGATAACAGAATTTTAGCGGATACAATTAGCGGAGCGGATGATTTTGAATACGAGTTTTTTTGCGAAGATGATGATGTTCAGGTTTCTATCCCCAACGACGTGATGGGGATGGATGCCTTTTCGGTAATAATAGAAAACATCCTAAGAAATTGCGCCAAGCATGGTGGAAAAAAGAACATTAAATTAACAATTCATATAGAGGATGGAAATAATTTAGAATTGCCTGAACATTATAAATTGCCCGAACATTATAAGATATCAATACATCAAGATTGCAATATGAAAGAAGATACTTGTTCTAATTGTAAAATTATACTTGACAGGAGACTTGATATAAACACTCCCATTCTTGACAAAGATCAGAGATTACGTTCAGGCGGATGGGGAATACTGGAAATGAAAATTGCGGCAGCCTACCTTCGCAAAATACCACCTGAAGATATTGACAATACTGAATATAAACTTGAAATTCTTGAAGAAAAAACTGACCCAAACAGAGGCAAATGGATAAATGGCTACCGCAATACAACAAGTAAATGCCCGGATACACCTTATATTTTAACTGCCAATTGCTGCGAGGAACAAAATTGCGAGGAAAGCAAAGGACTTGGTTATAGTTTCTTCCTGATGAAGCCGAAAGAAGTGCTAATATTTGATTATGATAATAAAATAAAACTTGAAGAAAATAATGAAACTATCTTGTTAAATAGCGGTATAAAGATTATTCATGATCAAAGTACAATGGAAAAGTCAATGAGAACTAATGTCTTCAATCATAATATCTTACTCTGTTTTTCGAATGATTCAAAAAAATCTAAAAGGGAAAAATTTCTTAAAAAGAAAAAAATAACTATAGATGGAAAAGAAATAACAGTTGATTATTCCACCAATCTTCCCAATCGGATTATTTGGCTTAACCCGGAGAGGTTAGAATCCCATAGTAACGAATGCACAGGTAATAGCGAATGCCTTATACATTGTTTAAAAACAGGGCTAACAGATTGCTTTATAAAGAAATGTTGGGAAATATGGGCAGGTGTTCTTGTAGATAAGTTGGGGCAGCGTGAAAATTGTGATTCTTTTACATTAAATGGATATAATTTTCCAGGTACTGGATACGAACATGTTAGGCCATTTAAAGCAATAATTCCTGGTGATGCCCATTCTCTGAAATTTGAAGAAGAAGCCAAAAATAATTGTTATGTCGATATTGACTCGGGTTTCTCTGTTTCAAAATTACCTTTTGGCGGGTTTGTGGAAATTAGAAAGAGATTGGAAACTCCTGATCCTAATGATGACAGCATCAATATTGAGAATAAATTTTGTTTTGAAATGCTTTCATTATTTGAATCATTTGTGAACAGGGTTGGTGTGATTGATGAGCGCATACAGGATTTTGCATATAATTCAAAATATACTATTGTCAAAGAAAATTATAAAATATGGTATTATCAGTATTTTAAAAAAATGAATATACATATTCCATATAAAAGTAATAATGATAGCGATAAAGAAGGTGAAATTAATCTTAGTAACACGGATTATAGCAAGTCGCTAAAAAACAATATTTTAAAATGGATAGAAACAATAGGCCCTAAATTAGATTTCTTATTCATTCACATGGGTATTATTGAAAAATTATGCGGGTGTACCGATCCTGATAAACTTAGGGATTATTTTGAAAAAGATATTGCTGACAAATGTGGAGAATGTAAAATAATCATTATTTCAGGTCGGGGTAAACCACATAATATCCCACCTTACACAAGGTTTCTCAATTATTCACAGGTAGCTGCATATTTATGCGACAACCAAAGTAAATACATGCTTCATGATTTGTGTATCTCATCCAGAAAATTAAAATAATAAATGCTATGAATAATGCCAGATCCGTTTTGCTTTTTTCAAATAGAGAAGAAATTGTGTCTGTTATGGGGCAATCAAATCGCAACAAATTAAGTCTAAATATTTTAAGTAAAGAGAATTGGTTATTGCACTTTAACAAAAGCAGTAAGGAGTTTGAAGAAGTTAACAATAGTTTTAAAATGACTAAATTGTCAGGAGGAGAGATTTTTGTCGTTTATGACGGAGGTCTCGAAGACGATTTGGAATTAGACGGATCTCGATTAAATATTTTAAGAGGGATTAACAAAAAATCCTCAAAAGTCCATATAGCTTTTCACCAAAAACCGATAAAGAAAAAGAAAGATCAGTTAAGACAGATATTTCCAAACTGTACTGAGGAAACCCCTTTACCAAAACATGAATCATCTTTTGATGGATATATTTATTCACAGGTATATAATTCGCTCTACAACCTGTATCAAGGTGCTAATCAACAAGTTGAATTCTTTGATAATCAAGTCAGCAATGTTGATGAAATGATTGATGTGATATTTGAGAGAGCGGATAAAACAAAAGATGCTAATTTGTATCTTCAGTATCTTTTATGCTGCATGTCAAAAGAAACCATTAATGCAAATTCAGATATTATCAATAAAATGGATATTTTTCCAGAAAAAAATCGTTCAGAGATCGGCGCACAACTTATAATAATGGAAAAAGCTACCGACTTTAAAAATTCAGATTATCAAAATGCTTTTATGAAACTTTGCCGGATTTTAGATGAGATAACCTAAGACAACTAATTATGTTTATCAAGTGTATATAAGTTAAAACTTAAAAACATGATAGCACTTGAAGAATTCAGAAGAAGAGCCGTTCAGGTCAAGGACAACCTGCTAAAAAGGGCTAACGGACATGAATTTATAGGAATGGTTGATGAAATCGTTGCTATTGATAAGGAGTGTAGTAGCATACTCCGTCAAATTGAATTTCTCCGGTCACAACGCAATAAAAAAAGTGATGAGGTGGGTAGATTGATGGCAACCGGCGACCAGAAAAATGCAAACAGTATCTCAAAGGAAGTTGGCAAACTAAAAAAAGAGTTAGCAAGATGGGGAGAAGTTTATCGAGACAAGGGTAATGAACTTCAAATTTTCCTGTCCGGTTTACCCAACTTATTGCATGATACCGTACCACAAGGAACAGACAGTAATAATAATCCGATAATTCGTAAATTGGGTACTCATGGTGATTTCACTTTCACTCCAAAAGATCATAGAGTACTTGGCAAAGAATTAGGTATTCTTGACCTTGAAAGAGGAGCTAAAATAACGGGGGCAGGGTTCCCTGTATATAAAGCAGCCGGAGCACTGCTTGAAAGGGCTTTAATCAATTTTATGCTTGAACTACATACCACCAAACATGGTTATACTGAAATGTGGCTTCCTTTTATTGTAAACCGTGATACAATGTTTGGAACAGGCCAGCTTCCAAAATTTGAGAATGACCTCTTTTGGGCTGAAGATGGAAAATACGGACTCATTCCCACTGCTGAGGTACCGCTTACCAATTATTACAGAAATGAAATACTACCGGAAGATGAACTTCCAAAATATTTAACAGCCTACACTCCGTGTTTCCGGCAGGAAGCTGGACAACATGGAGAAGAAACACGCGGGCTTATCAGAGTTCACCAATTCAATAAGGTTGAGCTGGTAAAAATTAGTCATCCGGATTCAAGTTATGAAGAACTTGAGAAACTTACGGCAGATGCTGAGAAAGTATTGCAATTACTTGGTTTATCCTACAGAGTGATTACACTTTACAGTGGCGATACCGGATTTAGTGCGGCAAAAACATACGATATTGAAGTTTGGCTTCCAAGCCAGAATAAATACCGTGAAATAAGCAGTTGCAGTAACTGTACCGATTTCCAGGCAAGGCGTATGAATTTGAGATATAAAAGCAAAGCTACCGGGAAAAACCATTTTGTCCACACGCTTAATGGATCAGGACTTGCAGTAGGTCGCACGTGGGTTGCAATTATGGAAAACTACCAGCAGGAAGATGGTAGTGTTATAATACCTGAAGTCTTACAACCCTATATGCATGGAATGAAGAAAATTGAAAAAAAATAATATATGTCAAAACCTCTGTTTACTTTTTCGCTACTAAGCAACAACACAATATTGCAGCCTTGTTTTTATTCAGGTGATGATAGTTTTTTTTATCGCGAGGATGATGGTTTTAACAAATGGTTTTTTTCAAAAATTGGGTACCTGTTGCTTAAAGGGCATGGGAATATTTTAATGGATTCTCTGCTTTTTACTCTTTTAGGAGGAAGCAATAAATGGCTATCACTCATTAGTGATAAGATAACAATAGAAATCTTTCAGACAGTTAATCCCGTTTATGCAGAGCTAATTAAAGCCGTATCTGCAAAAATACTTCTTTCATCAGGGATTGAAAAAACGGATTCAGATAAATTTGATACAATTATCACACCTGATGATTTTGATGAGATTCTGTCGTTTTACTACAATAAATATGTACAGAGTCCACCCAAAATATTTTGTTTTAAGGATGTCCCTAAACTAAATCAGGCCATTGATTCAAGCAAGCACCACAATGGATTGTTTATCACAGTTAGAGTTGATCGTAATATTTATGATAAGGGCAATACACTGCATTTTGATCAACGTCCCAAAGCGAAAGATAGTTTATTACTTGTTTATTTCTATGCAATATTATCTGGGAATGAGGGATTTTGCCAAACTGTAAGAAACTGTTTTGATAAAAAAACCATTTCAGCAGATGAACAAATGAAAATTGAAAGATATATAAATCAAATAGATACGAAATAACTAAAGTTATAAATTATGACATGTGAATCTTTTATAAATATTTTGTTTCTTGATGACCAACTACAGTTAGAGATCAGTGATGGTGTGGTCAATCAAATGGGAATATACAATTTCCCTGTTAACATTTTTGGAGTTGAGAATTTGGAAAAGGATGAAATAAAAAATCCAATTCAATGTTGTAAATACAACAGAGAAGATAAGAAGTTTGATATTGATTCAAATGTTGCATTGAAAATTACTGATTTCCAAATACTTTTTATTGATTACCAATTAAAGGGTGGAATAACTGGCAGCGATATTAAGAGTTATCTTTATGATGTTGATATATCAAGACGACCTAAACTTGTATTGTTATCTAAATATCCACCTGAAAGTAAGGAAATTCAAGGTGCTGGTGGGCGTGATATCTCACAAAGTAAGGATGAGAAGTTTGATGATTACCTATGGAAAGGAGACAACGATTGCCGTTTACGAAACATAATTTTTCAGGAAACCAAAAGACGATACGACATTTCGGAATTTGTTGCCTTATCACCTCCTGAAACATATGAGCCTGGTAAAACTCCTGGTGAAAACAAAATCCACTTAACGGATATATTTCCACAAGGCACTAAAATTATTTCAAGACTGTGGATTAGTAACAAAACCGGACAAGTAGCTTACATTTATCACGATGAAAACGGTGAACAGCTTTTATCAGAAAAGGACTATTTGTTCTTTAAGAATAATACAGAAGGAAAAAAAACATTGAACACTACGATTAAGGATAACTGTTTGCAGGAAATGATCCAGGCTTCTTTTATTTCAAAATATGATTTGGGTTCTTTCGACGATAATTACGTTGCTAACTGGGGAAAACATGAAAAAGGCATAGACAAATCGTTGTATATGACATTGTGCTTTTTTGATAACAGTGACAATTTATTGATTGATGAATTAGAAAAAATGAAGAAATTTCTCATTAATGAGAAATCTTTTGTTATTCAATTAACTTCAATAATTGCAAATGGTGAAAATTATACTTTAAAGATTCCTGTTTTATTAAAACGTCCTGCACTTCATACAGAGAATCTTTATTATTACAATAACATCAGTGATTTGATAGATATTTTGGATGATGGTTCATACATTAATAATATTAAATCAGCAGTCCTGTCAGGGACGGCAAGAATAATAAATGAAGGTTATGAATATTATAAAATTGAAATAAGCGTAGGGAAGGATGAAATTAGAGAGATATCTAAAATAATTGGAGATATATATTCATATATTAGATCAGTAATAAAAACCGAATTAAATCCTTCGATTAGTATTTTCGATCTTATTGGCCCTTCGATGGTTGGCCCTTCCAGCTCACATACTTGCGGGGCTAACCGTATTGGAAGAGTAGCAAGGAAAATTATACGATACTATATAGAAGGCAAAGATCTAACAGATAAGACAATATTGCTTTCTGCACGGTTACACGATTCTTTCAGAAAAACAGGTGCTGGACATAAAACTCTAAACGCCTTTGCCGGAGGGTTATTAGAAGATTTAACAAAAGATGATAATAATCCAAATGTAGCAGAATATGCTTATAATGAATGGATAGAGAGTAAAAAAGACGATAAATTAATTAGCGGAGGAAAATCAATTAATGTGAAATGGCTCGCATATAATAATTATAATATATTACCAGACAAGCAGTATAATATTCCACTACCTGAAAATTATCCGGAAACAAAAGACACAAGCAAAAGAGGACAGCCTGACATACACGAAAATGCTGTAGCCGTCCTTGTAAAAATAGTAAATAAAGATGAGGAACGAACTGCAACCATCGAATTTGATAAAAATTGGAATTCACTTGATATTGTAATTCTTGGAGAATCCATAGGAGGAGGGAAAATACAAATAAAAGCCATCGGAGGCAGTATATTAAATAATAGTGATGATTTGCTTAAGCAATGGATATGTATTAATAAGGATACTTATCCATACTATGTGTATCAACCAAAAAATAAAGACGGGAATGATATTTTACCTTTAAATGGAACTACAGTACAAACTTATCCAGGTATAGACAATATTGAAAACTATCCACCTCTAATTAAATCTCTCTCCGAAAATAGTAATAAACTTACTTATGCAGGGCTTGATGATTTAAAGGAAAGAATTAATGAGGAAAAGGCAAAAGCTGATCCAAATACAAAAAAAACTTTATTAGATTTTGCCTTCGAATATGAATATTGGCATTTGACAGGGATTAATATGGCAATAATGGAATCAAAAATACACATAGGAGATTTTAATAATATTAAAGAAAGAATAACTGCGGAAACTAAACTAATGCTTGATGCTCTGATTGATAGTCAAACTGACTTTTCTGAAACGGAAATTCCTGTACGAGATGAAACAAAAAATCTTCTAAAAACTTACAGAAAAGTAAAAGTAGACAGTAAGGATTATTTGGATGCTGCTATTCGTGCGGCTATTACAGCAATGACAAAAAATGCATTGTCAATGAAAATATTGGCTGCCCCTACAGGTGGTGCTTGTGGCGTATTACCTGGAACTTATGCCGGCATTAAAAAATATTTTGAAAAAGGAGAAAGAGGACACGAAAAAAGTACAGGAGATTACATAGATGCACTTTTGATTTCGGGTTTTCTTGCTGCGATATCATCCAATTGGGTGCCGCCATCGGGGGCTGCTTTGGGGTGTCAGGCTGAAACAGGTACTGGTGCAGCAATGGGTGCTGCTTTTGCTTGTAAGTTATTGGAAGGTAATGATATTCAAATTATTAATGCATTTTGTCTGGCATTGAAAAATTCAATGGGTTTAACTTGCGATCCTGTTGCAGGAAGGGTAAATACTCCTTGCATAAAGAGGAATGGATTTAAGGCAGTTGATGCTCTCAATGCAGCTTTTATGAGTTTAAAAAATGTGGAATCATTTATTAAGGCTGATGAAATATTAATAGCCATGAGAGAAACAGGATTAGATATGCAAAATAAATACAGAGAAACTTCCGAAGGTGGATTAGCGAAAACCGCTACCGGATTAAAAGAAAAATTTTTAAATGGCCAAAAATATTGTTGTTGACATGAAAACCGCCATATTTTGGAATAACATCTTCGCCTACGAAAAAAGAATAGAGATTCTAAATGTGATAGAACAGCAAAAGTTGCTCTACTACTATCTAATTGAAAAAAGTAGATCATACAATCATTTCAAAGCCTATTTTAAGGGCGTTCAATCAAAAGATCTAGTGATCAGGCTCAATTCAAAAGACATCCTGAACAAAGATAAAAAGTTACAAGCCCCTGAACAGTGGAATTCTTACGATGCCCTTTTTATACTAGCAGAATTGGATTGGGCAGGGAAACCCCTTTCAGAATTTTACGGTATAGAGCTCACCCAAAAACTTCGCCTTAACAACATTAAATGCCCGATTTTCATTTGCTCCTTCATGACGGAAAACTATTTGGCTGAGAAAGAACAATTTAAAATCCTTAATTTCCGAAGTCACTATTTCATTCACCTTCCTAAAGGCATCGAAGAAGATTTAGAGATATGCCAACTCGATGAAATGGAGCTTATGGACTGCAAGATGCATTATTGTGGCGTTGAAGGAGCAATTCGTGAAATTTATCATAGAAAACAGCACGTTCTCGCAGAAGGTGATATTGAGAAAGCCAGGGCTCAAATTCTTGAACTGCTGGAGGAGATAAAACAAATTAGAGATCTTCCCGAGTACCTTAAACCTGAAGTTGATAAACTGGCCAATGAAGTCAAAGAGAAAAATACGATCACAGACTTAAAAATCTTTTGCAAAGCAGATGATTCTAAAATATTAGCCCACTTAAAAGACCAGGACAAAGATGATCTCTCAAATCAATTGTTTGATGTTGTTAAAGGAGGTTGGCAGATACTTATTCTCGAAGATGTTCCAAATGATATTGGATCACTAATTGAGTCGCTTTTAGAAGCAGGTATAAAAAAAGAAAATATCCTTTTGGCTTCAACCTACGATGAAGCTGAAAGCATTATTAATACTGATTCAGGCAATAAAATTGCTGTTGTTATTTGTGATTATCGTCTTGAGAAGGAAGGCAAACTAAAAGGCAGGCAAGGCTATACATTTGTTGAGTGGCTTTCGAAACAAGACCGGCTCAATGAAATTTTTGTCTATTCGGGTCTTGCCCGAAGATTCCTTAAAGAAACTTTTAAAAAATACAACATAAGGGTTACAGTTAACAGTAAATATGATGTAATTGACCGGATGAGTGATTTTGTTGATGAAGTTATCGATAAAGGAAATGAGATTTCTGAAATTATTAATCACCGACCAACAGCCAATGGCTGGAAAGAATTAGATTTGTTCTATACTCATTACAGGCAATGGTCCGGATACAACAAGATGGAACAGGAAATATCAGAAACAGCTCATAATATAATAAAACAGATCAAATATCAGAGGGATACAATAGAGAAGTATGGTTTGACTGATAAAGATATTCCGTTCTTTGAAATTCAAACTTTCGCAAACTTAGCGGGAAGAATATTTAAAGAATTTAAAGTTGATAAAGTAAAAAAGAACCCCGAATTATTAAGTGCATTTCAAAAAGAATACATTAAATTAGTAAAGGCAAAAGTTAATAATAAGACCGTTTGTAAATCCGCTAAGAATAAAACTCAGCCAAAACAGATTGAGAATAATGAAGAAATAATTAGTTACTATTGTTTTCATCCTGTTTCAAATGAAAAATACAGAGAGAATTATTTTAAAAATAAGCTTATCGCCAGGCGAATAGCCTGGTATTTATTATTTTGTGAGGGAATACATATTAATACAGTTTTTAGCCTCTTAAAAACCGGTAAGTACTTTAATTACTATTTTAATAAACCCAAAAACTATGAGGAATGGCAGTCATCTGTAATAAACGAGATACCGGAGACCAATGATGCGAAAACGCTTATAAATACCCGGCTTGCAGTTATTAAGGAAGACTTCCCGTTTCGTTTGTTAGTTGAAGAAAAAAACTGGTTCAAATATAAAATGGGTGTGGATATTAATGATTTAATATCTGTTATATGTGGCTTTCAGGATTATTTCGATAATTTTTTCGAAGATTATATATCTAAAATGAACCAGAAAAAACCTGCTTTTTCGGAACTTCAAAAAAATTTTATTGTCCATGACAAATTTGTATTCTATTCTGCAAATGACATTCGCAAAACATTTGAATTAGCTTTAAATGTTTTGGATGATACCAAAGATAAAGTTCAGTTAATACAAGCAATGTATGAAAGAATAGATAAGGAAGACAGAATTTGTAGCCCTTATTTCGAAAAATTAGAGAAATTTGCTAAAATACAATTGAAAAAATGGTCTAAACGATAACCTATGCTTTCAAAAACTGATATTGAACAAATATCAATCTGGGCGCGAAAAATAAACTCAGGAGAAGCCGATACAATAATACTCCTTGCTGTTGCATATATTAATGAAAATGAAATCGATTGGCAAAGTGATAGTGGGAGAAAATCTGTTTTTGTTCACATTTTTAAGCAAATGGGTTATGGAACTGACAAACTCAAGCAGGAATACAACGAAGGATGGTTAAAACATAATCCTCCTACAAAAACCGCAAGTCCTTTTAAAATTATACCAGGCGAATTACCTCAATCTGAAGGCGAAGAAATGGAAGATAAGATTAATAACTCTTCTTTACCCTTCGAAGTAAAAGAAATATTAAAAGAAATGGAAGATAAATCTTATAAATCTCCAATTCTGTCCAACATGGATAATACCGGACGCTTAAGACTTATCAGAAAGGCTAAGATTTTAGCCTATGTGCAACGTAAGCTCCATTCTAATTAACTCACAGTTTTTCAGTATTCTATGTCAGATAACTTGGGATTACTTCCAGTAACTAATGGTTAGTAGTCACTTTAAAACTATCTGCTTATGAAAAATTAAATAACAGGAAATAAAGGGAGGAAAATCCTTCCATAACATAACAATTAAAAAATTTAATCATGAAAAAAAATGATGAAATTAACAAAGAAATGGAAAATGAAATTAACAA
>VAOZ01042152.1_pt1 | contig 15750 bp, 14 predicted proteins | sample 3394041 | NCBI WGS metagenome assembly VAOZ01 (sample SAMN08290431, study PRJNA428436) | hydrothermal vent metagenome | isolation source: Deep-sea hydrothermal vent chimney | place: Indian Ocean: Southwest Indian Ridge
GCAGGCGAGGCGTATGTTGCGTTATTGTTTTTTTGTGGGATACTTTTTATAGAAACCAATTCAGGTAATCGCTCCTTTTGTAAAAGAGGAGAGGAAAGTCCGAGCACAGGCAGAATGCGTAAGCATTTTGCAGCAAGGTAGCGGGTAACGCCCGTCCGCCGTAAGGCGAGAGGTGCGAGCAGAGACGTCAGACCCGAAAGGGCGCGACTTCCTTTTGGAAGAGTCATACGGAAACGTATGGGTGAAACGGCAAAATCCTTATCTCTGTGCAAGGCCGTGCCACCGCTCCGCTTTATGCGCTCGCGCGCGAGTGCATAAAGCGGAGCGGTGGAGCGCCGCTTGAGGCCGTTCGGTAACGACGGTCCTAGATAGATGATTACCCTTGTCATTTTGACAAGACAGAACTCGGCTTATCGAATTGGTTTTCAATACAGAAAAAGACCGGCATAACGCCGGTCTTTTTCTGTGGAAAAAAATGTGGAAAAAAATGTGCATACGGAGTACACTAATTGATATGTATCGGGGTATGATACAAAAATATTATCACTGGCGTGTTTTCAATACACGGCAATAAATTAAACCAATTACTATATGTTTTCAAAATTTTCATTTTTAGAGCGAGACTGGTCATATGACACATCAGCGTTATGGATTTTCTTAGGGTTCTTTATTCTTGCCACTGTTGTGGTGTTCCCACACACTTTATTTCCAATTTATTCAACAAAGGTGATTATTCTTGCTCTTGGCAGTATTGCCGCGCTGGTGTCGTATGTTTTAGCACGCTTTTCGCGTGGCAATGTATCGCTTCCACCACTTCTTCTTATTGGTGCTTTGTGGAGTATTCCGTTTGCATACGGACTATCCACAGTGTTTTCAGGAGCACCTTTGACCATCTCGGTATTTGGGCACTTCTTTGAAACAGACACGTTTGGTTTTCTTTTTCTTATGGGCTTGGTTGGAACACTCGCCGCTTTCATTATAGAGGCGCCGTCACACTATAGAAATTTTCTTCGTATTGGTACTGTCTTGGCGGCAGTCGTATTCATCGTACAAGCGCTATTCATTCTGACTCATTATTTCTATCCGAATGCAGTTTCCCCGTTGGTTTCTCTCCTTGGTTCATGGTCTGATTTGACGTTGTTTTCTGGGCTTGTCGCGGTGATGATTCTTTTGGCGTTTCGGTTTATACCGCTCTCACATCGTGCAAAATGGTGTTTAGGTATTCTTCTGGCATTTTCTTTGTTTTATCTTATCATTGCGTACAGCTTCGTTACGTGGATTTTAGTGAGTCTCACTGCGCTTGGTCTTTTTGTTGAAAGTGTTATGCGTCGCACCACTCCATTTTCAGAGCGTTCTGACACGCTTATAGCAATGGAAACCGATGATGGTGTTGCTGTCGCAGACGTAGAAACACACGAGATGGTTTGGGATGATGATGCACCATCGTACAGTATTGTTGCTCCTTTGGTTGTTCTCGTTATATCGTTGTTCTTTATTTTGGGCGGGGCGGCGGTTTCAGGAACATTGAAAAGTACTTTGCACTCCAGCTTCCTCAATGTTCGTCCCTCGTGGCAATCAACTATGCGCATTGAACACGCCTCATACGGTACCTCTGCTCTTTTTGGGTCTGGGCCAAACACCTTTACTAAACAGTGGCTTCTGTTGCGAAGTAAATCAATAAACACTACACCATTTTGGAATACTGATTTTACGGGAGGTGTAGGTTTTATTCCAACATCGTTCATTACAACAGGGATTGTAGGAACGCTCGCGTGGCTATTCCTTCTTATTGCACTCATTTTTGTGGGCACCCGCTCTTTTCTTGTGAAAGAATATGAAAATACTTCCTTACGAACGGTTTCCATCATTACATTTTTTGGTTCCTTATTTGTCTTTCTTGAGTTGTTGTTCACTGTTCCGGGACCAATCTCTATCGCGTTTGGATTTCTTCTCTTGGGTGTCTTTATATCCACGCTTCGGTATAGAAAAAACTCAACGACGCGCGACATTTCTTTCCTTGAAAGTCCGCGCGCGAGTTTCTCGGTCATATTTATTCTTACATTGTTTTTGTTGGTGTTTCTTATTGGAGCGTATATGGTGGTCGGCAGATATGTCGCACAGGTGTATCTCACAAAAGCGCAAAATGAACTTTACACCGGAAAGATTGTTGCTGCAGATTCATCAGCACTCAGTTCATTGCGCTTCGCAAAAAGTGATGATGCGTATCGCCTGCGCGCGGTTATAGCGTCTGATGCCGTGAAGCAACTTGAACGTACCGCAACATCAACATCTCCCGCGTTTCAAAAACAAATTCAAAGTATCCTCTCGCAAGGAATTGCAAATGCACAAGCGGCGATACGCATTGACGCCGGCTCATATCTTAACTGGCTGTCACTTGGAAACTTGTATCAAACAGCAATTCCTCTTAAAATAGCAGGCTCATACACTGCGACACAATCAGCATATCAAAAGGCGCAACAGCTCAATCCAACCAGCCCACTTATTCTCTACACACAAGCACAAGCGGCCATAGGAAATCGCTCGTACGCGGATGCTGATACGTTCTTAAGAAAAGCAATTGCTCTGAAACCGAATTACACGCAAGCCATATTCCTTTTATCTCAGGTTGACGTACAGCTTGGTAAAGCAAAAGAAGCTCTTCGGGCGGCACAATCAGCAGCGTATTTCTCCCCTAACAATCCATATGTTTTGTTCCAAGTCGGCGTATTGCGTGAAGCAACTGGAGATATGTCGGGTGCAATCCAAGTGCTTAAACGCGCGGTTACCATCAATCCGAAATATGCAAACGCTCATTATTTCTTGGCTGTAGCTTATGCAAACAAAAAAGACAACAAGAAAGCGATTGCCGAGCTGAAATCCATCATTGCGATTTCATCGGGTAACGCACGCGCCGTCGGACCGATTATCAGCGTTCTTGAAAAGGGTGGTAATCCATTCCGTAAAGCATCATCCGTTAAAAGACTTTCATCGGGCACTCCAATCAAGACATCACGTCGTAAATAATAGTTATGGTTGTAAATTTCCTACGGAAATTCGCGACACCAATACGCGGCCTCCATCAGGCTGCGTATTTGCTTGCGGCATTGACGCTGGGGTCGCAAGCATTGGCATTAATTAGAGATAGAATATTTGCTCATTTGTTTGGCGCCAGTACGCCACTTGATATATATTACGCGGCATTTAAGATTCCAAACCTTATGTTTGTGCTTGTGGCATCGCTTACTTCTGCGTACATACTGATACCACGCATTACCAATGCGTCCACCGAAGAAGTTAAAGAAATTATTTCAAACGCCGTATCTTTTCTTCTGATGATTATCGGTATTATGGCGATTGTAGCAGCAATTTTCACTCCGGAAATTCTCACCGTTTTGTTCCCAAGACTTATTGCTTCTTCATATGGTGGTACATTTGTTTGGCTTGCTCGTTTACTTTTGTTGCAACCGATTCTTCTTGGTCTTTCCGGTATTGCAACGAGCGTAACGCAAGTTCATCGGCAGTTCATCATATTTTCTTTTTCTTCAATTCTTTATAATATAGGAATTATAATCGGTGCTGTTGCGCTGTATCCATCTTTTGGGCTTATTGGTATTGGCTATGGAGTTATACTTGGTTCAGTTGCGTATCTTGCCATTCATATTCCGGTATTGTGGAAAGCAAAACTTATGCCACGCTTACGGTGGCCGTCAAGCGCTATTATGATACCGGTTATACGTGAATCTATTCCGAGAACACTAGCGCTTGGCGTGAGCTCTATGGTGGTATTGCTCATCACTGCGTTTGCGGCGCGTGTCGGTTCGGGAGCCATATCGGTATTTACTTTCGGTACCAACCTGGAGTCTGTGCCACTTATGCTTATTGGTTCATCGTATGCCATTGCCGCATTTCCGATACTTTCCGAGCTTGCCGGGAAAAAACAACGCGCTGAGTTTACAAAGGTGTTATCAGCATCAACTAGGCATATCATTGTGTGGTCGCTTATTGTTGCCGGTATTGTCATTGTGCTACGCGCGCATATTGTTCGTGTCATTTTGGGTTCTGGACATTTCAACTGGAACGATACACGTCTTGTTGCCGCCGTACTTGCAATTTTGGTTATAGCATTGGCAGCGCAAGGTCTTGTTTTGTTGCTTTCGCGCGCGCTATACGCAATACAGTATTCTTGGCGCCCACTTTTTTATCAGCTTGCCGGGGCGGCAGTATCCATTCTTATAGCTGGTGGCGGATTGTGGTATCTTCATCGTGCGCCAGAAATGCTTCTTGCGTTGAGCACACTGTTTCGTGTTCACGATGTTCCCGGGAATATCGTGTTGGTATTTGCATTTGCAATTATGTTCGGACAGATAGTCATAGCGCTTCTTTTGCTTGCATCATTTCATCGTATAGCGGTTGGATTTAATAAGTCATTGGTACGCCCTTTCTTGCACGGATTGATTGCCGCCGTTGTAGCTGGATATGTTATGCGTGCTTTTCTTTCGTTTGTTGGCGCGCTTGCTCCCCTTACGACTTTGGCGACGGTCTTCACACAAGGCGTCTTTGCGGGTATTATAGGACTTATTGTCGCCGGCGGTACTCTCGCGCTTTTTCGTAACTCGGAGTTTCGTGATATGCGCAGGTCAGCACATCATTTTCTTAAAAGCAAAATCCCGACCTTTGGCGCATCATGAAAAACAACACCATTTCTTACACTCGTAATTTCAGCATTATTGCTCACATTGATCACGGGAAATCAACGCTTGCTGATCGTCTACTTGAGAAAACGCAAACCATTGAGAAGCGAAAGATGCGCGATCAGGTACTTGATTGTATGGATATAGAGCGCGAACGCGGTATTACCATTAAGATGCAACCAGTATTGATGCGCTATGTTGCTGAGAATGGCGATACCTACAAACTTAACCTTATTGATACCCCTGGGCATATTGATTTTGCTTATGAGGTGTCGCGTGCGCTTGAGGCTGTTGAAGGCGTGTTGCTTTTGGTTGATGCCACGCAAGGTGTGCAGGCGCAAACTCTCACGACACTTTCTATGGCAAAGAAAACCGAATGCGTCATAATACCGGTTATGACAAAGATAGATTCTCCTTTAGCGCGCACGTCTGAGGTGCGCGATGAAATGGCAAAACTTCTTTCCATTGGATCGGAGGAAATTATTTCTGTGTCAGGAAAAACAGGGGAGGGAGTTGCTCTGCTTCTGCGGGAAATTGTGAAGCGTATCCCGCCACCACGCGCTTCGTTGGTAAACGAAGCGCGTGGGCTGGTTTTTGATTTTTCCTATTCTACTCATCGTGGTATTAGTGTGTACATACGTCTGTTTGACGGCTCAATAAAAAAAGGTGACACACTTATATTGCGTGCCGTCGGAAAACAGTACGTTGCGCAAGAGGTTGGTGTTTTTACGCCGGGAGAAGTACCCGTTTCCTATCTTGAAGCAGGTGATACTGGCTATATCGTCACCGGTATCAAAGAGCCGGGAGTAGTTGCTGTGGGCGATACGGTTTCTGTTGTGCGCGCAACGTTGCCACCGTTGCCTGACTTTGAGCGTCCGAGACCAGTGGTGTGGACGAGTATATATCCAGAAAGCCAAGACGATTTTACAGAATTACGGCGCGCGCTTGAGCGGTTACATCTGACCGACCCAGCACTCTCTTTTGAGGAAGAGGCCTCTGGTACCCTTGGAAGAGGATTTAGGTGTGGCTTTTTGGGAATGCTTCATCTTGAAATAATTATGGAGCGACTTCATAGAGAATTTAATCTTAATCTCATTGCAACTATTCCGACCATCTCTTATATTGTTACCACACAAAAGGGTCGTGAAGTTATTTATACGCCGGCACGATTTCCGGAGTTTGGAGCGATTATTTCCATTGAAGAGCCGTGGGTAGAGGTGGTGCTCATCACACCACCCGAATCACTCTCCTCGCTTATGCAACTTTTTTATGAGCATGAAGGAACGGTATTGGACACAAAAACATATAGTGATGGACGTATTGAACTCACAGTTGAAATGCCGTTACGTGAATTGATGCGCGGATTTTTTGACCGAGTAAAAAATGTTTCTTCCGGATACGCTTCTTTGGCATATACGTTTCTTGAAGAGCGAAAAGCTGATGTTGTAAAAATTGAAATTTATATTGCCGATGAGTCGGTTCCTGCATTTGCGCGCGTTGTGTCACGTCGTCGTGTACAAGAAGAAGCAGATCATATTGTTGAACGATTACACAAAGTATTGCCAAGGCAAATGTTTGTTACAAAAATACAAGCATATGCGCTCGGACGTATTATCGCTTCGCGAACTATGTCGGCAATGAGAAAAGATGTGACAGGCTATTTATACGGAGGAGATGTAACCAGAAAGAAGAAATTGCTTGAAAAACAGAAGCGCGGTAAAAAACGTATGGCTGCCCATGGCAAAGTACATATTCCGCAGGATGTCTTTATGAAGATGGTGCGTGATTATGAATAGTATTCCATTGCGGTATACTGAAAGCACGATGTCTTTCATCTCCCAACGCAAAAAGAATGATAATCCGAACTTGATTCGGCAAGGGATATTGATTGGTGTCTGTATACTTGCCATTGTGTGGCTTGGATCACTCATTGTTGGGCTTTTTTCAAAAGCACAAATTGCATGGAATACCGCGCAACACACACAGAGTGAAGCGCAGGTGCTCAAGCATCGTGAGAATATACTTGAACAAAATATGCACACGCTTGATACTTCGCGTGGGTATTCTGCCTCGGTTCGTACTGTATTTGGTGTTGCCAGAAAAGATGAAAGCGTTATTATTGTAGTACCGCCAACCATAGCAACAAGTACGTCAGTGCAGAAGTCGTGGTGGCGTAGCATACTCGCCAAGTTGCATTTATAGATATATTGCAAACATAGCGTGGCGTAGATTAGACGACGTGGTGTAGATGAAACGACAAAGTCTTGGTGCAGTGTGTTTACAAAACAGCAAAATAAACTGAGCGAAGTCCAGTTAGCGAAGTTAGGCTTCGCTCAAACTGGTCGAAGTGATGTACAAGAATATATATAAGATGTACAAGAATATATATAACACGAGCGGATATGGTTTAGTGGTAGAACAGATGCTTCCCAAGCATCGGGCGGGAGTTCGATTCTCCCTATCCGCACAAACAGAAACACTGGCGTATCATACTTACACTTATTTTCGCGAGTGTAAGTATGATGCCGTGCAGAAATTATATCTATAATACTAGTAATGGATTTACACGTGGCAAGTTGGGTGGTGGTTGATTAATATTAGTCACATGTCCAGAAGGTTGTAGATGTGCAATTTGCTGTTATTGAATAATAATGGCCGTATTGATTTGATGTTTGTGAATGTATAATAGCAATGTAAGTTGATATTATGAATTGACGCCCATTGGAAGAATGATAAAAATATTCAGCGCAATTTCCGCACATTGCGCCCTCTCCGCCACCATTTGTGGGGTCAACAGGAACCTTTGACATGTCTTCCGGTTCCAAATAGTTAGAAAAGGTTTTCCAGCTAGAACTATTTCTTGAATCAAATGATCCGATTGGATAAGTTCTGTTGGTGTTGTAATAAATTTCTAATGCTGTGCGTATTTGGTGTAGGTCGGAAATACGCTTAGTATCATCTGCTTTTAATCTTGCAGTATTAAGACTTGCCACTATGACTGCGGATAAAAGACCGATAATAGCAATAACGACTAATAATTCAATAAGAGTGAATCCTTGTTTCTTACAAGTATATTTTGAGATAGACATGAAATATTACTTATGGAGTCCATCCTGGAGGGGGTTGTTCTTGGTGTACAGGAGTAAAGTGTGGTTTACTTGAACGCAACACAAAGAAAGTAAGGATAACCGCTACTATTATAATCCCAAGCAAGATATATATAGCTTGCTGTTTATTTTTTGCTATATCTTTCCTTATAAGGAAAGATATAAGCGTACTGTCTAATCTGGTATGGTTTGATACATGGTATTTTTGTTCCTCAAACTGGACTCTTTCATGGCTCATTTTTATATTTTATAATTTAATTGCATATAAAACAATGTCTATGTGTTTGAACGAAGCATATCGCGCTCAATGTCATCAAAGGTGCCACCGACTTTTTTGCCAGGATTGAATATGTTTTCCGGATCAAAAATATTTTTTGTTTGTTCAAAAAGTCCTTCCATTTCTTTTCCGAACAAAAGTGATAGATATGGCGTGCGAATTATTCCATCATTGTGTTCGCCTGTGGTAGTTCCGCCATAACGAATGACTAAGTCATATACCTTCGGTGCGAGCTCAAGCACCACTTTTCTATTTTCTGGATTCGCAATATTCATCAACGGAATAATGTGAAAATTTCCATTTCCAACATGACCAGCTATTGTATAGATGAAATGGTCTTTATATATATCAAGCAACGCATTAAGTTCCGGGAAAAATTTTGGATATGTTTCCGGAGGAACAACGAAGTCATCAATGAATGGGCTCGCGTAGAGTCCGTGTAGGTTTTTTCGCAGAAGTGAAAAACTTTCTCGTCGTACGATCCAATATTTTTCCGCTTCACGCTCATCTTTCTCTATTTTAGTTTGAAGATTCAGGTCGCTAAGTAATTCGCGTGTTTTATTTGCTTTCGCGTCCGCTTCTTCTATTGTTTCTTCGGCAAATTCCACCATAAGAAGCATTTTTGGAACTCCACCAAATGCCACCATTTCTGCCTCAGGGATAAAATCAATTCCAAGTCGCACAGCCTTTGCCAGTCCCATTTGTTTAAGCATTTCCGGAAGGAATTTTATTGCCAACGTAAATGTCTTATCATCATATGATTCAAAAGACTCTGGTTTTTCAGCAAGAACTCGGCGCACTATCTCAGGAAGCACATCCATGTTTTTAAGAAAAATAACAAGCATTGCTCGGTGTGGTTTTGGTACGACAAGTCCCAACTTTGCTTTTGTCCAAAGCGCGAGCGTTCCTTGTGAACCGCAAATGAGTTTTGCAAGATTAAAAGTATGTGCTTCTTTATCTTTTATACTCCAGAGTGCGTAGCCGGCAGAATTTTTTGACACCCTTGGTTTGTGTTCCTCAATAATACTTTCATTTTCAGTTAAAAGAGCATCCATTTTTTTGTAGATTTCACCTTCAAATGTATTCAGTTTTTTCTTTTCTTCAAGCTCGGCATCGTTGAGTGCTTTAAACGTTGTAACCGACCCGTCTGAAAGCACTATTTCCAGCTCCTCTACATATTTTTCCGTTTTCCCATATTCAAGTGTTCGTTCTCCTCCCGAATTGTTTGCGACGATACCACCCATGGCGCATATCTCTCGGCTTGCTGGATAAGAGGGAAGTAGCAATCCTTTTTTGAGTGTCTCTTCTTCAAAATCGCGATAGTATACGCCCGGTTGCGTTACTGCATATGTATCACCTACTTCAAGTACACTATTCATATGTTTGGTAAAGCTTGTTACTATTGAGGTGGTGAGTGGACCACCTGACATATCGGTGCCACCGGCGCGCGCAGTGACTGAAACCGCTTCTCCATCTTCTTTCGCGCGACGCGCTACTTTTACCAATGCTGCGACATCATCGGTATTGGTTGGGTAAGTTACAAGCGATGGTGTAAGAGTAAAGAGACTGGTATCACGACTTGCTTTTTTTATATCTTCTGGAGCGTCTGTGATTTCTCCCCGGAATACTTTTGTGAGATTTTCTTTGAAGGATTTATTCATACCGTTATATTGGATTTAGTTTTTATTGTGTTGTTCTATGCGCTTTTTTGTGCAGCCTCAGCTATGGCAATTGCTTGTGGGCTACCGGCTTTTGCTTTTACAAATTTGGCGACGAGCATCTTTCCCATTTCAGATGTTTGCATCCATGCGAATGACCACATCCACACGAAGCCGACTATCCACCACGAAATAGGAGCAGTGAACCAACCACTAAGTGCCCATAACGTTGCGACTACTTGTGTTGAAGAAATTGCAACCATAACTTGCCAGCTTGGCAGATAACGGAACCATCGTTTTTCCGTGTGTGCTACATAGATAAGGAAGTTTCCGGATACGACCAATTGTAGAAAGAACAATGTTTGTATTTGTACCCATGGCAAGTGCAATATAAACAGCACAATATAAAGTGTAAGCATACTGTTTATTACACCAGTGATACCATAGGTTGTTCCAAGGAAAAATCGGCGCCGTACGTCAATGGTTTCAGGAGTATGTGCAGTGTGCACATGGTCAAACGCAAGAGAAACAATAGGGAGATCATTGAGAACTGCAAGTAAAATAATTTGTACCGTTGTCAACGGATAGTTTCCAACAAGTATGCCGATAAGTCCGATTGTAAGAATAAGGCGCGCGCTTTCTGAAATACGATATACGGAATAATGATAGATGCGCATAAACACTTTCCGCGCGTCGGTGATAGCATCGTGCACCACTGAAATACCATTACTGAGAATGACAATGTCGGCAGTGCTTCGCAAAGCATCAACCGAATTTTTTACTGCGATGCCGACGTCGGCCGCTTTAATAGGAGGAACATCATTGACACCATCACCGGTAACGGCAACGGTATGAGTTTTTTTCATCGTTTCAACCGCGAGATATTTGTCTTTCGGCAACACTTCGGCGAAGCCGTCTGCCGTTTCCATAACTGCCGGAAGCGTCTCAAGAGAATCAAAAATCGTACGAGGGAGAATTTTTCCATTGAGTCCCAATTCTTTGGCAACCTTTTGCGCTATCTGGATACCGTCACCGGTAAGCATTTTTACATCAACACCCTCGCTATGCATTTGAGCGATTGTTTCTTTTGCGTCTGCACGAAGCGTGTCGGAGAGAAACAATATACCTATCGGTTGAAGATCGTGTTCTTCTGTTGTATTTTTCCCGGCGGCGACCGCAAGGGTGCGGTCGCCACGTTGCGCCGCCTGAGAAACCTCTTCATCAAAAAGTTTTAGCATTGCCGGTGATTTGAATTTACATAATGTACGAACAATACTCGGAGCACCAAGAGCGATTGTCCACTGGTGATCTCCTTCCGTTACAATAGCCGTGCTTCGCTTACGTTGTGAATCACCGGGAGTGAATTTTTGTTGAGGAAGACTATTTATCAACATCGTCTTTGCTTTTTCAATAATTGCACCTTCAAGTGCGTTTCCTTCTGCTGGATCTGTTGCACTAACAGCAAAACGTACAACCTCTTTTTCGTCATCTGCTGAAAGTGTTACTACCTTGTCAACGTGAATGCGGTTTTCTGTCAGTGTGCCGGTTTTGTCAGAGAGTAATACGTCAACGTTTGAAAGATTTTCAAGTGATGCGATGCGTCGCACGATGGTGTGTTTTTTAGCGAGCTCAAGTACACCAACACTGATGATAAGACTCATAACCGTTGGAAGAGCAACAGGTATGCCCGCAATAAGAAGCGAAATATCAAGCGTGATAACTTCAATCAGCTTAATGCCAGGATGATGTAAAAGAAATACAGATAAAATGGCAATAACAACAATTGCGAAAATTGAAAGGAAGCGCGATATGGTTAAAATGTCTTTCTCAAGCGCACTTCGTTTTTTAGTATGTTCAATAGAAGATAATGTTTTTCCAAAATAAGTGTGGTTACCTGTTGCGGTTATGGTAATCAATGCATTTCCAGTTGCAACAAAGGAACCGGAATATACTGTCTCTCCAACAGCGCGCGCGCGGGGAAGTGATTCACCAGTTAGCATTGACTCATTAAGTGAAAGATTTGTTTCCGATATGATTTGCGCGTCTGCTGGTACAATGGCACCTACAGAAAGCATAGCGATGTCTTTTGGTACCAGTTCTTTTGATGGTAATTTTTGCCACGAGCCATCACGCTTTACGCGTGAATATACCGTGAGGTGTTCTTGTAGTTTTGCAATTGCTTTATCTGCTTTGCCTTCGTGCCACATACGAATGCCGAAGTTTGCCATAAAAAGGGCGAGAATAATCCACCCATTTCCATATTTTCCAACCGCAAATGAAAGCCCGGACGCGGCAAGAAGCATAAGTGAAATTGGCGTGATAACCCACCAAAATATCTTAATAATAAATTTCTGTTTTTTTTCTTCAAGAATATTCGCACCTATTTCTTTTCTGATACGTTGTGCCTGCTCTGATGTAATGCCATCCGGTTCATATGGCTCTGTATGTGTTGTAATTGTATTCATAGGATATGCGCTACATTATTTCTTGTGAATAAGAGCAAAATGAAAACTCAAGTAAGAAAGATAGGTAGTTACCAATATCGCAGTCCATGAAAGCCAAACCGGCAATACAAAATTTCCAAGATATATGGAAATACCAAATACAATTCTTATCCAATGTAGTGATGCAACGATGGCGAAAATAGTTCCTATTATGTAAAGTGCCGTGCGTTCGCGTATTGTTCGTACAGGAAGTTTAATGCCCCAACCGTAATGTGCTAAAAGAAGCGCCAATACGGCATCAAAAAGCACTACTGGAATGACTGTGATATTTGTTATTGTTGTTCCTAAAAATGATAATGGAAACATATGTATGCTTGCCATCCACACAATAGCAATGGCATCGGCAAGCACAATGCCCGTTACTAATTTTGCAATTTCCCGTAGGGTATGATTCATAGAGAGTTATTTTTAATAAATAAAATGCACGAGCTAGCACGAAAAGGCTTCTTTACATTATGCACGAGTTACGTTCATTTATGCAAGGGTGTTCGTGTGTATAACCGTTAATTAATTGGATATTATCTGCGCGAGCGCTATGCCACCATATATGCCACACCATTCCCCGAGCTCGCCGCGCCGTAGGCGCGGGAGCTCGGGGAATATGTGCATACGGGCGATGAGCTGTTTTGCAATTTCTTGCAAAGGAATATCTTTCATAACCGAGCCACCAAGCACGACACATTCTGGCGACCAATGCAGGATTGTGTTATACAACCCGTCGGCAAATATGCCGGCAATTTCATTCCACTGATTTTCATCTTTGATATTTTTAGATGACGTGCCGAAGCGTTTTTCAAGCGCGCTCCCTGAAAGTAATTCACCCCATGGTTGCGTCGTGCCTTTAAACGACACAAGTTGATGTCCAATTTCAAAACCAAAATAAGTTCGGTCAATTATTTTATTGATGATACGTGCGCCACCAACGCCGGTGCCGATGGTGATGTATGCCATAATGGAACAATCTTTGCCGGCACCGGCGACCGCCTCACCAAGACCACCAAGTGCTGCGTCATTTTCAAAATAAACCGGCACGCCAAGTGCTTGCGATGCCAAGGATACGGTAAAAATGTTTTCCCATTTTGGAAGATTTGGAGCGCGCACGATAGTGGTACGGTCCGGAGAGCACACGCCCGCAATACCAATTATCGCCATTTCAAGAGGCTCTCCGTTTGCAAGCTTGCGTACCGTGTGTCGTATGAGCTCTAATCCTTCTTTTGGATTGTTGGGAGTATTGAAAGTTTCTTTTGTCGTTATAGTTTGTTTATTGGTGCTGACTGCCACTCGTGTTTTTGTTCCTCCTATGTCAATTAGTACTACCATGGTATTTCTGCGAGTCGTTTTTTAAAATCATTAATGATAGGCGTGTGCGCATCTGGTACGTCATTGCGCATGGCTATTTCAACTGCCACTGATGTTCCTGTTTGTATCACCTCAATTGCTCCCGCAAGTGATGAAAGATATGGCTCAACAGGCAATTCATACGATTGAATACCTCTTTGTAAAAATACCTCACGCATAAGATGCATACGTGTCTGTATGCGAGGATGATCTTTCTTTGAGGTAACAAAAACAGGCAACAGCGTATCAATAATTTTACGCGACGCATCTACGACATCATAGCCGGAAAGTTCGTTATGGCACGCTTCAGGAATGGTGTCGGAAAATGATGGTATCTTTGCCGTTTCGTTGAATGTTATTTTTAAAATGTAGCCGATTGCCGTGTTGTGCGTGGAAGTATAAAAAACGGGGATCTTGTGTGCAAGAGCGTCGGCAAAAAGAGTGCCTTCTTTTTGTTTGGTGCCTGTAGAAAGTTCCTCGCCACTTTTTTTAATGGAGTCAAATAATTCTTTTTCTTGGAGGAGCTTTGTTAAAGCGCGTAAGGCGTAGCCGAGCGTCATTCGTGGCTCCACGTTTCCTTTTGGGAGTATGATGGTTGGAATGCTGGCATTGCGTGCTTGCTCAAGTAATGTTCCGCCGGAAGTGATTGCTGCGCAGGGTATACTTTCTCGTAGCGCAGTATGTAGCACGTCAAGAGCTTCTTCCGTCTCGCCGGAATATGAGCTTACTACCACCAAAGTGTTCTCTCGTTCGTCTTCAGGAATAATAGGAAGGCTGTATTCATGCCGTACGGTAAGTGGTAGTGCTGGCGCTTCGCGCAAAAGAAGGTCCGCGCCAAGATGCGACCCTCCCATACCGCATAAAAATATGCCATGCAAAGAAGACTTTTTAAGTTGTTCTTCTCGCTCATAGTTTGGTTCCCAATTAAATTGTTCCGGCACACGTGAAATTTGTTCTCGCATTGACATTTATATAGCATAACACACGCGGATAGGGTGATTGTGAGTTTTAGTGAATAAATATTATATAGTTTCAATATGCGGGATGTCATATTGGAAAACAGGCGCGTAGCCCGCGCGCGGGCTACGCGCCTGTTTTCTTTCAAACAAAGATAATATTTATGGAGCGGGCGCGCGATTGAAATCATCCTCAATGCGGGTGATATCATTTTCATCAAAGTCCCCAGTTGCTATTTCAAGCACACGCATTCCTTGGGCACCTCCTGAGATTCTGTGCACGGTTCCAACTGGTATTTCAAATTCTTTCCCTTGTTGTGCTTTATACTCTTTTTCATTAATGGTTACGATGCCATCGCCAGATATAATGTGCCAGAACTCACTTCGTTGCTTATGTTTTTGTAAAGAAAGACGCTTATCTGACGAAATGTTTAATATTTTTACCGTTGTGTGCGTGTTGTGAGTGAATTGGTCAAAGGAGCCCCACGGTCTATCCTCGTGATAGTGATATGCAAATGACATATGCACATAAGTATACCACGACATCTCGTTGTTTTTTGTGTGTAGTCACTATCATTGCCACTATCATCGTGTTGGCATTTGTGAGTTATGATGCACGTTGATTTTTATCCACCGTTGTGCTCTTGAATATGATATTATATATTGTATACTCTGTTATAGCGGGGTAGAGGAGAGGTACCTCGGGGGGCTCATAACCCCCAGACGCCGGTTCAATTCCGGCCCCCGCAACAAGTTTTGGCAATATATTTTTGCCGGTAATGCTAAAGAAATAGATAGTTAGGCATATTGCTGTATGTATATTATACTGTGCACACATAATTCCGCAGTATGTTTATGTTGCGGAATACAATGGCAATAGCATTGGTTCAGTGTGTTATGTTGAAAATGTCGGGGTAGCTCAGTTGGTTAGAGCGTGGGACTCATAAACCCAAGGTCGGCAGTTCAATTCTGCCCCCCGGCACAGTGTAAAATAAAGACGTGGTAAAATAAGAAAAAAATGATGGGTATGATGAAGGTTAAACCTTCATCAGGAGCCCCTAGCGCGGGCTTTGCCCGCGCTAGGGGCTCACACCACAGGCACACAATGCAAAGCACATTTTATGTATAAATAAAAATCGCCACATCCTTGTGGCGATAATTGCTGTGTTATGAACCGGGCGGAGCGAATACAACGCTCCAGATGCTCCACCCGGTACCA